>Ga0208814_1000780_pt1 | contig 17149 bp, 13 predicted proteins | sample MalvirAntarct_55_FD_184253 | JGI IMG/M metagenome (GOLD analysis project Ga0208814, IMG submission 184253) | Marine viral communities from the Global Malaspina Expedition - Malaspina viral metaG Antarct_55 (SPAdes) (version 2) | ecosystem: Environmental > Aquatic > Marine > Oceanic | place...
GGTAGTTACAATTGATGGTAAGGCATTTGCATTTGACAAATCTTTCCCTTATCAGTTAGTATCTGCAGATACACAAATACTTGTGTTCGATGACGTAAAGAAGAACTTTGACTTCGAAAGACTATTCAGTTTGATAACGGAAGGGCTAACCTTGGAGAAGAAAAACAAGGACAGTATTAAGATACCATTTACTAAGTCGCCTAAGATTTCGATTACAACTAACTATGCAATTAAAGGTAGCGGTAACTCGTTTGCTCGTAGAAAGTGGGAGATAGAACTTCACCAACACTACAATAAAAACTTCACTCCTATAGATGAATTTCAAAAACACTTTTTTGCTGATTGGAATGAAGATGAATGGTGTGGCTTTGATAATTATATGACTGCATCCTTACAAGATTACTTAACAACCGGCTTAGTTAAAAGTAAGTTTGTTAATCTTAAGATTAGACAGATGTCTGCTGAAACTTGTCACGACTTCATTGAATGGTGTGGACTTGTAGAAGGAAACCCAAGAGCATCTTCAATAGTGGTAGGTAGAGAAATGATTAAGCAAGACCTTTACTTTGAATTCATTGGTGAGTATCCTGACTACGGACCTAAAGCTAAGATGACTATAAGTAGAACTAAGTTTTATAAATGGCTTATAGCATTTGGATTGTATAGCACGGGAGTACAACCGGAAGAAGGAAGAAACCACATAGGGAGATGGATTAGATTCAGAACTCCGGCAGATGTTAAAGACCTTTTGTTAAACATATGACCAACGAAGAGAGATTAGACATAGCTTTTAATAATTCCTATCGAGTAATCATACTTGATTATGATTGGGGAGAAATAATGACTAATCAATCCCAACCTTTCTTTGCTCACAATCCGGCAAAACTAATTCCAAAGAAAGAAGATATCGAAATAATGATAGAATATTTTATTGAACAAGAAGAATACATAAAATGCAAGAGTTTAAAGGAGTACATCGAAAGGATGGAGATGTGATAGAAAGGAACACCGGATACTCTGATGAGCAAATGGTTAGACAGTTATCCTTGTACTTCTCTATTATGAATAAGACTAAGGATGTAAAGGTAGGACGAGGTAAGAATGTTAAAATAATCAAGCAACGAGTTTTTGCACACGCTCCGGAACACGAAGAGTTAAACACGAGAAGCTTAGAACACTACAAAAAACTAATGGAAACACCAAGAAAAATAAAGTTTAGAGAGTACCAACGAAAGATAATAATAGAAGGTTCAGAGAAATTATTAATACACAACTTCCTGTACTTAGCAATGGAGGTTAGGACAGGGAAAACCTTAACGTCTTTAGGCATTGGTCAACTTCTTAAATGTAAAAGAGTTTTATTTATAACTAAGAAGAAGGCTATCAGCAGTATAGAAAATGACTTTAAACTTCTTAGACCTGACTTTGATTTATTGGTTATCAATTATGAATCACTTCACAAATTACCCGAATCGGGTAAATATGATTTAATAGTTTGTGATGAAGCACATTGTATGGGAGCATTTCCAAAGCCAAGCAAAAGAGCAAAGCAAGTTAGGACTCTAATAGAACAACACAACCCTTATGTAATACTATTGTCCGGAACACCAACACCCGAATCATACAGTCAGATGTATCATCAAGTTTGGGGAATCAGCAGCAACCCTTTTAATTCTTTTGCTAACTTTTATAAATTTTCAAAAAAGTTTGTAAACGTAACGCAGCAGAAAATAAACGGACTAATGATTAACAATTACCACGGAGGAATGGTAGAGATACTTTCTGAAATGAATAAGTATACCATATCATACACTCAGAAGCAAGCCGGCTTCAAGGTAGACACTAGAGAGCATACGCTACAAGTAAAGATGTCAGACTTAACTTATAAACTAACGGCTAAATTAAAAAAAGATTTAGTTATAGAAGGCAAGGAAGAAACCATATTGGCAGACACTCCGGTTAAGTTAATGATGAAACTACATCAAATGTTTTCCGGGACTGTTAAGTTTGAATCCGGTAAGTCAACCATATTAGATTTGTCTAAAGCACAGTTTATTCACGACAACTTTGGAGATACAAAGGTCGGAATCTTTTATAAGTTTAAGGAAGAACTTAAAGCTTTAATGCAAGTCTATGGAAAAGAAAACCTAACCACAGAACTTAGTGTCTTTGAAGACACAGATAAGTCAATTGCTTTACAAATCGTATCCGGAAGAGAAGGCATCTCTTTGCAGAAAGCCAAGGCTTTAGTTTATTATAACATAGACTTTAGTGCTACAAGTTATTGGCAGAGTAGAGATAGGATGACAACCAAGGACAGGTTAGAATCTGATGTCTATTGGATATTTTCTGAGGGAGGAATAGAAAAAGAAATCTACAAAGCCGTTACTAAAAAGAAAGACTTTACTGTTAATCACTTTAAAAAACTAAATTGATTATCTTAGCGTATGAGTTTTATACGGTTCGCACTTATATGGATTAGTCAAAATTTAGCTATACCATTTTGGGTCGTTGGACATATACACTTATCAATTCATACCTATCACGATGTGGTAGAGATTGTCTCTTCTTTAAGTATGAATATTATTGTGTTCATAGGATTTCTAGAAGACTACAAAAAGAACGGATGACAGAACAACAGATACAAAGCAAAAGAATCAAGCAGTTAGAAGCTGAAGGTTACTATGTATTAAAATTAATTAAAACAAACAAGAACGGGATTCCTGACATACTAGCAATTCCACCTGATGCTAAGGTATTATTTAGCGAAGTCAAAACACCTAAAGGTAGGGTGTCAAAACTACAGGAATATAGGCTTAAAGAATTAGAGAAATATGGATTCATTACTGAAGTGTTTAGAGGATAAAACACTATACGACATAGACGAATGGTTTTTATCACAATTAGAACTCTACACTAGGAAAGAAGCGGCAATAATTATTGGACAAACATTATCTGTATTAGATAAGTTACCCGTAAAAAACGGATGGAGCCAAGAGACTGCCGGGGTTATAAAGAAAGATAAACCTATTTTCTTTTTAGTAGAATACTTACACCAAGAAGAAGAGCCAATAATTTTAATAGACCTCATCGAAATCGAGATAGAGGAATACCTAGACTTTATATCAAATAAAAAATCAATCAAATCATATTATGATACAGGACAGAATTAATCACTTAATGAAGAAGCAAGATGAGTTTGGATTTTTAAAAAGAATTATAGAAACCAACTTAGGGATTTGCGTAGAAACCAATAGGTCAAGAGAGAGAGAAGTAGTTAATGCCAAGATGATTTACGCATACATACTACAAGGAAAAGGATATGGATGTAGTGCAATTTCCAAGTCAATCCGTATGAATCACGCAACTGTTTTACATTATTTTAAAACTGTTCCCTTCTATCTCAAGGGAGACATTCATCTTAGAAAGAGTTATGAAAGGATTAAATCAGAGTACGCATCAGAGTATGACCCTGTTTATTACTTGTCGGAAAATGAACTAAAAAAAGAATTAATTACGCTAAGAAATGAAAAAGAATTGTTATCTTTAGAACTAGAACAACTAAAGTCTCAGGTTCACGCAGAAAAATTAGAAGCTAAAAAAATGGATAGTAGGTTCAGTTTTTTATACAAAATGGTTTCAGAAAGAACTAGGTTAGGCTCAGAAGATGAAGTTCTGCGAAGGTTAAATCAATTTTACAATGGTGTTTACGATAAAGGACATAGATAAAGTTCTGAGTTATAAAACTTGGAGTAATAGAAAGAAGGAAGATGAACTATTAAAAGTGGACTGTACAATGTACTGCAACTTGGGTAAGGACTCTACACGAAACGAAAAGTTAGAAGTAAGAAAAGCTTCACGAAAGATTTACCTAGCTATAAAACAAATAAACCCAACTATGGGAACATTGTTTCTACAAACAATGGACTCAGCAAAAGAGAAGCAGTAGCAATGCCGGAGAAGTCAATGTCGTATGACAAAGAAAGAATATCACACATCAATCATTTGATGGATACAATTCACGACTCTACTGACGAAATATATGAATCTCTTATTGATAGAGATTTCGAACCCCTAAAGCATCAAGTATCAAACCTAGTGTCTATCCTAAAAGACATATCCGCATCTATAGAAGATGATATATGAGATAGCAAAAGAGAAACAACTCTTCGACTTTCTTAAAAAAAACTACATTCCTGACTTAGAAAAAACAACTCTCAATACCTCACGGTATGATTGTTACTCCAATAAACATAAGTTAGATATAGAACTCAAGTGTAGACGAAAGCATTACGATGATTTAATTCTAGAGAAAAAAAAGTACGCAGCTTTAATGAGCAGGTGTAATATGTTTCAAACAATACCTGTGTATGTTAACTCTACACCTCAAGGTGTTTGGGCATACTACATTGCAGAAATTGAAATGAAATGGGAGATGAAAAGACTACCAAATCAAACAGACTTTACCAAGAACTATTTTATTCAGAAAGAAATAACTTACTTAAACATAAGCAAAGGTGTGAACCTAACTAAACTCCTTTTGCTTTAGGCTTTAGTTTATCCGGGATGTATCCTTTCTTATAACTACTATCCCACTCCTTCGCTATCTTAGGTTTGTTAGCATACATCCACTTTCTTTGTGCTTCGCTTTTAAATGGCATACTTAGGTAGGTCTTTAGGTATCTTTTTAAATGTTCCGCAACTGCACAACACCAATAAACATACAACTATAGTTATTAATTTTTTCATTAATTAAATCTAGATTTCTTCTTCTTATCGTTTGAACCACCAAAGGGACTTGACTTTCCTCTACCTTTTTTCTCAAACAAACCTCCACTCTTATCTTTACCTTTTGAATTAAAGTTATTACCTGAACTACGTTTCTTCTTAGTCTTGGGAGTATAGTCATAATACTCATCCTTCATTTGTTTCTTTAACTTACGTTTCTTTTTTTGTATTTCTTTTAAAGCTTGACGTTCGTCAAAGTCTACAGAGCCTTCACCATATTGTTGAACCCATAAGTTATAATCATAACGCTTCATATCAGACTCGGAATCATATCCCATTAGTCTTTCTTCTTTGTTTTTTCGTTTATCTTTTAACGTGGCTTCAGCTTGAGATAGGTCTCCATAAATATCTGAAAGCACAACCTTTCTTACATCTTTGTACAGAGGAACAAATCCTAAGTTACCCATTATCTCAAGTGGTAACCTTATGTATCTTTCCTTCTGTTGTCTTTCAACTGCTGAAGCTTCTTTCTTATCCGGTTCAGTTAGCTTAGTAGTTAGTAAGTCAGCAGCACCAAGAATTGGTCCGTATGCAGCACCCATTTTCTTTAAGAAATCAAAGATACCTGTTCCCTTACCTTGTTTAGATTTAGGTACAATGTTATATTGTATAGCATCTTTGTAAGGGTCATAGTCTCCATCTCTTAAGAACTGTAATTGACTTTCATTAAACTCTTCAACCGCATAATTAATTATTGATTTAGTAGCATTACCAAAGTCTCTACCTAACAACAACGAAGTAAACGTAGATGCTAAAGCCTGTCCTAATTGTTTTTCAAATGGCTTACCATCACTTCCTTCTTCTTCAGTATTGACTTGAGTAGATGAAAGTTTTTGTCCAATTACATTATCTTCATCTTCTTCGTCATCAAACAAGTCTGTTAATGCAGTAGCCAATACTTGTGACAATAAAGTATATGTCATCATTCTAGTAGTTACACCTGCGATTAATTGTGCTCCTTGTTTCTTACTTAGTTCACCTCTTCCTATCAAATTCATTACTCCTGTACGAGCAGTTATGTATTCAAATATTAAGAACCTTGTCATAAAGTTATTAAACTGATTGAATGCTCTTATCGCTGCGGTTTGATTAGGCTTCGATGTTCCTTTTAGCATACCCATAAAAGCATTATCTGTTGCACCTGCCATTACTGAACGAGCATCTGCATACTCCGTTGAGCCATCCAAAGCTTCTTGATTGGCTGCCATATACTTTTTATCGTTGGCTGCTATCTTATCAAAGTCAGGTGCTTTACCTGTAAGTTCAGTAAATTTCTGTTCAAAAGAACCAAACCACATAGGTCTCATAACCATCTTATCCGGTGTAGATATTAATGCATCTGCAGTAAACTCTACTCCTTTAAGCCATCTCTGTCCGGTTTGATTCCACATCTTCATAATAAAGTTCATCACTTTATTATTGATTGCTCCACCACCTTTAATACCACCGGGTTCGTTGATTACATTTGTATCAACCATTTTACCTGACATATCATCAGTAGGATAGATTCTATTTAACTGCATTGAACCAAGCACTTGCATTGCTTTCGCTCCTGTCTGAGAACCATAGATTGCTCTATTCTTTAGACCTGAAATAAAAGCTTTAGGGTCTACTATCATAGCGAAACTAAGGTTAGATGTAAGTTCTGCAATAAACCTTCCACCTCCTGCAAGTATGGCACGGTAACCTGTCTTCTGAAGATAGGTCATCATATCATCTACAACACTTGATTGTGTATAAGCATTTTCTAAAAGATTATTTGTTGCCTCACCAAATGCTGAACTGATTGCATTATAAATTTCAATCTGTTCTTTAGTAGCCTTACCATCTTCTATTAATTTTTCAGTAACCGCTAATGTTCTTCTTGCAGTTCTGATTGGTTCTGTCATATGGTAATCCATTAAGACAAACTTAGAACCTCTTTCAACTGAAGCATAAACATCAAAGTTCAACGCAGAAACAGTACCGGTTCTTGAGATTAAAGACTTAGCTTTAGTAGAAGGGTTCATTGCATTGTTGGCACTCTCAACAAAAGATTCTCCTTGCATCAAATCTGAAACATCTCCTCCTGTTGTTTGCTCCTGTATAACACTTAAGTGAATATAGTTTTGCAAAGGATTGAAAGCAGTACCTCTTATAACTTGAGCAGTTATAGCCGCCTTCTCTTGTTGCTCTATATTAATCTCTTGTATTACTTTAATAGAGTTTTTCTCTGCATCATTAAAAGAATTATATAAATTCTCTGCAGATATGTTACCATCCTTATCAAGGAAACCATTTGCAGGGTCTATAATGTCTTCTAATATTTTTATATCAGCTTCGTTATATTTAGTTTTCCCTTGTTTGATTTTCTTTATAGTGGCTTCAATAAAAGCTTTCGATTGATTTACCTGATTCTTTTGTCCTTCTATAGGAGGATTGCTATCAAATTCAAGCTGAATCATATAAGCCATTTGTCTATACTTAGATGCGACAAACTTATTTATATCTCTACCAAAAGATTTCATTACTGCGGTCTGTGCCTTCTCTACTCTTTGTTGTACAGACTTATACTCTGCTCTGAATCTAGAAATTGCAATTGCTGCAGGACCAAACAAAGCATTAAATACTTTTCTTGTTTTAAAATCTCCTAATAATTGGTCAGTATAATACAATGGATTCCTTCTAAACATTTCTAGAACACCATTCTTTCGTGTAAAGAATCCTTTTAATTTAGAGTATGCCTTAGTTACAGGAAGAAGCTTCGCACCAAAAATACCATTAGCAACTACGTTACCATTGTTTATTGCGTTCATCTTCTCAATCATTACCTGAGCAAAGTGTGGGAAATATCCTTTATTAATATTGTCAGCTACCTTCAGTAAGTTTTGCAAGTCATTCAAACTCAAAGACGATAGGTCTGTTGATTTTAAAAGTTTAAAAAATTCTTTAGCTTTAGTTATCTCATACCCCGTGCTTAATGATTTATCTAGATTGGTTAATAGTTTTATTAATCCAATTACTTCTGCTTTCTTTTTAGATATTTCTGCTTCTGATTGTTTTACTGAACCAACCTGTGGGTTAATCATAGATTTATATTTGCTCATAACTTCAGCTTCAGCATCAGTTATAACATCAGCTTTAAGCATTGCTTCTATTGTGGCAGCATAATCTAACTTACCATTCTTATCTAATACCTTTTTGAAATTATCAAACTTATCCTTTAATTCTATAGACATTGATTGTTGCTCATCCAATTGTTTTAGGATTGAATCAACTTGGTTCTTTAACGATACCACATTATCTACTTTACTTAGAACCTTTTCTTTGTTTCCAAACTGTTCTATTAAATTAAGATAAGATTCAAATACTGATTCCGGTATTAGTGATGGGTCAATACTAAATATTCTCATCAAGTCAGGAACAAGTGATTCTTGAACACCTATTTTTAAGGAAGCCTGTAGTCTAGCAAGTTTCATTTTTACTTTTGCCGTAGCTAATTGCTCAATGTAGTTTGCATCTTTAATAACTCTAGTCATATAATCAACAAAGCTATTTACTGATACCTCACTTAAAGGATTCATTCTACTGAACTTCCCTAAGATTGCTCTGACTTGTGGCTGAGTTAAACTAACATCTTTAAGCATTCCCTTAAGTTCTTTACTCAAAGTTTTAAGTCCTTCCTTACCTAGCTTTATGATTTTTGTAGCAAGCTTTAGTTTCTCTACTACGCTTAGATTTGTAACGTCACTCATTGCTCCAAGAATCCTACCTCTTGATGGTGCTCTTGATTCGTTTACTCCTGCAAGTGCTCTTGCATTAGCTTCCATTCTTCTTTTACCTGCATCACTTGCCTCTTGATATGCATCGCTCTCTCTAACAAACTTATCTATTCTAGCTATTAATGCTTTAAGTTTTTTAGCAGTAGGGTTACCATCCGCAAATGCTCTGTCCACACTTCTCTTAACCTTAGTCATTACGTCTTCAACCTTAGAATCTGTAGCAACATCTAAGGCAGCACGTATCTCTGCGGCTGCAATGTTTTGTCTTTCTAAACTTAATTTTATCGCAGCATCACTAAACCCTTCTGCTCTTCTCCTTTTGACAAAGTCATTTAAGCTTGAGCCTAATTCGAATCTAGCCATTGGACCTGTCGATTCCTTGGCGGCATTAAATTTTGTTTTACTCGTTGCATCAACTGCTTTACCGGAAAATAAATCTGCTAATCCTGTTTCAATAAACTCATCTAACGTAAGGTTTTCAATGTTATCAATATCTAAATCTTTAGATTCAGTAAATTTTTGTTGAATGTATTTGAATGTAGCATTCATCCATTCTTTAAACTTAGATTTTTTACCGGCATTTATAATGGTCTCTCCTTTTGTAGCCATTAATTCCACTAAAGCTTCTTCTCTTGCTAACTTGGTGTCACCATATTTTTCTATAGCAGCTTTTAGTTCCGGTGTTCCTTCTACAAGTTTAAGACCTTGTGCTAATAAAGCCTTTCCTTTTTTACCACTTGCAGGCGAACGTAAAAAGTCCATCCATATATGTCCGAACTCGTGTATTGGTGTAGCTAATGATGCAGCTTCAGGATTGATATATATTTTTCCATCCTTTGTTAAACCAAGAATAATCTTACCGTTAGATTCTTTTGTTCTTACTCCCGGCTGATTCATTACTTCATTAAACTCTTGTACTGTATTAGTAACAGTAACTCCGGGAAATGCAAATCTAAGTTTACCTGACAAAACATCTAGGTCAGTCATCTTAGTGTTGGCTCTATCTCCTTGAAATGCTTTATCGATTGGAGCCATACCCATAGTTTGGTCTGCAGTACCTTCAGCATCCGGTCTCTTACCTCTCTTATCTTTTTTAAATATTCTATTGGTCTTTGCTTTCCAAGTAGGAAATACATCTATACCATTAGTTGGATTCTTTATAAAAGATATTAATTTACCTTTAGGTCCTGACCCATAATTTTGATGGTCTATTTCAATTACACCACCATTCAATACATCAATACCAACAACAGATACCACATCCCCCTTCTTAGTTTTCATCATAGAAGGCTCTCCAATTGCTTTGTATAAAACATCCGCACTAAATGCAGCGATGTTTGGATTTTTAACTCCTTTATATAATGACTTTATAAAAGCTTTACTGTTCTTCTTAGTTCCTGCAGGAGAAACTAACATATTAAATACTGCACTTCTATTTTTTAGACTTAATGTAGTGTCTTTAACTCCTTGTGCTCTGTTCTTAGCATCTGTACTAATTGCATCTAAAAACGCACCTAGTTGTGTTATCTTATTCTTTTTTATTAAAGCTAAAGTCTTTGCATTTGCTTTAGGGTCTTTGCTTAATGCTGCTATTATATCATTCATAGCCGCAGTTTGATTCTTTTTAGACTGAGACTTAACTTCCGGAGCCAACCATCTGAATGATGCTTCATTAGAATTTACTGCAGTATCTGCCATTCTTACTATAGCCATTGGTACGTGACCATTAGGTAACTTACCTTCTTTCCATAGTCTATCAAATAATGATTTGTTTTTCTTGTATGTATCAACTGCTCCTTTATACTGAGATTCGGATGCATCTCTAGCAACTCCTGCCCACGCTGCTTCTTTATTTTTACCACGAGAGTTAAAACCTAACCCTCCGTTAACGTCCATACTGCCTCCCTTGGAATCTTTAATAGTTCCTGATGCAAGTATATCTGAAACCCCTGTAACCATAGGGATACCATCATAGTAAGACATCTCTCTATTCATATCGTCCATAGATTCAAACCCTAATTCCTTAGCATCTGCTTCTGTGAATTCTACTGAAGAATTACTTTCAGCTAATGGATTAACTTGTGTCTTTGAAGACACAGATGGTGTTGTGAAACCAACCTCTGCAGCTTCCATCTCATTCATTTCAGCTTCTATAACCTCAACATCACCATCTTCTGCTACAATTAAAGATTCGTCTTGGTCCTTCATACTGAACCTTGGATTGCCATCTACATCCGTTTCCTCTTCGTCTAACTTTTGTTTGGTATCTAAATTGTCAAAAAGAATATCGCTTTTCTGATTGTCATCAATCATTAATTGAATTGCTTTCTCAATATTACCTCCTGCTGAATCTAAGTATCCTGTTTTTTTATCTTCAGGTAACGCTGCAAATTCTGCTGCAGGTTCTACTTCTGTATCTGTATTGGTATTATCCATACCATCAAGTCTTTCTTTTTCAATAAGAGCCTTGATATTATTAAACTCTGTAGTGGTATATACTCCTTTGCCCGGACTTATCTCATTCATTCTGTCCATCACATCTTGATTAGTGACAGGTTCAGGTCCTTCTGATTCCACCTCAACATCAGTAGCCACCTCTTGTTCTCCGCTTAATTTTTTAATTTGTTCTCTTAATTCTGCGGCTTTTGTTTTTCCAATTTCAGTTTTGTTTCCTTCAAGCTTATTTAATTCCACTTGAAGTCTAGTCATTTCACTTACAGTAGCGGCATCCATATCCGGATTGGCTTCTAGTAATGCTTTTTCAATTGCTAATTCTATTTTTCTGTCTTGTAACTTTCCTTTTAATCCTGTATAATCGTTGTCAATTGTAATTCCTGCATCAACTAATTCGGTAAGAGTCATTGTTCTTATTAACTCTTCTACAACCTCAGCATCAACTTTCTCTCCATTAACTTTATATTTAGGTTTAGCAAATCTAGTAGATACAAAATCTTTAATACCACCCGGTATCTCTGCCAAACCTTCCAAGGCTATTTCAGAAACGTCCAACTCTTGACCAATGGCAAGTCTTGCAGTTGCCTCACCTACTGAGCCACCTACTGCTTCAACACCACCGGCTGCCATAACAGACCTTATAACATCCTTCTTAGTAGCATTTACTGCTGCTCTAGTACCACCCTTCGTTAAAACTTTACTTGCAATTTTACCACCAAGCTTTCCTGTATAGGCATCTATTGCACCAATAACAATACCTCTAGCAACCGCTTTATTTCTAATGCTGCTATATTTTTCAGGGTCATTTAAAACTTCCCTGATTTTTTCAGGAGTCATTTCTCCTTCAATTTCTTCTTGTAGTAATTCTGAAAATGTTGCACCCATTTCTAGTGCTGAACCTGCTGCCGCAAATGCATAAGGTAATGCGGCTGCTGCACCGGCTGCTGCTATGGGTACTGACAGTACTCCACCACCTGCTACTGCTCCTGCAGCTACTCCTGTTCCGATTGCAGTTCCTGCTGCCGCTAAAGAATCTGTGTTACTTACCATTGAAGAAAGTGAACTTACAATAAGTTCAGGTAGTATTGTAAGACCTGACTTACTTAAACCCATAACAACTCCCATAAAACCGGAGCCGTTATCTTCATATGTTTTTTGATACTCTTGCATCTCCAAAGAGGAGCCATACTTCTGAGCATTTTTATTAGCTTCTATATAACTTAATATATCTTCTTCGGTAGCCATAGAACCACGAAGTAATAAATCAGATGCGTTTTCTCCTGCGATACCTTGGTTTACACCACCGGCAACTGCACGAGCCATATCATCTATAAAATCTCCAAGACCTATTGGTGATACAGAATCAAGCATTCTTAAGGCATCACCAAATCCTCCTGTAAAATAATCTTCTTCACTAAGTTCTTCTTCTTCAAAGATTTCAGCAGCCGCAGGGTCCAATAATTTGATGTCTCCCGATTCTGATTGAGATGTATTTCCACCACCATCTCCCGATTGGCTTTTTTTTTTAAGGTCTCCTGATGATTGAAGGTCGTTAAATTTATCTATACCATAGAATTTTATTAACTCATCTCCTGTTTCTTCACTACCATTTGGAGTAATAAAAATTTCATCGCTGACACCTGAGTCTTCTCCTTCTTGACGTTCAAAGTTTTGTACACTTTGACCTGCCTCAGCATCATCTTCGACTTGAGTAAAATCTCCATTTCTTAAACGTCTATCAAATTCTTCACCGTAAAAGCTTCTTAGTTCTTCTTCGGTTTCAATTGTTCCGTTGCGTGTTTTAAATTTTCTCATATCCTATTATTCAGCACTACCGTATTTGTCTAATTTTTTACCCTTCCAATCAAGTTCTGCAGCTAACTTTTTATCGTCTGCTTTAGTCATTAATAAAACTAATTTTCTAATTTTAGCAAGTTCCTTATTTGCACCGGCATCAGTATAGTTATTAGTATCAACAACTACATCCTCATAACCCGGTACTGATATTCTAATTATATTATCAAAAGCACCTTCAGATTTCGCTACTAAACCATAATCCTTACCATACAAATTGTTCAGTTGTTTTGCGACATACTCATCATCACCTGATTCAGGTGATGATGTAGGACTTCCTTTAAGAGTTATATTATTTTCTAAAAGTTGGTCATTTACATACTGAGTTTTTTCTATTGTATAATCTAATGGTGCTTCTTCGGTAGTTACCTTAGATGTAGAAGAATTATCTTCATTAAATTTAGCATCAGGGTCATAGTTACCTCTTTCAAGTGCTTTACTTATATCATCTTCACCTGTTAATAAAGGACCTGCAGACTCAATAAATTCTGCTTGAGATTTTCTTTGGTCCATCATCTCACCTACTGCGGATGCTCTTCCTGCATCTACATCAGCTTGAGTTGCTGCTATTTGTGCTCTTATCTCTTCAGGGTTTTCAGCACTAACAGGTTGACTTGCATCAAACTCAGGATTAGCTTTAGTTACATAGAACGATATATTTCTAGACTCTTCATTACCATCTTCGTTAAGATAAGTTACGGTTAATCCTTCTGAGTTTCTAGTAACATCAGTAATAGATTCGTTTTGGTCTCTGAAGTAATCAGTTGCTCCTTTAATTTTAGCATTATTTCCACCCCATAGGTCACCAATTTTAGAAACTTTAGAATCTAAATCGTCATCTCCATCTGCTTTATCTAGTTCAGTTTTAGTTTTCGCTCTAGGCTCTCTCTCTGTAAACTCAGCATCAACTTTTTCTTCATAGTCCATACCCATATCCATCTGAACCTTCATTGCTCTGTCAGCTTGTGCTTGTTGTTCGTCAGATAAGTCAGGAACCATTCTTCCGTTCTCACTCTTAATAATAATAATATTACTATCCTTAGCGGCTAATGCTCTATTGTCCGGACTATCTTGCATAGGAACATACTCTCCTCCTGTAATAGGATTAATCTGTACGAAGTCTAATAATACAGATGCACTTGCATCAGAATTTACACCACTTCCTATTCTACTTTTTATAAAATTGTTTTGTGCTTCTTGGTATAGTGTTATAGATTTAAAATCTGCAGGGTCTACACCTAGACTTGTAGCTAAAGCATCTTTTTCTTCATCACTCATACTACTAATACCACCTGCTTTTTGTGTGGCATCACTAATAGAAGTAAAGATAGAAGCCTTATACTTATTACCCATCTCTTTCATTACTCTTGTGTCTAAACCTGTAGAAGCATTAAATTGTTCTGCGGCTTGTATAACATCAAACTTAGTGTTAGTTCCTTTAACTCTGTTCTCTAAGTTCTGAACAGACATTAAGTTATTCATATCCGGGATTTGTTGTCCGGGATTGTTTGGGTCGTCTATCATTTTAGTCATAGACATAACACCACTCTCAGGATTAATAACCAACTTACTGTTTTGGAAGTTACCAAAACCTTCTAGTTGACTCATATTCCAATTCTGTAATTCTGAACCTTGCTCACCTATAGGAAGTCCTGCATTGTTCATTTCCATTTTTCTAGTGTACTCGGCATTATAATTTTCAAATAAACTAAACGCCTGGTCTGTACCATCCGTTAAGTTTTGTCTCATTATAGTATATTGTCTAGGGTCTAGTTGACCTGACTTTAATAATGTTTCTTGCATTAACATTTGTTCTTGCAAGTCAGCAGCAGCATTTAAAGCAAATTTATTTAACTCAGTATTTTCTCCTGTAGGAACCTCGTTGAGTATTTTAGAGTACTCACGAGAAGCAGCATCAATAGATGCTTTGGTTTCTTCCCTTACTCTATTTTCTTCCTTTAATACGTTTGTTAAGTTTGCTCCTACTTCTGCCCAATTGACTTGTGAATTAGGTGCACGCTCAACTCTTTTATATGCTGTTGCCATTTTATATTATTTTATTGTTGAGATGTGTTGAAATTCAAATCGAATGCATTACCAAAACTTGCTTGATTCGTGTTAAAATTTCTATACGCATCTGAATAACCTTTATTACTGAACAACATATTCTTTTGTCCTGTACTCATTGTGTTTTGATACTTTCGAAAATCACGACTTCCCAAAGCACCTATTTTAGTTGCATCAAAATTAGCATCACCCATTGCATTAAACTTAGCAGTATCGGCAGCATTAAAGTTTACACCACCTAAAGCAGATTGTTTTGCTTTATTATTATCTGAGTACAATTTACCCATAGAAGCCGCTTGTCCTGCGACACTTACCGCACCTTGAATACCTTGTTGTTTTGCTGATTGTGCAGCTTGAGCAGCCTCGGCAGCTTTTTGTTGATTACCTGCAACCTCTTCTAAGTCTAATGAAACACCTAAGTCTCTAAGTCTAGACTCTTCTTCAACTACTGCACCTTCTATATTGGTAAGTTCATCGCCCATTGCAGTACGAGTTTTTCCTTGAGCATCTTGTTGTGCAGCTAATATTCTACCTGCAGTAGCGGCTCCTCCTCTTTCACTTTCAACACCTGCTTCTAATGCTTGAGCACCTGCAGATAAGTTGGCTTCTCTTTCAAGTTCATAGCCTTCTTTCTTAATAGACATTTGTTCAGCATAATTAACGTCTAGCTTTCCTCTTGCCGCAGCCATTGCTTCGTCTGCTTCTCTTTCAGCTTTTGCTTGTAGCTTTCTTTGTTTACCTGCTTGTGCAAATGATATCCCTGTTGTTATTACTCCTATGGCTAAACCCGCTATTGCTGCTGACATAATTCTCTATTTTTATTTATTACATATTCCGGTAGTTCTTTAAAGTCTTCCGTATATAATTCTTTTTCTGCTTCTTCAACTGTCTGAGCATCTGTTCTATAAACACAAACCCATATACTATCTTCGTGTATATAAGCTATTCGTTGTGTTCCAACTTCAGTTTGCACAGTCATTGGTGCTTTAATTCTATTCACTTCGCCTGTGTCTGTAATTATAGACATTTCACCTTTTAAGTAAAAAGAGGGATGATTGGTTTTATGTATGAAACTTAATACCAACATTCCTTTTGGCATAAATATTTCTCTTGTATATATACCATCTTTTATATGATGCTTTAAAGGCATAGCTTTTTGCATCTCTTCTGTATGGTGTACTACGGCTTCTTTTACGGAAAGCATATCTGATTTAAAATCATTAATTCTTTCCCACAACAATCCTCTGTTTTGATTTATATTTTCTAAAACAGATTCAGGATTATTATGTATTGATTGAATACTATCCATATAACTACAAAGATACTAATTTTAAGGGAATGATTTCATTGCTTCGCTCTCAACTGCAAAGAGTTCTACTTTTACTGTGTTTGAATTTGTTAATTTAAATTCAGCATAGTGACCTAGAATACCGTGAGATTCTGCTACTGCATTTTTTATATACAAAATGTACTCAGTTATAGAGGGTGCAGTTACTGCTCCACCAATAGTATTGTTGACTACAATTTGGTTTACTCCTGCCGGCAAATTCTTGTTTACTGCAGTTACCTGTCCTAATAAACTAGGTGAAGGATTACCAAAATAAACCATATCTCCCACACTAATAATATTACCTATATTAATTGTAGTTGCAAAGTCTATTGTTGTTGCAGCACCAACTACAGTTATGTTTGTACTTGTAGCTAAACCATTAAGAGAACGTAATGCATATTGTGATATTGATGCAGGAACTGTCCCTGCGTTTCTAACATACCCATAAAAAGAACCTTCTTTTTCTTCAAAGAAACTCTGAGTAATAAAACCGGTGTCTTGTTGGTCGCTAGTCATAACAACTCCCCAAGCATCATCACCTTCTAAATTAATAGTTTTAAAAATTTTATTTTCTAAAGGTTCTTGATTAAAGACAGAACTTAAAGTAGAAGGATAATTAACATTATAGTATTGATTTCTAATCTCATTAGTATTATGTCTATAAATGTTACCTCCATTGAAAGTATAAAAAAAGTTGTTCATTCCTATCATCCAATCAGCGAAGTAAGAATAAAACGATGGAAACCCTTGGGTTGCTCCATCATATGTTAAGGTGTAATTTTGTCTAATTATTGCCATATTATTATATTATACAGGTTGGTCACATTTTGCACTTTGACTACAGTCAGCGACTATGTCGTTGTCATACATATAAGCATTAGTGTTTTCTCCTGAA
>Ga0208814_1000784_pt1 | contig 17053 bp, 33 predicted proteins | sample MalvirAntarct_55_FD_184253 | JGI IMG/M metagenome (GOLD analysis project Ga0208814, IMG submission 184253) | Marine viral communities from the Global Malaspina Expedition - Malaspina viral metaG Antarct_55 (SPAdes) (version 2) | ecosystem: Environmental > Aquatic > Marine > Oceanic | place...
TATCAAGCTAAAAATTTAAAATATTATGTTTTATAAATACGAAGAAGAATTTAACGAATGGCAATCAGGAAATAAAATATCATTTCCTGATGGAACCACATTATCAATAGATAATAAGATTGAACATAAAGGTTGGTTTTGGAGCGATGAACCACCTACGGAATACACAGAATGGTTACAATTACAAGAAGAAAATATATAAGCTATGAGTGCTACACCAAATATTAATCTTTTAAAGATAAAAGGAAATAAATTAGATGCAACTTCAGAACCATCTGCTACTGATGACAGTTCTAATGGATATCAAGTAGGTTCTACATGGATAGACGTTACAAACAATATTGCATACACTTGTGTTGATTCTACAACAAACGCAGCTTTATGGAACAAATCAGGCTTTGCTCAAACTCTTAATAAAACACTTACTCTACAAAAACCAGAAGTTGGTGATGATATTACAGTATTTAGAACAGATGTTGCTATTACAGTTCAAGAGGTTATTGCTGTTAGCACAGGAACAGGAACACCAACCACAACATATAATTTAAGATATAGTACAGATAGAAGTGTAATAGGAACTGCTTTAGTTTCAGCTGCAACTACTACAAGTACAACGTCTGGAAATACTGCAACAATCGCTAATACTACTATACCTGCTGATTCGTTTATATGGTTAGAAGTTAGTGCTATTGGTGGTACTGATGTTTATTTAACTATTGATATAAGATACACAGAGTAATGTACATAATAACATCAAAAATAGAAGTAGTAAATGGCGAAATAATTCGCTTTCCAATAGCATTTGAAAATACAAGCGCTAATATGATTTCTTTTGACTCTTGGGTTTCTTGGGATGAATGGGTAGAATATAACTTATCTGAAGATAAAGTTTTACCTGAACATTCAACAAATCCTATTTGTTTTGAAGGATGGTTTACAGTAAAAGATATAGAAAGAGTAAATGAAATGAATATTGAAATAAAAGAAACCATATAAAATGGCAGTATCGAACGGAAATAGAGGAGGAGTTACAAGAAATACAGCCGCAACTTCTCCAGCTTGGAGAAGAGCCAAATGGTTGACAAATCAGAATCCTGCTCCACCATCACTTCCTAGTGGAGATTTTTTATTAGTACATATTGCTATTCCACAAAATAAATCTATTCAGTATGTAAAACATGGAACAGATAATTTAACTAGATTTAATTCGTCTCCTAAATGGATATCTAGTGCTGGTATTAGACATGAGTTTTGGTTTAAAGATAGTAGTGATGCGGCAACTCCTTTATCAGGAGTTCAGAATATAGAAGTTCAATTTAACAGTTCAATTTTTAATGGATTTAGAATTACTGCTATGTGCTTTAGTGGTGCAAGTGGTATAGGTACTCAGTATTATTTTGGAAATAATGGTCGTACTCATACAAGAACCATGTCTGTTTCTGAAGGTTCACAAGTTTATGGTACAGGTACATCTACAGGCGCATTCACTAAAATGGTCATGAATGGAGTTGATAGACTTCCCGCAACTTTACAACCTAATCAAGCTAATATAATTAAAATTATTGTAGGTGCTTTAACTACAAGCGCTGTTTCAGCGGGAACTATAGATGTTACAGCACAAGCTAATGTAGGTGGAGTTACTACTAACGCAGCTATAGAAATATTAGCTAGTGGTGGTGGTGGAAGTACAAGAAGAAGAATACAAATTGTATAAACAATAAATAGATTTGATTTTGCAGTAATAATATAAAAAACTTATTTTTAATAAAACTAAATAAAATGAACTTTATATTACTTGCTGCAAATACTAGTGTTTCTTTTACAGATGTTGATTTACCAATAATGTTTGTTGGAGAATTAATTGTTTTTGTTTGTACACTTGTTGGTTTTTGGTCGACGTTAAAAAATAGAACAGCTATGAATACAAGGTTAAATAAAGAATTAAAAGAAAAGTTAAGTGAACATATAGTTGATTCTAATAAAAGAATAAACGATAATAGGCAAGAATGCAACGATGCTTATACGAAATTAGAAAATAAAATTTGTATAATTGAAAAAGAAGTAAATAACATAACTGTAGGTATAGCAAATATTGAAGGTTATATGAAAGCAATATTAAACAATAAATAGAATAATTAATTTTAAATTTAGAGTCATGGGTTACGGAGGAAGTAAAAAACCAGTAAAAGGATTAGTAGTATTAACTAAGCCAAAAAGTTATGGAGGAACTAAAAATAACACTGTTATTAGATCACAGCCAAAATAATTTATAATGAAAAAATTATTTGTATTAGTTAAGTTGTTTTTTTCTAAAACAGAAGTAGTTGAAAAAACTGTGGATGGAATTGGTAAAATAGCTAAATTAAAAATTGACAAGAAAAAAGTTACTTTATGTGTTATAATTGTATTGGCTTTGTTAACATTGCTTGGTGCTATTAGTGAAGAAACTTTTATAGAATTATTTAAAGACGTTAATTAATTTTAACGTCTTTAATTAGATAGAAAAAGAAAATGACTGAAATAATTGAAGTAAAAGTAGTTAGTAAAAAAGGTGGTTCTAGTGATTACGCTATAAACAAAGACAAAGTAACTTACTTTAGAGGCTATGTCGAAACTAGCTATGAGGTAAAATCACAACCTAAACTTAAAACTGCTGTATATCTAATGGGAAGCACTAAGGCTTTAATATTAGATATAAGCTATGATGAATTTAAGCGCAAGTTCTCTTTAAAAAACGATTCCTTAACTAGACAGCTTTAAAAAAACTATTCTTTTAAGCTCATTGCTGAGTTAGAATTGTCATCATAAGAATAATAAAACTCATGGTTTTTGTGTATCTCACTAATTAACTCATCGAACATTTCTATTTCTACTGATAATTCATTTTCGCTGTTTTGCAATTCTTCTATTTTAAATATAAAATTTTCATAGAAAAACTGCGGATTGCAATTCTGTTTTTTATGTATTTTCTTATAGAAGTTTCTAAGCATATTTACTTTATTAGTAATTTCTTTTTTCTTATTTTTCAACTTCATAATCATATTATTTAATCCGCCAATAACATCACTTAATGTTTGGAAATTAGATTCAGTAATTACGTTTACTATCAATCCTTCAAATACAGATTTAAAGTATTCTATTTTAATCTTTTCAGTTATCTCTGTAGTACTTCCAGTAATATCATAAGTTTGTCTACGTTTAGAGTTAGATAACACGTTATAAGCTTCTTTAATAGCTTTAAATTCTTTCTCTTTACCTTTTACTAAGTCAGGGTGATTGAGTTTAACTAGCCGTTTATAGGCTAGTTTAATCTCTTTATCAGTAGCTTTCTTATCTACTTCTAATAATAAGTATAAGTCATTCATTAGTTTTTATCTTTAATATTTCCAATTATAACTGCTCTTTCATTTAATGGAAAAATCATTCTCTCTCCATGTCCTTCGTACATTTTAAGTCTACACAATCCCATTATTTTATTATAAGAAACTACCCATTTTTTAGGTGATTCTCCTTCGTATGTTATTTCAATAATATCATTTTCAAAAATATTATTACCCTTAGAATCTTTTAGGTTTGTATCAAAACAAATAGTTTTAGGGTCAATAATATAGTAAGCACCTTCTTTAGTAGCTACTTCTTCAAGTTTAAAACCTTCACTTCCTACCCAATTGTATTTTGGAAAACCTACAACCCATGTATTAACTCCAAAAACTTTACTTTTAACTAGTATATCTTTCATAATTAATTTTTAAAAAAAAGTAGCAACAGTTTTACCTGTTGCTACATATAGTTATTCAAAATCAGCCATACTTGATCTAATTGTAAATATTTGACAATTAAATTCTTTCATGTATTTACGACTATAATAAGGTTTGTAATCATTATTAATCTTAAAATCATCACCACGAGTTTCTATGGTAGTGTACCATCTTATTTGATTAAAGATAGCTTCTGCTGAATAATTTTTATGCCCAGCGTTAATTACTTGATTAGTAAAATAACAAAATAACCTAAAAATTTCAGGATTATGTGCATGAAACTCTTCAAACTGCATTCTACTTTTTGCCATATTAATACAATGTTTGACTAATGAATTTTTTACTTACATCTAATTTAGGATTAGATAAATGATACGTTAAGTCTTTTAAACCTTGAGTATATTTTTCTCTACCTCTTTCTAAAAAAGAACTGTCTGCTTTAAATACACCTACATTGTAAGGGTACATAGTTTCTACTACAACAAAGTAATAGTCTTTAACATCTACAATATCGCAGTACAATGCAGCAGCTTGGTCGTAATCGTACATTCTACAGCTTTTAGAAAACTCCATTGCATTAGAACTTGTTGTCTTTAAATCAACTACAAAGTTATCAAACTTTATACCGTCAACTTTACACTTAACTTTAGTACCGTTAAAATCATTAGTATAAATATTCTCTACTAAATCACAAGCTTTAATTAAACTTGTTGCTTCATCTATTTTAGAAAATGATGCAAACATATTATCTAATTTGCTCATTTCATCTTGTGATAAAATAGTCATGCCCTCTGCAGTAGGTAGTATTTCGTTTTCATACCAATCTTTATACTTTTTAGTCATTCTAGGTTTTTTACCACCTATTTCTTCACACATTTCTTCGTCGTCAAAAACAAAATATCTATTACCAAATTCTTCTGGCTCTAATACCATACAATGAAATGCACTACCAATATCAAAAGCCTTTGAAGACTTTTTAAGTTCACCATTTAAGTAACACATATAATTTCTTATACCACCTTTTTGGAACTGTTTTAACATTGAATTAGAGATATACTCTTTTTCATTAAAATACCAACTGTCGTTTTTATCAATTCTTCTTTTTTGATTTGGGTCGGTGTTTTTTAAATGTTCTAAATAATCTTTTGCTTGTTCGCTACTTGTTATCATTTTCTTCTACTTTTGTAATTAAACTATTTACTTCTTTAATCAACGCTTCTGCTTGTTGTTCTATTTTCATTTTTTCAAACTTTAATGCGTTTCCACTCATATATTCCAATTGAATTTCTTTTTTTGGATTTACTCGTGGCTTTTTCTTTTTTGGAAATAGTTTTTCTATACTATCTATATCTACAATTTCCCAATCAATTTGTTGTTTTTTAACAAATTCAATTAATAAATCAGCGTCTAATAAGACATCTCTAATTTCAGAAAGACTAATAGGTATTGTGTCTACGCTATTTTTGTCTTTATAAAACTCTACAATTTCATCAATAAAAGCTTTTGGAATTTCTTCTTTTGCTTTTAATTTATCCACTAATTTGTTTAGTGAATATTTGCTGTACTTAAATTTAGTTACTGCTGTACTAACATATTCATTTGATTGATTGTGTAGGATTACATATCCTCTATCAAAACTATCAATAATTATGTTTTTCTTATTATACCTCAGTAATAAACTGTTCCATCGTTCTAACGTTAAATTTAATTTTTCTAAGTTTTGCACTTTTATCAGTTATTAAAAATCTAGTTGGCACAAAGTACTTTTTAAATAAACTTGGCAATTTTACAAGATTAACAAATACATTTTCTCTTTGACAAAGCCAGTTTATCTTTACTTTAGTGTACCTAGTCATATTGTTTTGGTCAAAGTCAGGTTTAACTTCAAAGACTGTAATTACATCAGTTCCTCTAATTGTACCTATAAACTTATTTTGAGATTGACCTTTCATCAACTTATCCTTAGTGTTTAATGTTTCTACAAAAACACCTAAAGCTTTTTGTGTCCAATGAACTACAAAATCAGGAGTGTAAACTAATCCTCTTTGAATTGTTTCTTCTCCTTTAATCACTTTTACTTTTGTCTTTAGTTTCTTCTCTGTTATAAATTCTTTTGTAACAGGCTCAGACAAGTTGTAAGTAAACGGTTCGTATAAAACGTTACTTACATACCCAGCATTATAAAGGTCTACTAAAAACCAATAAAAATATAATTCTTCTTGTGACTGAAAATCTTCAGTCTTTGTTAATGGAAATAAATCGTTCATAATAAAAATCAAAGAGCAAAGGGAAAACCAATGCTCTTTATAACTTTAATGATTTGCAATAACTTTTTTTATAACTTCACTAAATCTTTCTTCATATTCTGTTGTACCATGTACTTGATTTAATTCATCAAACAACTTTTTTAAGAAAAATAAATTGTTTAACATTTCATAACCATGTATAGGTTTTAAATCAATACTTAGTACAGTAAAACATTCATCATTATATATACAATCCCAATTAATAATTTTATAATTTTTAGAATTGCAATATAAATTTAGTTCTTCTTCAATAATAAAATCAAACTCGTCTTTTAAAACTTCTCCAGGAACTTTAAACTTTACTTTTTTTTCGTGAATACCAAAATTACTAGGAAACTTAATTCTATTAAATTCTTCTATTATTCTTCCACGTTTCGTAACTGTTAACATTTTCTTCTATTTTATTAAATATTTTGTTTATTTTTTCTTCAAAAGGATCTAAAACTTCTAATTCAAACTTTAATTCAAATTTGTCTGCAATTTCATCTATTTGTTGTTTTAAACTTAACATATTTGATTTATAAAATTATCTTGATTTGGGTCAGGTATTATAATATCTCTTTCTGCAAAAGAATTTTGTAGTTTTTTATAAAACTCGTTAAATTCTTGTACATTCATATCAGAAGTTCTTTTTTGCTTTACTTCTAATACATTATGACCAAATAACATTTTACTTTCTAGCTTAATACTATCAGTTATACTTAACGCTAAAGCATGAGCAGTGTCTTTCTCTAACAACTCTCCGTTTTGTTCCTCTATACCTCTTATAATAGTTGGAATAGCAACTCCCCAATACCATCTATTTTGTCTATCACTACGTTTTTTTACAAATTTTTGAATTTTAACACTAACGTTTTTTCCTTCTAAACTTTGTATCTGTAGTTCTAATATTTCTCTATTGAAAAATACTATCTGTCCTTGTTCTATTTTACCTATATATTCCATAAAAATAAAAGGAGGCTATTAAACCTCCTTTTTATTTACATTATTGAATCAAATGGATCACTACTTTCTTTTGTTAGAAAGTCTTCTTTCTTTTCTTGTACTCCATGTAAGCTATCCCAATAAGATTTAGCATCGTCATATGCTTTTCTTCTTTTAGGGTTTAACGGTATGATTTTTTGAATATCATTCATACTCTTGTTAATAGTGTTATTAGGATGTTCAATAATACTAACTTTAGTAAAGTTCTTTAACAAAGGTTCTTTGCTATCTCTATCAATAATAAAAGCTTCTTCTAAAACTATTACAATTTTAACTTGCTTATTAGTCAAATCAGCACATAACTTTTGTCTGTTTGTTTTATAAGTTGGATAATCTGTAGCTTGAGTACTTTCACAAAGTCTTTTAAAGATTGAACCTTTAACTTCATTAGCCTTATCATTAAAAGTAGGGTGTGGTAACACTGCCTTGTATCTAATAATATCACCAGCATTTTCTGCTGATTTTGCTTTATTTTGACTTGCTGTTGTAAGCAATCTAAAAACAATGTCAAACATTTCTGCATCAGGTGTTTTACCAAATGCGCCTTGTTTATATTCTACACTTTCTATTACCGCTAACGCTATATCAGGGTGTTGTGCGTAACTTGGAGTTGACTTTAACTCTGCTTTTTGAACGAAATCGAATGCATCCATATTTACTAACTTTTAAATTTTACTATAAATAACTATCAATACTAGGTAACTCTTCATTAGTCTCAAAATACTTTTCACAACGCTCTTGAAATAAGTTTAAATCGTTTGGAATGTATTCAGGAGCTAATCCTAAAGGTGTTTTAGCAGAAACACTACTGTATTTAGAATTTTTATTTGTTAAAAATACATACTTAAACTGTGAGTCTTGTTCTTCAACAGTTGAGTATAATACATTTACAAATTCTTTTTCAATAGACTTTTTCCATCTATTACCCTGAACTACAGCATATCTTTCAGATACTCCTTCAGGTGTTTCAATTACTTGGTCAATAGAAATCATAGCTACATATTTATCTAAAGAAGACTTTGACTTCTTAAATACTTCAGATAATGTTTGATTGTATAAATTCCATTTGTCAAAACCACCTCCCGTAACACGTTCAGCATGTTCATCAATCATTTCTATCAAAGACGTTAAAGACTCAACTACTATGTGAGTTATTTTATCGCTTTTTAAAGCTTTGTCAAAAGCTTTTTCGAACTGTGGATAGTTATGTATCGCAAAGTTCATTTTAAAATCTTTACCCTCTCTAAAAGGCAACGTCTTTCTCTCTGTATTAAAGATAATTGTTGTCTCTTTGGGTAAATTTCTGATACTAGAGGATTTACCTGTACCAGAAGCTCCGAGAATTAGTGTGTTTGGCTTCATGTTAATTTAAAAATAAAAGTTGATAATTGTCGTTTTCTTGCGCGAATTTTAATTGTTCTTTTGTTTCTACTTTTTCTAAAAAACCTGTTTCTAAATGATACCATAAAGCAGATTTTAATAGTTTTTCTTCGTCGTTTAATGTTTCTATTCCTATTGTTAAAAGCTGCCTACAAACCTTTTCAAAGTCATCATCATTTTTAATAATGCTTTTTTTAATTATAAGTCTAAACATATTTTCTACCATACAAATGTAATTAATTTACAATAAAATTCATAACTTTTAGTCCTCTTTATTATTCAAAAACATAAAATAACCTTTAAGGTTTATCTCATGTTTTTGCTTTAATAATTTTCTAATAGAGTTCCAAAAAGCTTTAATTATAATTGTTATTATAACTGTTTTAATTTTAGTGGTTTTGGAAATCGTTTGCTGGATTTGCCAATATTTGGATCTTCGCATTTTCTTTAAAATCACTTATAAATTTAACGTACTTACTTACATAGTTTGCATAAACAGTTCCTACACCAGTACTTCTGCCCTTAGCAATAATAACTTCTACATCAGTTTCTAATTCAGGTATTCCTCTTTCTTGCATTTCATAATATGCGGGTCTATATGGAAATATTACCATATCTGCATCTTGTTCTATTGCGCCTGATTCACGTAAATCTGAAAGCATAGGTCTTTTGTTTGGTCTAGCGTTAACTTGACGGTTTAATTGACTTAATGCTATTACAACAATTTTTAACTCTGCTGCAACTTCTTTTAGTGATCTAGATATAGAAGCAATTTCTTGCTCTCTATTGCCTGATTTAGAAGTAAAAGATATTAACTGTAGATAATCAATAATAACTAGCTTAGAACCATGTCTAATGACTTGTTTTCTAATCTGATTGATAATTTTACCTAGCTTTCTTGAAGTGTCATCTATAAAGTAGTTTCTAGACTTAAATATGTCTACAGTTTTTTGAACTTGACTTTTATCAATATTGTCTAATGACTTATCTCTAAACTTATACATTTCAATACAACTAAATGAACTAACTAATCTTTTTGTTAATTCTAAATCTGTCATTTCTAAACTAAAGAATAAAGGATTTACTCCATCAAACATAATATTATTTTTAAATATTTCTAATGCAAATGCTGTTTTACCCATTGAAGGCGCTCCAGCTATAATTATTAGATTATTTAAATCAAATTGATAAATAAAATTATCTAAACAAGGTATTCCACTTCTAACTCCTAAAGAAACTTCGCTTTCTAAGTCATGAATAAAATTAATCATAGATTTCTCTACGTTAAAGTCTTCTACTTCTGCTAATTCTTGAATGTCTAATAAACTTTTATGAATAGATTGTATTATATCTATACCTTCATGGCTTTGATTACACATTTCGCTAATGCTTCTAGATAAAGTAGCTAATTCTCGTCTTTGTGTATAGCCGTTAAGTATATTAACGTAATCTTTAATGTTTTTATCAGTATCAGCTTTATCGCAAATCATTTCTAAATAATTAATTAGATTGATTTCGTTTTTTTGACTTGATAAAATAACATACTTTTTCTTAATCAACATATCAGTTACAGTAGTAATATCTATTTTAGATACTTTACTTAAATCGCATATTGCTGAATAAATTAATCTTGTTTCAGTAGTTGAAAAATCTTTTACAGAAACACTATCAGATAATAAATAATAAGTGTCGCCATAATTGACAAACGTTCCTAAAACAACTTCCTCTATTTCTACATTGGTCTGACCAATAAAATTAGGTAAGTTGTCAAAACTTAACTGTTCTCCCATAATAAATAATGAATTAAATAATCAAGGCACAAAGGGAAAACCAAACTAATGTTTGGCTCTCTTTATGTCTTTTAATAATATCAACTGTTTTTGAATTTTAACAGTTATGTTCTTTCTACAATTATGATAATAGCTATACATATAACTGTAATTGCTATTGTAGAAAGTAATAAAAATAACTTATTTCTAAATTTAATTAATTCCATTGAATACTTTTTGATGATAATGTTTCTAATGACACATAAATACCTTTATGTATCATTTGTTCTTTTGTTAAAAGCTCGTCTAAAAGATTAAGTCCATGGTTAGCAAGTAAAGGATTCATAAATAGCTTTTGCTTTGATATAGCTTCTGCTATAGAACAACTAGGCTCGTTTAAATCTTCTTTAGTTTCTAAGTAACTTTTTGCAAAACCAAAATTAGCTTTTTCTTTTTTAACATTTATTCCAGGAATGTAACTTACGTAAATTTGTCCGTAATTGTAACTATTTCCGAAATCAATAATGTAAATACCTTCTCCATGATTTATTAAACGAGCTTTATGTTCAACATAATTGTAAACTTGTTTTCTTACTTTCATGTTATCAGGACACAATATAATTATTTGTGTTTCTTTAACTTTTTTTACATCATATTCTTCTTCATAAGCATTCCAATCAAAGCCATAGTTTCTATTTATATTGCTAACAATAGTCATAGCTTTACTTTCTCCTATTTCATTATCGTTATAAAGCTGTCTAACTGTATTAGACTTGCTTATAATATCAGGGTCATAAACATTTACGTTTATTCCCTGACTGTTAATCACAAGTTCTTTATGTACTAAGTTTAATTTTGCTAAACCTTGTAAAACATAAGAACCTGTACCTCCAACACCTACTAAATCTATATTAATAGGTGATAAAGGATTAGATAGAAAACTTTTTATTAAGTGCATTTAGTACATCTTTAATTTTTTTACCGCTGTCAATATGATTTATATATTGATCTTTTTCTGCCATTTTATAAAAATCTAATGATTCTAATTTTTGTCCTGAAGTTAAATGATTATTAAATTTACTATTCCAAAATAAATTATGTAATTGTGTTTTTAACATTCTTAAACTTCTAAAAACATCATAATTTCCACCTTTCATAGAATTTCCCCAACATATCCTACCATCGTTATAAACATTAGGAGTAGCTAACCTATAAAGTTTAGTTTCTAAATGTCTAAATTTCTTGTAAGCATAGACATAAACGTCATTACCATCATATACCCAAAAAGTATTAGGACAATAATAAGTCAGATTTTTAGTACCAATTGAAATTATTCTTTTCTGAGGTTTATCTGTCCATGCTACCAATGTGTTGTCATCAGAGTTGTCTAACCAAAAAAAAGTATTAGGTTTACAATCTATATTTAATTTAGGAGTTTCAGCTTTATCAACAACAATGTCTTTTAAGAAATTAATTGTTTTTAAACTAGCAGGCTTACCTACTAGCATTTTACCATTTTTATCTATATCGCGTACTTCAACATAGTTTTCATTTGATTCATTGTTATAAAAAATCATTGTTTTTACTGGTAATAAATTCTGTATCGGTTTAAATACATCTTCTTTTAAATCTGCCATAAGTAATCTGTTAATTTTTTAATGTATTGAATTGTTTCAAAGTTTTTTGTTGTATTTACAATACCATCTAATGAGTAATCTTTTTTATAAACTAATCTTTGAAATTCATAATTACTGTAATAATCATTTAAATGAAGTTCATACTCTTGAAAAATTTCATCATCTAAAGGAAGTAAACACATATAAGCTTGAAAAGGAACTTGAGTGTCTTCATGTTCTACATTTTTTACATTTTCAACTAAATCATTAAAGCAAAAGTCATTACAACTGTAACTTTTATAATGATTAACCATATCTAAAATCTTCTTAATTTGTTTAGTATGATTAGGAATTTCCATTAGATAATCATAATGCCAATCATTTGTTCCAATTATAAATTCATCTCTACATTCTTGTAGTTTTAATTTAAAATTGTCTAAATAATTAGATTCTGTACAGTCAAAATCATTGTCTTCATTTTCTGAACTAAATATATACTCAAGAGTCATTAAAAAAGTATCATTATATTGAGCTGTTGGAAAATTATATTTAATAATTAAGCTTCCAACTGTATATCTTATTATCTTTTTAAGATATTCATCTTCAACTTTATCAATACAACTTAGAGTAAAACAATTTCCAACTTCTGGTTCTTCATAATATAAAATTATTGATTTACCATTAAAAGTAATATTGTCATATTCAAAATAAAGACTTTCAGCTTTTAATAAATCTTCCAAATTAGAATTAAGAAATTTTATTAATTCTGATTGATTTAGTTTTGAAATATATTCTAAATTAATATTAGTGTATTTATTTAAAATACTTAATAAGGATAAAAATACATTTTCAATTTTATCAATTTCATAATTTTCTAATACAGAAATTACAGGGGAAAACGTAAGGCTCCTTTCGGAACCTTTATACGTTTTTCTTCTTTTGATTCGTTCAAGACTCTTCGGCAAATCTTTGTATGTAACGCATTGTCCAACGTAACGATTGATTTCTTTTCTTTCTTGCATATGTTTAATACATTTTCGATTACCCTTTTAGGTAAAGATTCGTAAACTTTTTTAATAAAACTTTTCATCCTTTTGTTCCTATTTTAGTTTCAAATTTATATACAATTTTGTTTTTAACTACATTAGGTTCAGATAGATGAGCGTTTACTAATTCAGGATATGAATTTGCATAGAAATCTAAAACTTGTTTTAAAGTAAAGTTTGGATTAGGGTCTGCGAGTGTAAGTTCATTGAACTTAAATTCTCTTTCTAGTTTTTCTGTCTTAGTCATTAAAATTTAGTTTATTGTATCTGTCTTCCATCATTGATTCAATTTGCTCAGGACTTAATTGTTTAGCCTCAACTACTTTAGGTTGTGCTGGTGCTGTATAAGCTTGTTCTTGAAATAAACCAACACTTCTGTTGTTTTCATCAAGTTTAGACTTACAGGACTTAGCTAAAACGCTTGTAGGGTCAAGTTTAAATGCTGCATCAATTAATTTTTGAGCATCTTTGTAAGATTTTTCTTCAATTAATTTATCAAATCCTTCTAACTTCTTTTTCACCTTTTCATCAAGAGATTTTTTGTTTTTCTTTTTCTCTTCTTCCATCTTTGACTCTGCTTTCATTTTTTCTGTCGAATCAATAAAAGAGTTCATGTTTGTGGTTACTTCTGAAATTTTAGGAAATTGATTTTCTAAAGAATTACTTAACTCTTTTAATAAACTTTCGATTTCACTACTTGTTACAATAAATGGTACAATCAACTTCGCACTTTCGTCTGAAGTTTTTGGCTTTGGAAGTACTGAAACAGTAAACTCATTGCCAACTTTTTTAAATGCTACAACAATATCTATATTGTCTAGCTTTTCTAAAATTTGTTTAAATATCATAGTTTTAAATTTTAATTATCAAGTAACAACGGGAAAACCCATTGTTACTTTTGATAATTAAACGTAAACTAATCTAGAAATTTCTTGATATGCTTTACTGTCTAACTTTTGACCTGCGCCAATCATTTTACTTTCCATTAATTCTTTATTTCCTGGTAAATCTCTATTTGTATAAGAGGTTACTCCCGAAAATAATCCCCATAAAGTTTGACCTTTTTCAGCTGATTCTTCTGCAATTCTAATAGTTAAGTTTTTAGCTTTGTTAATAGCGTTTGTAGAATATTTATCACTAGCTTCTTGACTAGTCATTTCTACATTAACACCTGTTAAGCTTTGAATTAAACGCTTAATATCAGTAGGTTTAGCTTTGACTTCATTCATTTTCCTAAAGTTCTCATATAAGCTTAATTCTGACTCTTTAAAGTCATCAATACCAAACATAATAGCGTCTACTTTTTCACGCATAGTTTTAGTGTGTCTTACTTTGTGAGCTAAGTCTCTATAAGCTTTGTGAAAAATATTACTACAACTAATAGTTTTATTAGTCATTCCTAATCCTACACCTGAACTACCATCATGGCTGTTTGTTATAGTTATATACTTATCAATCTGATCTTTGTTAAGACCAATATTCTTAATAGAACCACTATCTATTTGCATAAATACTTTACGACCTTTTTGTAAAGAACCACCTTTTACAATATTTCCACCTAATTTTGTAGCAATTTCGTGAGTTAATTCTGCTAAATCCCAATTTTGAAAAATTTCATAACCGTCTTTACAAGTCATAAATTCTAAATCATTATCACCTCTACGAATAGATAGATAATCTGATACAATTCCTTCTCTAGTAAAAAGATTTTCTTTTTTAACTTCCCAAAAAAGGTTGTGTTGTTCTAACAAATTCATTACCATTTGTCCTTTGTTTTCAACTTCGTTAATTTCTTTTTCCATAATAAATTAAATTAAATAACCAAAACACAAAGGGAGAATGTGTTTTGGCATAGCTTTAAATGTTAACTTAACATAGCAACTATTATCATTACAAACATAAAAGACAATACAAATGCAATTGCAAAATTGTTTAATTTGTGATTTACTTTTTTACTATTTTTCATGTGTAATTAAACTAATTCTTTAGTTTTTTTATTAAATTTTAATTCTTTCAGAATTTCTCCATCAAGACTAAATTTAAAAATAATTTGATTATCAACTTCTCTTCTAGTTGTACATATTTGTGCAATTTCGTGAGAGTTTTTTGCACTTGTACCTACCATAATAGTTTGTGTACTTGTGTCTTTTGCTCCAAAAGATTTATCTGACTTGTAAATACAAGCTTCTACTTTTGTCCAAATTGGGTAACTTCTACTTGCCATAATTAAAATATATATCTGATTTTATTCCATTTAATAATACTATCATGAAGTTTGATAAAAGATTGAATATAATCACGTTTTAAATTGTGCTCATATCTAATATTTGTACCTCCATAGCTAGAAACTTTGCTTTCTTGGTTTTCTGGTGTCCATAACAAACTTTCTCCTTTTTTGTCGTTTTTAACATTTTGATAATGTTTTTTTTCGTTGTGTGTTAAAAATATTACTTCGCATTTTACTTGGTCTTTGTAATCTATATAATCATTACAAAGTTGAAATAAATACTTATAGTCTTCTAACCAATCAGGATAAACAACAACAGGACTAAAGTTTAAATGAACATCATATCCCGCATCAATAAAAGCATTTACAGCTTTTATTCTATCAATTATTTTAGGTGTGCCAGGCTCAAGATAATTTGAAATCTTTTGTGGCATTAAACTAAATCTAATTCTTACTTTACCATTTGGGTTATATTTAATAAACTCAATAGGTATAATTTTAGTAGCTAAAGTAGCCATAGCTATAGGATGATTTTTAAAGAAGTCAAAAATCTTTTCCCAATCGTGATACTTTCTATGCAAAGCAAAATCCTCATTGCAAGCTATATCGTATGTCATATAGCTTTCATGAGTTTGATTAGGCTTGTTTGCATTAGCTACAAAATAAGAATGACTGTTAATTTCACTTAAAATTTGATTAACGTTTTTAGAAATAGTTAAACCTTTTTCTAAATGACGCTTCATGTAACAATAAGTACAATCTAATAAACAACCATAACCAAAAGAAGGAGTAATGTAATCACTACTCCTTCCTGATTCTCTTATTGTCATAGTTTTTCTGTCTACATAATTGACTATCATTAAGGAAATGTATAACCTAAAGCTTTTCTAATCTTTTTTGTTAAAGATTTTCTATTGCTAGGAAAGTAACCATTTAATCTATCTTGAACCCAAGCACCTGATTTACAAAGACAATCTGAAAATTTTTCAACATCGTTTCGAAAATGATAAATAGCAGTTTCTGGGTTTTTTTCAATATAACGGTTAGTGTCTTCTACGATCATTCCCCAAAGCTTATCAAAGCGTTCTTCGTGCTTTTTCATTTTTTTTATGTAAGTTTCTTTTCTCATGACTTATTAATTTTAGATAAAACAAATTCATTATAACCTATATCAAAGAAAACTTTATCATATTTACGCAAAGCAGTTCCATACTGATTAAGGTATTTAAAATAAAATCTAGGAACACCTCCAATTATCCATTCTCCACTATCTTGAGCTGGTGAAATAGAATTTAAATGTTCTTCATACTGTTTTTTTGTTGGCTTTTTCATATCCCTGTCATTAATAAATGATTTTTATAATCTCTGTGTTCTTTTTGTTCGATTAATTCATTTATTGTATCTCTACAAACATGAATACCTTTATTCTGAAAGTGTTCAAGATATTTTAGTACTCTATCTTCAAATATTTCTATTGCTTGTTCATAACGCTTCTGAGAGCGTCTTTTACAAGGCAATAAAGTATCTCCAAATCCTGTAAAAGCAGTAAAGCTTTCCATTCTTCCATCAGAAGACCTTTCAACGGGAACTCCTGTGATTCTATAGCCAGTTTCTCTAAATTCTCCTGTAGCCCAATTATGAGATTCACTAGGTTTTAAGTAACTAATACTAAATTTAATTTTTACAGACGGCTTGTCTGTATCAACATACATTTTGTAATTTTCCATAATTTATTTTTTAAAGTTAAACATCAAGGCACAACGGGTAATCCCATTGCGCCTTGACTGAACTTTAAAAAACTACTAATGCTTAACTAGTAATATTTTTAACAAATTGTAATTGCAACCTCGTACCTCGGCAGTCGCTCAAGCTCAATTACAAATATTTTGTATGCAATTTACCCCTCAATCTCTTTTACCATTTGTATAAAGTCATCAGCATTATACTTCTGTGCCATTCTCCAAAGT
>Ga0208814_1000785_pt1 | contig 17045 bp, 3 predicted proteins | sample MalvirAntarct_55_FD_184253 | JGI IMG/M metagenome (GOLD analysis project Ga0208814, IMG submission 184253) | Marine viral communities from the Global Malaspina Expedition - Malaspina viral metaG Antarct_55 (SPAdes) (version 2) | ecosystem: Environmental > Aquatic > Marine > Oceanic | place: South...
ATCCCGACCTGATGATCGGCAGGACCACATCACCCAATGAGGTGAGGGTGGTAAAGCCCAGCAACGATACGTTGTTGATTGACCGCAGCGTGCGGCTTGTACGCAGGGCGACCTTGCCGTTCGCGACACCACCATTGATTGGCTGCTTGCGTGCCACGCGCATTGCGTTCTCTAAGAAGCCATGCTCGTCATTCGTGAGCGGTGTGGCTGTACCCTTGAAGTCCTCAAGCGCACCCATTATCGCGTCCACTCTGCGCTCGTACGTCTTGCTGATCGCGCCGCTAGACGTGGTGACGGCTGCACGCATAAGCATGTCTCGTGCGATTGGCCCGCCAGCGGGCGAGTTGTAGACTTGGATCAGGGCATCAACAAACTTGGGCGCTGCCTCTGGCTTGTTCGCAAAGGGCATCAGCGTGCTCTCTTTGAGATCGACCTCAGTAACACCTTCGCCGCCGTCAACTACGCGGAAGTTCTTAACGTATTCTTTGTTGGTGCTGAGTAACTTGGCGATACCCTTGGAGCCACCCTCAGATGCAACGATGTAGTCAGACACACCGTGACTATTTAGGCCGAACTTCTCGACGTGGAGAAGTCGCCGCGTACTGGCCTCAAAGGACTTGATCAGCATGGCTTCAAGATTGTTTTCAAGAAACCCGTCCAGCGCTTCCATAGCCCGTGGGTACTTCTCAAGCTCGATCATCCTGCTGTAATCCAGAGACGACGCGGGTGGGCTGGTGGACGACCCGCGAGACGATGAACCCTGCACTCCGTCTTCTGCATCGAGGTTGGCCAGCTTGTCATACATGTTATCAACAAACTCTTTGAGTTCGTCTTGAGTGAATACGACGCCAGCAGAGGTTTTTTCCTGCCTGTAGTATTCGGCCATGCCCATCTTAAAGCCAGCCTCGTCTTTGCGAATTGTCTCTGGCTTCCAGATTTGCGGGACGTAATCACGTCTGAAGCCCACGAACATTTCCGCTGCTCTCATTCGCTCATGCTCGTCGTTAAACTCTTTCCGTATTCTGTTAGCAACCATCTGCTCGTCTGCGCTCAAACGACTGAAGTACGTGCTTGTCGGGCCAAAGCGCAACGCTTTTACGATGCGGCTATGGCTGTCTGGCTGCGCTGCGTCCTTGCCGTAAAGGCCAGCGTTGCGCTTGCGCCACGTCTTGAAACTTCCATCTGCGTCAGGCAAATCCTTCATCGCCTTGTGCAGTGGCATAAACTTGGACGCAAATGCTTGGCTGTTGTCTGGGAAGTGTTGCTTGTACCAGCCGCCCAGCCAGTTCATTCCCATCGTTTCCATGCGGCCAGACTGAGACTTGAGGAAGCCGAGCGGGCCGAGCTTGCGTACTGCTGTTTCCTCGCGAGGCGACAGCACGCGTTCGCGCATGATGGAACCCATCGCATCAACGAGATCGGTTGGCGTGCCCTTGGCTTCCAGATCGTCTAAGAACTCGGTTGCCTTGTTCGGGTCCAGACTGTCGATGTTTCCTTCAACCATCTCTGTCACGACTGCGCCGTTGAAGCCAGCGGGCGAGGTGCCCGTATCTCGGAAATACATGCGTGCGTCGTCGTGATCGAAAGCCTTGGCCTCAACATGTTTGGCCTGCTCTGGATTGAAAAGCAGGAACGCATCGTAGACCTTCTGTGTGCCCGCTCTGAGACCTTCCTCGCTCATGTCGCCAAAGACTTCACGCTCGGTCAAGGTGTTCATGTGCGTGGTCTTTAGGCTGTCGTAGCCCATGTCCTCAAGCATACCGTTCACTGACGCTTTGGCCTGTGTGCGCGACACGCCTGTTTCTGCGTAAAGATCGGCCAGCATGTTGTAAGTTCTGTCTCCGTTGTAGCCAGTTTGCGGCATCCCAACGATCCGTTTCTCAAGGTCAGGCTGTGTATATATTCCGTCGTCAATGAGCTTACGGAAGATTGCCTGCATGAATGGCTCGTCCAGACCGTGCTTGGTTGAGCTGGAGAAGTCGGCAGTGTTCATCATGCGCGTGTAAAGCGGCATAACCAGCGGCTCTGGCACGATACCATATCGATCCATCAGGTCGCTGATCGCTTCCTCATTGGCCAGTAGGTCATCTATCTCTTCAGCCAAGTCGTCTTTTGTTCTGGCGTACTGCTCGCTTTCGTATTTTAGGAGGGATACACTTTCTTCATCCAAGTCTTCCATACGGATGCCGCCGAGCATGCTGCCCTGCTGCTGGTCGTAGTCCTCTAGCGTGTCGCTTGCTTCGGCGTAAGCGCGACGCTTTTCTGACAGCAAAGACCTGACTTCGCCCAGCTCTATTGCAGCTTCGCGCAGCTCCTCCTTGATCTCGTCTGACGCTTTGGATGTGTTGATCATAGACGTCATTGCGCCGATGGTGGGTCGTCTGGCGTAGACGCTGTCTAACGTCTGGGCGTCTGGTGAGATGTATATTCCGGGTCCGTACGCACCGCCCCCAGGAGACATGACGACGTCTGGGTTCGTCTGGCGGTTAAACGCGCCGCCGTTTGGGGTGGCGTGAAAGTAAGTTATCGGGCCATCTTCGTTCTCGCTGAACTTGCCGCCGCCTGTATATTTCTTGATGCGGGCCAGACGTGTACCGTTCGACTGGCGCAAGACGTCACTGGCGTATTGGCCAGCGTAGGCTGTGGGTACTGCTCTGGCTCTTCGGCCCATAGTAGCAAATGGTGCCTTGGATGGCTGCTCGAACATGTTGCCGTAGAACATAAGGCGACGGAAGTTTTGCTTCACTGTCTTGCGGCCAATGAGACCGTTGACGATGTAGGCGACGTACTCGATTGCCCTGTCTATGGCTGAGTGGAAAGAGTTCTTGAGGCTGAGAGAGGCCATGTCTCCACCGTTGAGGGCTTTAAGTATGTCGCCTCTGGCTACGCGCTCGCCCATATATTTAGTGAGGTTTTCCGCGAACCATTCTTCGGCAAGGATAAGCTCCTTCTGTGCCTCACTCGCATCTGGGTATTTACCTCCATAGTCCTTGTTAATACGTGTCTTCAGCCCGTCATCTGCGCTGCGATACAGCTCAACAACCGCGTCCATTTCCTGCTTGGGGAGCATGCCTGCACGCACCACTGTGTGTGTGATCTCGTGGATGACGTCGAAGGGGTTGGTGTTCCCCTTGGTGAGGCCAATGGCCAGACGGCGGCTGTCCGAGCGGAGCTTCTTGAATTGATCGCCACGGAAGTCCATCGCGACGTTCTTCATTCCCATCGGGTCAACGCCAGCGAGACGAGCCACGTCTGAGGCGTCCATGATGTTCGTGTCATCCAGAACGTCTCGCGTACCCTTACCCATTAGATTGATCATCCGATATGTCATTGTCCGCTGGGTGTAGTTTACCTTCGGGTCGCGGTGCGTAAGGTAGGACAGAATGTTGCGGACATTGAACGGTGCGCTCGGCGGTATGCCAGCCGACGTGTACGCGCCTGCGCCTGCGTCTATTTCAGCCTTGATGCGTTCGCGAACGTATGAGGCGCGAAGGTACTGAGGTATTTTGTTCTTACCGTACTTCTTCGCCTGCATACGACGCGTATGCTCGGAGATGATGGCGTCAACGGTGCCGCTGTCTGTGTTGTCATACAGAGCGTCGCGCAGCATGGGGTAGAAATCTTGCTCGCTTAACCTTGCCCAATCTTGCGGTATATCTCCGCGAGGAATGTTCGTGTGCGAAAGATTGCCTTCGAAAGCGTTGTTATCCCGCTCATACATCATCCAAGAGATTTGCTCTTGGCGGCTCTTATCGGTCAAGTTAGCTCTGAACTCTTCCTCAAGCTGCTGCTGGCTCATTACCCGCAGCTTCGTTGTATAAGGGTCGTCTCCTGCTCCGACCTTTTTCTTTTGCCCCTTCTCTTTGCCAGTAAGGGCTTTCTTAATAGCGTCTGCTTGCCGCGCTTTGGCGTTGGCGTGCTTGACTATTGTCGTCTCAACCAGCTTGTTCTTCTTCTTGCCCTTCTTGACCACGGTAAATGGGCTGGACATCTGCGAGCCGTTTTCGGCTTTGACGTACTCTGCTTTCAGAATATTTTTCGCGAGCTGTATTGAATACTCTAAAGAGGTAAAGTCCTCATTGACGATCTTGGTTGGCGGCTTAATCTTAGGGGTGAAGTTCTTGTGGCCTTCGTAGTAAGCATCGATAAGTGTGTTGGCGACATCGGTCTTGTCGCCCTCTACGTTCAGCCCTTCTTGTTCGATGAAGGTGCTGTAAGTTTGAGCGTCCAGACGCTCGCCATCAACAAAGGTCTTGCCGTACATGATCTCGTTCATGTCAGCAAAACGCTGGCTGTATATGTCTCTGAACCGCTTGAACGGCATGAGCGTATTGTCTTTGAAGTAAGGCTTTGATCCGTACACCGCCTTGTCTGACCGTGGACCGACGTTCGCAACAATACCAGCGTATGTGCTTTGAAGGTTTTTAAACGCATCTACGACGCGAGTGTCACTGCCGTCACGCTTGGGACCGTAAGCTAGTATTGCGTCCTTGATCTCGCGCTCTGCGTCTTCAAGATAAAACGCGTACTTGCTGTAGGTAATCCCTGCCTTGGTTGTCGGAGATTTAAAGTCATCGAACTTACGGTAGTGCATGTCGCCGTCTGGCAGCACCTTGGCGAAAATTGGCTCAAGTTCTGGGTCGATTGCTTTCTTGGAGAAGTATCTATCAAAGACGCCCTTGATGTAGCGTTGTAGCTTGGGCCAGAAGCCAGTGTCTTTGAAGTGGCCAGCCGAGCGGTTCTCTAGCGCCCACGATGTGAAGTTGTCCGCGAAAATGCGACGCGCTGCGCCCGACTGGTTGGGCTTGTAGTCTTTCATAGGGGCCAGAAGAGTTGTGTCTCCGCTGGCAATCTGCCGCTTGAGCGCACCCCAAAATTCCAGACGATCCTCTGGCGTCATTATGTTGTCGTATGCCCAAGACGCCGTCTCGCGCAGGAGCATGGGTGTGCGTTCACCCTTGTCTGCCGTCACAAGCTGGTCGGTGCCTTCAATCTTGTTTGTCTTGGGGTTGTACTGGAAAGTGCCAGACGGCTCATCAAAGGCGGGGGCTTTGGACACGTCGCCGCCAAGACCCTCAATCATTCTTTTCGCAGCAACGCCTTCCTCTGGCGATACCTTATTGAAGATCGTCTGTATCTCCACTGCCACTTCCTCGCGGACGCCAGCGGGCTTAACGTAACCCTCTGGTATCTCGCGACGCAGCACCATGTGCATCTGTTCGAGGTCAGAGATCAGGACGGCCATCTCGTTCTCGGTTTTAGGTATGGGCGCGTTCTCTGCTTTGGCTATGTAGTTGACGATCTGAGCCGCACTTAGGCTCTTCATGTCCTTCACTGGCTTGGTCGAGAAGCGGTCGAGCGCCAGCATCTCTTGTTCGGTCAGGTCAGCCTTGTTGATTGGTACTTTGCCCAGACCCTCAGACGACATGGGGAACCCACGGCCAGTGGCATTGCCTGACATGAATACGCCGCCCAGTGGCTGGAACTCCACGCCCGCTACAGGAATAAAGTCTTCTGCGATTTCGTTAAAGAGCCGCGTCTTTGCATCGACCGTCATCGTGTCGCTCAGACGATGACGGGACTGAATGTATCTTACCTCAAAGTTCTCGATGCCCGCCTTGCCCGCCAGACTTTCAAGGGTCACGTTGTTGGCCGCTTGTCGTGGGTGCATAATGCGGATGTCGCTGGCATCTTCCTTGTGTTTGATAATCGCCAGACGTGTGCCATTGGCAGGATCAAGTAGTGTTTGAGCATTGGCCAGAGGAACGCCGATTGGTGCTAAATTTCTTTCTGGACGGCTTAGATCATCCATGACCTGACCGTCTACAGTGCTGTCTTTCGTCTCTGTCGTTGCTGGTCTGCTGTCTTTTTTAAGTAGACTAGGGTCACGCTTAATCAGCACGGTCTGCGGGCTGTCGTATGTGCGCTTTGTCTTGCCGTCTGCGAATACAACAGTGCCCTTCTTGACTGTGCTTGGCTTGCCAGACAGCCTGTTCACGACTGTGCTTCCTGTGGCTTCAAACCCAATGATAGTGGGCAGCTCTTCTCGTGCTGGGACAGGGTTGCCACCGACGAATACGATGTCTCCAGCGCCCACCTCTGTGGAGGATGTGGCTTTAATTCCAGCGACCGTGGGTTTCGCGTCTTTCGCGCCAATCATCTTTTTCGCAGCGGCAGGGTTAGGGGCTACCCTTGTGCGGACCAAGTGCTCTGCAAGCGTGGTCTTGCGAGCATTAGCGGCCATGTTGTCGGTAGACCTCTGGATCGCCTGACCTTCTTCAAGATAGCTTTCTCCCATAAAGAAGTCTTCGCCACGTTCGAGCAGTGTCTTGTGTTCTGTCCTCGATTGGTCAGCCTTGTTAAGACGTGCGCCGCCACGAAGCATTGCGATGACCCTGCCGTTTTCGTTACGGCCAGCTCCGACGAGTTCGGACGCACCCTCGATAGCAGAGGCAGTACCCATACGACGTTGCTGTGCAGCGTATGCTTGCGGGTCCAGACGAACCTTGCTCATTACGTCACGTATTGGAACCTTCTGACCGCCGATGGAGACAGTAGGTATCTGCTCTGCGGGTAGGTCGAGTTGGTCGTAGTGGTCTTTCGCTATAGCCAGCTTGGCCAGTCTATTCGCGGTGTCGCTGTCGAAGCCGCTGGGCTTACCATCCTCTGGCTTCATTAGCTGTTTAGCGTAGTCGCGTATTCGTTTTGTCTGTGTTGCGTTCGGCTTAAAGTCTTTAACTGCCCGCTCGGCAATCTGGGTCAGCTCGTCTAGTTCGGTCTGCTCTGCTTTGTTTTTAGCGGTGAAAGCGTCGTACATAGCCAGTATGGCGTCTGGGTCTTCGACGTCTGCACCCTCCAGCTCAAGCGCAAGTTCCGCACGCACGTTGTCTTGGGGCACGTCGTCGTCCATCTGACCGAGGTACTTGATCAAGAGGTCTTCGTTCTGCATGGCCGCTGGGCTGACGGTGCCTTTGGTATTCTGCGCGGCTTTATTGATTTGCTTTAAGTCAATGACAAACAATTCATTAGGAGTAATGTCATCAATCGTCAGGCCGTTGTCGGTCATTAGCTCTGTTGCTTTAGCTAATTTCTTTCCTCCAGACAGGAAGTTAATAAACGGCTTTTCTGGCGTAGCTTCTTCTGGCGTCTTGGCAAAGCGAGCCAGAACGCTCTCATCGTTGTTCGCTCTAGCGGCCACGATTGCGGCGAGTTCTGAGGCTTGGCTGGCTGGCTCTGGAGCTGCTGGAGCTGCTGGAGCTGGCTTACTGCCACCGACCGCCTTTGCCAGAGCTGCGCCGTCTTTTGCAGATTGAGCACGAATATCAAAGAGCTTCTTGGCTTCATTGAGTTCTGGTACGCCAATGCGGTTCTTGTCGTTCGGCTTGGCTAGATTTAAAATCTCGTCTCCAAACCCTTTGTTCTCCATGTGCTTCACGCCACGGCTTGTTAGGTTAGGAGCTTCAGGTGTGGCGTCCTTGTCTGTTGTGGATAGTGCGCGGCGTTCCACAGGAACGGCGGGCGCGTCAGGGGCTTCGACCTCTGCATCCAGACGAGCCTCGGCTTCTGCGTCTGGTGCGTCTACCTTGCGAGCGGCCACAGCATCACGAGCCGCGACACCGCTATATCCTAAGTCCTGCACGTCTTTCCGAAGCTGCTCTTGCGTCTTCGTCGCGACTGGCGCGGCGGCGGCGGCGGTGTCGTCTTTCTTTTTACCTACGGCTGCTTTTTTTATGTAAGCAAGCTGCGAGGTTTTTCTTCCTTCAGCGTTTGGAACCTTAACTACACTTCCGTCTGCGCCCAGAGTGACGGGGATTTCTCCACTGTCCACCATAGCTATAGCTTCGTCTACAGTTACGCCTGTACCTTCTAGCTGTGATGTCAGGTGTGTTTTCTGGCCTTTACTTAGCTTTGCTTTTGGCTTCGCTGGCGTGGTTGCGACTGCGGCTTCAGTTGCCGCTGTGTCTGGGCCTTCTGTCTCAGTAACGACTTTAGTCTCGGTGCCCGTTTCCGCGTCTACGGTCTTGGTCTCTTCGACCTTTTTAACAGTGGGCGTGGCTGCGGCCTCACCGCCAGTGGTGACGGGGGTAACAGGGGCTGCTTGGGGCTGCACACTCGCGACGGCTTGGTCCGCTAATGTCTGCGTCTGTATGGGTGTTGCCTGCGCTGCATCCAGCGCCGCTTTGTTAGCCGCTGCCTTTTTTAAGTCAGCCTCACCCTCAATGCGGCCAGCGCGGGTGCCAAGAGCGCCTGTGGCAGTACCGATCACACCGCCTACGCCTGCGCCCAAGACTGCGCCAAGGCCAACAGCACGATTGAACGCCGCTTGGTCGAAGCCTTTTTGCAGCCCGATGTCCTGTTTGTAGGCTTGCTCAGACGCGTTGATGATTGCTTCTTGGCCAGCAGAGATCGCGCCTTCGCTCACGGCGGCAGCGCCAGCTCCTTTGAGCGTTGAGCTTACTGGTGCTGCTTTCCCAGCGGCCACGGCAGTACGCATTGCGCCTTGTGATATTCCCTTCGCGGCGAAGCCGCCGATGAGGTTGATTGGATCGAGCAGGACAGACGTCGCGATGTCGCCCGCCGCGTCGAGGCCACGTCCACCTTCTTGGTAGAAGAATGGCAGGCCGTCCCAGACTTTGGATAGACGAGCGTTGCGTGACTTTTCGTCTGTGCTGGTGCCGCCACCTTCATAGTAGCGCTGGGCTGCACCCAGGGTGTTTAGCTGCGCCCAGTTCTCGTCTGAGTAAAACTTGTCTAGCAATTCTTCGTCTGCTAAATTGCCGTAACGGCCACGAAGATCGTTTAAAAATGCTGGGTTCTTTGTGACCGTCTTGCGGTCAAAGTTGTCAGCGTATCCCATTGAGGGGCCAGCGTCGGCGGCTGCTGGCAATCTCCAGCTAGTGATTTTGGGTGCGGTAAAATCCATGTCGGTACTCCAGTTTCCGAATGAGATCAGAATACTGGAGTAGCGTCAGGGGGTCGTCCTTACTGAAAGGGGGTCATTATCTCGCGGGTTAGACCATCTACGGCCTCATTAAGTCGTGCGCGATTTCCAAAAATTTCTCTCACGATTTCTACAACTTCTTGCGCTTGCTTTCGATTGGCGGGCTTGTCGATATTCAATTTTTCGTTTGCGTAGAGTTCTTTCAAAAGCTCTTTTGTTCGCAACTCTGGCTCTAAGATGCCCGCTTCAAGATAGAACTTATCAAGTTCCGTAACTCCGCTGTCTATGCGAGCTTGGTTTATAAAATTATTTTGTTGTTGAGCAAGTTCATCGCCCGCCGTGCCGAACCCAAGCAAACCCTTAACGTCTTGCACTCCGCTATTCAACTTTTCACCTATTGTTGGGATGCGTTTTCCAAGCTCGTCATGCGTTCTTCCAAACGCCTCTCTCCAATCGCGGCGCTCAAAATCGTCAGACATGCTTGAGTACGGTGGCGCATAGCCGTCCGCTTCAGCCTTGGCTACCATAGACCTTATCTTCTCCACGCCGCCAAATGTATCGCTGTCTCTGCGGGTTTCCCCCATCTGCTTGAAGTCTTCGACGGCTGCTCCCACGTCTTGGCTTACTACTGTTTGCAATTCATCAACGGCCACTTGAGCATTGTCGTCACTCTTGAGCGCTTCAATGTATGCGCCGCTATCAGAATATACGGGCGGGGAAACCAAACCAGCGGGAGGCTCTGCGACCACAGGCGCTTGCACGCTGGGCATAGTGCGACTTTGTTCTGCTGCGTTTCGGCTAATCTCTTCGATCATCTTGTTGATCGTCTGCATTGCCGTGCCGCCTTCCAGAGACCCAAGCATTGCATCGACACGGCGTTGGTCCCAGTGTGAGTTGCGCTCGTCTGCGTTGTTGATCCAAATTTTAGACGTGCCCCGATGGGCTTCTGTCAGCGATTTGTAGTAGGGGATAGTTTCTGTGGTATGTCTTTTCAGTAAGCGTTTAAGTCCGTCTATCGCTGTTGGGTCTCCATTCAAGCCTGCGCTGTAAGCGTCTTGGGCAAGCTCCAAAACATTGGTTTCACTTTCATCTATAGATTTTGTCATACGTTCTTCGTACTGACTGAACGTCAAGCTGTCAGGGCCAATCAATTTCGCTCTGGCTATTTGCTCTGCACGCGCCACCAGCCCCGCAGTACCCTGCACGCCGTTGGTTTTGCCTAGCGCGACTTCTATCTCATTTGCCATTTCTGCCGCGCTCATACGCATGCCGTCATCACCAGCCTTTACGCCATCGTCGCCCACAAAAGTAGGAAGCATTTTGCCAATGACACCAAGTGTGACTGGGTCCATCACATATTTCTGGCCTAGTATCTGCATGACTTGCCCTGCAAGCTCATTGCCTCCACTTTGAGCAGCACCCTGCGTACCATCGCCAGCATAGGTGTCCATACCGACCTTGACGTTTGCAGCTATCGCAGCAATTCCTGCCTTCGGCGCTACAATTCGCGCTTCTTCTCTCGCTTGGGCTGTTGCAGTTTGATGGTTACTCACCCTCTCTTGTGCCAAGCCTTGCAAGAAACTTTCAAGAACGGCATCAAGATCACCAATAGACGGCATGCCAGCATGAGTTTGGTCTGTGACTACGCCACCCAGAAGCTCGTCACGAAATTCGTCTGTGATTATTCCTTGAAGGAGGGGTAAAAGTCTTTTTTTCTCAAGATCAAAACCTTGAGGTCTTACAAGGTTATTCTTTATCCTGCCCTCTTCACCGTTCAAAATAGTTCTTATGTTTGCCATTACAGTTGATCTGCGCGTGCCTCGCTCAAGAGCTTTCTTCTCATTTCTCTCCGCTCCTATTGAAGTGAGTGACCTCTGCATAGAGTTCGTGAAGTTGGACATCTTAACATCCATTGTGCCGTCGGGATCAAGAAACGCAGCAGCATAATTAGGGTCGCGCATAAACCTGTCTCTGACAGCATCTTCTAAATTGCTTGTTTCATCAAGCAAACCACTACTGAAAAGAGTACGAAGGTGATCGCCAGCTTTTTGTCTGAGGTCTTGAACCTTTAATTCTGTTTGCTCTGCCAACACACCCTTGGCTTTGTTCAAGACCGCGTCTGCAACAAGAGGAGCCATAGGATACATTGTCGTCAAATCGTCTGAAGTAAGATTTTTAAGCTGTTCAGAAGGCATGCCGTTAATCAATGCCTGTACTACAGGAAGGTTTACTGTCGTTTGTGTGTTAAGGGCATCAGTGCGCGTCTGCGCGGTAAACATGTCAGACAGATCAACTCCCATCTTTCCAATCAAGGGATTTTTCTCTGCAAATTCTCTTGCAAGTCTGCCGTAGTTGATCTTAGGCTGAACGCCAGACAAGCGTCCCTCTGGCCCCTCTTTGGGCTTGGTCGGTTTGGCGCTGAGAAGTGAGTTTTCAATCTCTTTCCTCATGTCTTCTTCTACACGCTGCGAGGTTTTGTACTGCTTGAGCAGGGAAGCCTGCGCTTCAGCGGCCAGCCGACGGGCTTTCTTTGCTTGGTTGTCAGAGGCCAGCTTGCGAAGAGTTTCACCGCTTCCTGCACCACCCGCCAGATAGTTGCGACCACCAGACATCCCGTCGATGTACTGTTGGAATTGGGCCAGTGTAGCTTCTGGATTGTTCTGCTTAAACTGCTCAAACGCTTCGGCAACTTTGCGGCGCTCTACCCTGTTTTCGTCGCCACGGTTTTGAAAACCTGTAGCCATAGAGGTGAAGTTAATCATCAGCCATTCCCCCGACTGTTAAGCGTTCGGCTTTTTGTGTTGTCCACAAAACCCCCGTAGAAGAAACTATCCTCGTCACCTAAGAAACCTCCAGACCCATCTTTTCCAAACGCTTTCTCGTTGAAGAAATCGTCACCGCCATCAAGCCACCAGTCGTTTATAGCGCGGCCAAACGCTTGCCCTGAATTTGCGCTGTTGGTTGCCGCCGAGTTGTAACGTGTATTCGCCGCGCTTGCGATATTGTCATATCCGCTGTTTGATGCATTGAAGTAACTGCTTGGATCGAAACTCATCTGGTATGGAGTGCTGACCGCGCTGCCTAAATTAAGACCAGTGGCAGTAGCCGCAGACGACGGTGCCCTGTAGTCGCTAAGGCCAGTACCGATGTTAATGCTGTCGTATATGGCTGTGCCCATACCTCGCATATCACGAGGCCCAGCGCCGCTGCCGATGTTGAAGCCAATGTTGGCTGTACCAGTGGGCATGAAGCTCATCGCCGCGTTCGCGCTGCCGATATTTGCATCGTATATGCTGCTGCCGACTTGGAGCGGAGCGTCAAAGTTGTTGGCGCTGCCAATGGTGCGGTCGTAGGCGGCAGTTGGGACAGAGTTATAGAACTGCAAGGCGTTGTTTGCGCTGGGCGCGGTAGGTAGGCCGATCATGTCTTGGATGCCAGCCCGTCCTATGCCCATCTCCTCATCAAGCTGTGCCTGCCGCGATTTCATTACCTGATTGATGTCATTGCCGTAAACGCCCTGCTTGCCTGAGATATACCCCAGCGCGTCATCGTATGCGCGGCTGCGAGCGTTGGAAAACTCTTGGCTCAGACGAGCGGCAATGTCTCCGCGCTTGGCCGTGCCTGTCGTTGACGCGTCCATGCCGCTTCGAATGAGGTCTGCCTCGTTTACTGAGGCCACGGCAGTGGCGGCTCGGTCTACGTCTGACAGGTTCTCGGTTGTGCGCCTGTCGATCTCGCCACGTATGTCTGCGTCTGTGATCATCTGGACGTCTGGGATGTCTTGTAGACCACGCTGTGTGCCGCGAAGGCCAGTCCGCAGGCTATCGACAGCCTGCGAGATCGCGTTTCGCTGGTTCATAATGTCTTGACGTTCGGCGGCGGCGGTATCCATGCCACGTTCGAATATGTTAAGGCCGTCCCTGCGCTCGCCTGCTCGTGTAGCTTTTGCTTCTAGGAAGTTTTGGTAGTCACGCTCGCTCTCGAAGCCAGCAGTTGCCTTTGCCTCGGCCAGCATGTCGAGCGCTTGCGCTCGCTCGTCGCCCTTAATGTTCTGATTGCGGAGCATTTGCTCAATTTCAAACGCACGTTCAGACGCTGCGGTCGATGAGGCGTTGCTGTACTCCTCCATGCGGAACTGCTGTTCTGCTTGGGCGGTGGCCTTTCGGGATAGGTACTCTCGGCGCTCTTCGTCTCGCTCGCCACGGGCAATGGACTGCGCTTCCTCCATCTCTGCGATGGCGCGAGCACGCTCTTCACCACTGATCTGCTGATTGCGTAGGAGCTGGCTCAGATTAAACTCACGCAGGCGTGCGGCGGCTCTGTCTTCTCTGATTTGTCGCTCAACGCCCTCCATACGCTCCGAGACAAGCTGGTTCTTGTACTCGCCTAGCTCTCCCTCGCTAAAGCGCCGTTCGTTTTCGCGGATGGATCGGTTATACCGTTCCATCTCGCGCTGATAGGCGTTCTCTTCCTGCTGCATTTCAAGCTGCCGCAGGCCGAGCTGGTAGTTACGTTCCGCTTGTGCGGCCTGTTGAGCCGCTGCGCTTTCTTGCGCGTTGCTGGCTCTGTTGCCGCCGATAAATGAGTTTACTACTCCCAGACCGCCAAGAATTGCAGAAAACATTTAAGCAGCCCTCACATTTGTGGAGAAGGCTGAGATTGGATTTCCAAACTCGTCTAGCTCCTCCTCCTCTTCTTCGTTGTATAGATTGTAATAACCAGCTTCAGTCAGCGGGTCGGTTAGCGCGTAGTCACCTGTAAAGGCTGCGCTCTGGTTCTCAGAAGATTGCCTACTTTGAACTGCCGCCTCGTCTGCCTCAACTAGGCCCAGTCGTCTGGCTAGTTCTGTATCCAGCCCCCTGAGTTCGTCGCTCGCTTGAGTTGCGCCGTAAAGGTCTATGTTTTCTCTTAGAGGCTCGATCAAGCCAGCGTACTCGTCATAGTTTGCGCGGCCATAATCGCTATCGCCAAGTCCTGTTAGCATTTCCAAGGCGTCGGCTTCGTACTGGTCTCGCTGTCCGTACAGGTCATCTAGGCGGTCGTTGACCAACCCTTTGTTGGTTGCGATGTTCTTCGTTAGATCACCAACCCTACCGCCAGAATAATAGGCGAGGTCGTTGCCGCGACCAGTCAGGTCGCTCAACATATCCAGCATGGCGTCCTCATTATACAGCTCTGTGCTGTCTAGGTCCGCAATGGAGCCAGTGATGCCGCCTTCTATATCGTCAATCGCAGAGCCGCGCTTGTCTGTGAGGTCGTCTAGCAAACCTTGACTGTCGATATAGTCCTGAACTGCGGTTCCGTCTGAGCCAGCGGCACCAAAGTCGTAGTCAAGCAAGCTGTCAAAGCCCGATATGTCGCGCTGGCCAGACGTGATGCGCTCTTGGATCGCGTCAAGTGCTGCCTTTGAGTAGTAATTGCCCGATGCAGCGGAGCGTTCAGCCGCATCAGCCGCGTTTCCAAAGTTTGTTTGAGAGGTATCAATGCGGCCTAGCTCGTCTCGGCGGTCAATAAGCATCTGATCGACGTTGCCTTCGAGGGAACTCAGGTCTTCGAGGGGGTATCTAAAGGCGTCGTCCGTACTAAGCTCACTGTCAAAGCGAGATGCACCTAGTTGAGCCGCGTCGATGTCCCTGCGAAGCTGATTAAGCTCATCGATGTTAGAGATGTTTAAACCAGCCACGTCAGTCTCGGCATCGCCGCCAAACGCCGTGTTGTATTGGTCGTACAAGCCACCAAGTCGTGTACCTTCGGTCTTAATTCTGCCTTGCTCCGTTTCTCTATCGGCCAAGAGGCTGGAGAGTGTGCCCTCCGCACCCGCAATGGCGCTGCCCTCGCCTGTGACGTCAGAAAAGTCAAAGGCTAGAGGGTTCTTAAACCTACCAGCCTGTGTTTTTAGGGCCGCAATTTGACTGTTAAGGGAGTTAATTTTGTCAATGTCAGCAATGCCAAGATCAGCGGCGCTTTGGCCGTAATCAAACCCCATGTCGTCAATCGAAGTGCGGTAGTTGTCTATCTTCGATTGCTCTGTGTCTCTCTCCCGTATCAGCCCGTCAAGCTGGTCTTCCAAACCCTGCACCTCAGATAGGCTATCACCAAAGTCAAAGCCAAGCTCGCTATCAAAGCGACCAGCTTGGCGCTGTCTTCCGTCTATTTCTCTCTTGAGTGTGTCAAGAGCGGAGCCAGACGTGATGTCGTAGCCGCCAAGGCTATCGTCGCCAAGCAAGGTGTCAGCGTAATCAAACAAGCCCTGATCATAGTTATCGATACGGGTGCGCTCATTGCCTACCGCTGTTTCAAAGCCCGATAGCGTGTCAGTTGCGTCTTGGTAATTTGTGTCGAACGATGTGAATGGATCATCAATCTGGGCCGAGATAAGGGAGTTAAAGCCGCTGCGTTCTTGGCCAAGGTTGTAGAGCAGCCTGTCGATGTTGCTTGTCGAGTTCGCTTGGCCGAGGTCGTATGTTCCGTCTGAGTTTTGCAGGCGGTTTACGTCGTAGCCAACAGTGCCCAGATCACCCTGCAAGCTGCTGGCAAGGTCGCCTATGCGGGTAACTTCGTTTGCTCTGCCCGTTTGCAGGCCAGAAAGAGTGCCGCTTAGATCAGAGAACCCAGAGGCCAGACCAGAGTAATCACTTGCTTCGGCCAGAGTTGGGAGTTGGCCTGCGCCGAATGTGTACCCGCCAGACGAGAGGGAAGGAGCCGCGAGAGAAAAGCTGTTTAGGTCACTTGCCGCGTCTCGGAACATGGTGTTGTAGTTGTCAAAGTAGTTCTCGTTCTCTTCTGTGTCTGGGTCGTCGTAAATGTTGGCTATGGTGGCGTTGTTAATTGTGCCGCTGTTCTCATCGAACATGGTTTGGTAGTCATCAAAGTTCTGATTGAACGTGTTTACGCTGTCGTTGTATGCGTTGTACTTGCCAGTCAGACCTGAGAGCGCCGACGATCTTTTGCCTGCCTCGATCTCTGCGGCTGTCGGTTGAGGGGGCACGTAAACAGGCGGCGTGTAGACGGGCGGCGTGTAGGTGTCATTGTCGCTAGTGTTTCCAGCGTAGCCGCCGCCACGATTTATGCTCGGTCTTATACTATTGTTGTTACTGTCAAGTTTAGTTGTTTCTATACCACCGATGTAGTTTGTGCCGCCAATTGTGTTTGAAACACTCTGACTAAAGCTATTGCCGCCACCGACATTGTCCGACCACCAGCCGTATGCGGGGATGCCGTCTTCTGTCATATCACCAGAACCACCAGCGGCAAAAAGCGCACGCTCTTCTTGCGGGTTCACGTACACCAGCTTGTGAGGTTCGCCGTCTATTGTTCGCTCTTTCGGAGCGGTGGCTTCTTCACCCATTGCTTTGGAAGACGGGTTAATCTTAGGGAACGCAGTCATGTCCTCAGTGCCGAGTATCTTGTCTAGCTCCATGCCCATAGAGGTAGCGCCTGACACTACATCAATAATGGGCGGCACGGCGGTCTCTACAAGACTTTTCCACATACCGTTCGGGAATAGCTGCGCCATTAGCTCGTCAGAAAAACCGTCGTACTGTTTGCCTAATGCCTGCCTGCTAAAACTTCCCATGACTTCTTTCCTTTAAGCGATAATGTTGTAGCTAATCACGACTTCCAGATCGGCAGCGGAACTGTCGTTGGTGACGATAAAGCCAATGTCACGCGCCACTGACGAGCAGTCGATGTCGAGATAGTTTGCGGTCGAGAAGGCGTTTGTCGTGCCGCTAGATGTGGCCGAGTAAGTGGATGAGGTTGCGATTGCGGTTGTTCCTGACAACGGCTGCACTGAGCACGTACCGCTGGCGGTAGCGGCAAAGAGGCCGGTGATCTGTATCTTTTGGCCAAAGACTTTTTTGATCACGTAGTTGCCGTTGTTCGGGGCACTGACCTGTATATACATACAGTCGTTAGACAAGACCGTAGGAAGCTGGGCGCTGGGCAGCTTGCCAGTGCTGTCTAGTGTGGCAACACCATTGGCCGCGCCTTTGTCTGTGATCGATATTTTGCTGGACAGGTCGAGCGTACCGTATTCGAGGGCTGTGCCGCTCGCGTTGACGCGCACGTACTGGTTGGCGTTAGAGCTGATGAAAGTTGGGAG
>Ga0208814_1000787_pt1 | contig 17018 bp, 22 predicted proteins | sample MalvirAntarct_55_FD_184253 | JGI IMG/M metagenome (GOLD analysis project Ga0208814, IMG submission 184253) | Marine viral communities from the Global Malaspina Expedition - Malaspina viral metaG Antarct_55 (SPAdes) (version 2) | ecosystem: Environmental > Aquatic > Marine > Oceanic | place...
TGAGAATTCCTTAACCACCCTAAATCAGAAAGACCCTGTGAGTGAGTACAACTCAGCACTGTGGAACTCTGGTGTAGAGAGTGATAAAGAGATTGCTCGTAAACAGAAACGCAAACTACAATACTTTGCAAACGTCTATGTTGTAAGTGACCCGACTAATCCTCAGAATGAGGGAAAGGTTATGCTTTACCGCTTTGGTAAGAAAATCTTTGATAAGTTGATGGAAGCGATGCAACCAGAATTTCCTGATGAGTTGCCAGTCAACCCATTTGACTTCTGGGAAGGTGCTAACTTCATGTTGAAGATTCGCAAGGTAGATGGTTACTGGAACTACGATAAGTCTGGTTTGGATGCTAAATCTGCACTCAAATCAACTGATGACGAGTTGGAGACAATCTACAACAGTCAACATTCACTGGCTGAGTACCTTGCACCTTCAAACTTTAAATCATATGATGAGTTGAAGACCCGTCTGGACACAGTTCTTACTGGTACAGTAAATACCGCTAAGACTGCCGCAGACAGGATTATGGAAGACGAAGGTACAACTGACTTCACACCTCAGTTTAAATCGGAGTCTGCTCCAGAACCTAAAACTGGTGTTGCTGCCGCATCTGATGAAGATGATGATGCAATGTCATACTTTGAAAAGTTGGCAAACGAATAGTACTAACAGTACTAAATAGATAGAGACTCCTACTCTTTTCCGTAGGGGTTTCAAAAAGGGACAGAGTGTCAAAACTCCGTCCCTTTTTTTTGTTTTAAAAACACAACTCTGTGGTGTATAAATAGTATAAATAGTATTATTGAGAGAAGATTATGGATTTTTTGTCGTTCATTGGTGATGTTGGAGCTCCAATAGCAGGAGCACTGGCAGCAGGGTATTTTGTATTCCTTACAATTAGATTTATTCTTGCAGGGGTTACAGGTAGTGTAACAACTATAAAGAATATAATAGGACAACTAGATAACCGAGTTCAGACTATGAACAACGACTTGGTTAAGATTGATGCTCTTATGAGTTATGCGTTTGGTGTGAAACCGAACATTGATAGAATCGCTGCGAATGAAGGTAAAGAAGATGCCAGACGCGATTAAGGAGTCCTAGTTGGAATCATTGACAGACGCAATTAATCAGTACGGATTTCCTGTAATAGCAGCAGTCGGACTTGGTTACTTTGTTTTCTTTATATGGAAATGGGTAACAGAAGTTATCGACCCGATAATTGGGCAGACAATGGGTACGCTTATTGCATTAGTTGATAGGATACGGATGCTTGACAATGACTTGATTCGTTTAAATACGAAGTTGTCTATGTTGTTAGAACATTACGACAAGACAGGCAAACCGATAGATGGTGAGATAGAAGAAATTTTGCAAAGGTATGGATCAAGAAATGAATCAGTTAAAACTAATAGGAATAATACTACTCCTGACCCCGATAACTAGTCACGCAAGTGACCTAGTACACTCGTTTGGTAGTCCATCATTTAGTGGTATTGGACAATCACAACACTTCCTTTCTATCGCCCAGATAGAACATAACAGAAAAGAAAAGATACAAGACGATATAGAATCAGCCGAAAGAGAAGCTGAAAGGGAAGAGAAAAACAAAACAATTAATAAGTTTATTACTAACGTAGAATCTCGTATTTACGCTCAGATTTCTAAGAATCTTGTCGATGGTATGTTTGAAGAGGATGGTGCGCTTAGTGGTACTGCCGAGTTAGAGGGTGCGACTATCTATTGGGTAAAGGATGTGACTGCTGGTACTATCACTGTACAAATCACTGAAGCAGATGGTTCGTTTACAGAGTTAGTTGTACCACTCACGGGATTTGGATTTTAAATGGAACATTACCTAATTGGTTTGATTCTTGCATGTATGTTAGGAGGATGTTCAACTCTAGCAGTTGATGAACATCTTGAATCTGCAAAACAAGAACCTACAGAATTTGTGTCTGGAGTGCAGGAGAGGTTGGAAGACCTTCCTCTATTGGATGCTCCACCAATGACTATAGCGGTATATTCATTTACAGATAAGACAGGACAAAGAAAACCAAGTGAAAGGTTTTCTCAATTATCAACTGCTGTAACTCAAGGGGGAGACTCTTGGGTTATTGATGCACTGCAAAACGCAGGAAAGGGTGATTGGTTCATCGTTATAGAAAGGGCAGGACTTAATAACCTAGTTAAAGAAAGACAACTAGCAAAGTCTACCTATGAACAGTATGAGAAGGGCGAAAATAAACCAGAACTTAAACCCTTGAAGTTGGCTGGTTTACTTTTGGAAGGCGGTATTGTCAGTTACGACACTAACCTTGTAAGTGGGGGTAGTGGACTACGTTACTTTGGAGTAGGTGGTGATACCTCATATAGAACAGATCAGGTGACTGTTTCTATGAGACTTGTTTCGGTTAACTCTGGTAAAGTTCTTTTGACTACCAATGTTACTAAAACAATCGCCAGTGTGAGGGATGATTTTAATGTGTTTAGGTTCTTTGAGATGGGAACTAAGGCATTTGAACTGGAGAGTGGTGCGGCCGCAAATGAACCAACCTCTGTTGCAGTTAAAGCGGCAATCGACCAAGCAATTATTAATATGATAAAAAAGGGCGAAAAGAAAGGTCTGTGGAAATTTGAAGAATCAGACCTTTACATAAAGGAGAAGAAATGACCAGAAGAATAATAAGGTTAATCTTTATTATGGTTGGTTTATATATGGTGACTCCCTCATTGGCGAATGACATTTATATTACTCAGGTAGGTGATAACTTAGATTTAGACATAACACAAGACGGAACTGATAACGAGGTGGGCAATTCAACCACCGCTGCGGTTATTAATGGCGATAGCATGAGTTTTGACATTACTCAGACGGGCAATTATAACATAATTTCTGCAACCATTAAGGGTGCAAATTATACAGGTACTTGGGCGATAACAGGTTCAACTAACAGTGTGGAATTGGACTGTAGTTCTTCTGCTGCTGGTAGTTGTGATGATGTTACTCTAAACATTACTGCTACAGGTGATGGAAACAACTTCAACTTCGATATTGGTGAGACTTCGGATGCATCTACTACTGTAGCCAATTTCACTGTTACTGGAGATAATAGTATTATCAACTCTACTGTGAATGGAAAAAATGCAGTGTTAACTGTAACCTTAAACAATAGTGCATCATTAGCGACAACATCTGCCGCTTCGAATGAAGGTGTTGCAATAACAACAGTTCAGACGGGAGATGGAGTAAGTGGTCATTCAGCAGTTATTGGTGTGACAGGTGGTGGTGGAACCATTGACATTAATCAAAGTGGTGTGAACGACCAGAAGGTAAATATTGGAATTACAGGCGATAACTTTGACGTTGACATCAATCAGTCTGACTAGTATACTTCTTGTTATTATAACAACCTCTGCATATGCAAATATTGGAAAAGTTATAGTACAGAAGGGTGAAACTAATATTGAGCGTGGTAATGACGGATTTGAATCTATTGTCAAGGGATTCGGAATGGAATCAATGGATACAGTTCGTACAAAGAACGGACGAACTTCTATTGAGTTCATAGATGATACAAGGGTTGATGTAACAGAACATTCTAAGTTAATCATAGATGACTTTGTATATGACCCTAATACACAGACAGGTTCCTTGTCACTGAAGGCCTCTTTTGGTACGATGAGATATGCATCTGGACAAATTGCAAAGAATAGTAGACAGAATATAAAAATCAGAACTCCTACCGCTGTTGTTGGTGTTAGGGGTACTGACTTTTCTATGACAATAGATGAGTTAGGGAGTAGTACGATTGTACTTCTACCTTCATGCAATGACAATGGAAATTGTGTTGTAGGAGAAATAACAGTATCGTCTGAGGTTGGTATGGTAATTATGAACCAAGCGTTTCAAGCGACTGTTGTTCCTAGTCCATATACAGACCCATCAAAACCAGTAATACTTGACTTGGATGAGAACAGTATACTGAACTTATTAATTAGAAGAAAACCAATAGAATTGGATGAAGATGTTGATGAGGCGCGAGCGAGGAAACTTGCAGACTTCTTGGGTATAGACTTCCTACAGTTTGACGCCTTTAAGACATCTGAACTCCTAGATGTCGAAAACTCGACATGGACTACAGATTTAGATATGGATTTCCTCTCTGGCAATTTGTTGGCAAATATTCTAGACATTCTTAATGAACAACTATCCCTACAGATGAGAAGCGAATTCACTAAGATGAAGGATGGTATCCAGTTAGGTAAAAACCCAGACACAGGGGTTGAAATATATGACTACAACACAAACTGGAAGTTTAGAAGAGATGGTAATGGTAACATATTTGAAGCAGATTTGAGTAAGAACTACGACTATAGAATTAACCTAAAACAAGATGAAATAGAACTCTATGATATACCCATAGGAGAAGGAAGTAATAATGAAATCACTATTATTCAAGTTAGGTAGTTATTATATAATCCAAGTGGTGGTGGTGATACTACTACTAACACAACTCTGTGCGGCTAATGAGTTATACATGGATCAAGTTGGTGATGACTTCACTGTGACTATTACACAGGATGGATTGAATAATGAAATTGGTGGAATCACTGACACACCCATTACAGGTGATGGAAATACGTTATCTATGACTCAACAAGGTAACAATATGGATGTAGAGGGACATGTCTCTGGTGATAATAATACTTTAACCACATATCAAGGTGGTAGTGCAGACAATAGTTTTATACGAGGTAGTGTTGTCGGTGACAATAACACTGTAGACTTACGACAAGGAAAAAAGATAGACGGATCTATTGACAATAATGACAGTGGTAACTTCGAACAGTATATAACAATAACTGGTGACAGTAATGATGTTCTTACCTCACAAGTAAATAGTGGGGGTTCAAGTTCGGGACATCACATGGCACATATCATAACAGGGGATTCTAACACACTATCTCACCTACAATATGCCGATGGTAAGAAGGAAGGATTTATTGAAATAGACGGAGATGACAATAGTGTCACTCTTGAACAAAGAAATACATCAACACACTTTGCAGACATTGTAGTTGATGGAGATGATAATACTGTAACTAGTGTACAACGTGGTGGTATGAATGGATCACACAGTCTTACACTAGACCTTACAAATGGCGGTGGTGCATACAACGTCAGTACTTCCCAAGATGGTTCTAGTGCAAAAACTTACAGTCTAACAGGTATATGCGTTACTTCTGGTGGATGTGGGGTGACTGTAATCCAGTACTAACCTCCTAAATAGTTTTAAACTATAAGGAGATTCTACCTATGTTAGCAGAACTCGCTATCGCCAATGCGGCCTTTAAGGTAATCAAGACAACTCTATCCAATGGCAAGGAAATTGCAGACGCAGGCGCTGCCCTTGGCAAATACTTTAACGCAGAGAAAAAGATAAACAAACAGGTTAAAGATGGAACTGGAAATGTCATGGAGGCCTTCCAAGCCCAAGAAACACTGAAGAGAAATGAAGAAAACTTAAAGTTTATGCTCAATAAACAAAGACTTCATGGTTATGTTGATTTTTGCAAATTTAGAGATAATTACAATAAGGGTATTAGGGTGCAGGCGACTCGACAGAAGAAAGCGAATGCTAAACAATCTAAATCAGACGATACTACACTGGCGATTATATTATCCATTAGTATACTAATGATACTCGCCTTTGGTGGTGGATTACTATGGATTGCAAGAATTAAAGGTATTATATGATGGAAAAAGCAGGGGAACCGAGTATTATCAAAGTTGATGACATCTATGAATGTTTAGCGTGTGGTAAAATGTACACAGAAGATGCACTGTATAAACATGAAGATGAGTGCGATAAAATAGAAGCATACCTTGCGTGGAGAGAGACACAAGAATGAAGTGGATTACACATTGGGCGACTGCCCTCATCACCCTCACAATTATATCCTACATTGGATGGAGTGACCCTTTTATTAAGGAAACTCTACGTCTAAAGTCATTCGACTTAATTCAACAGTACGACATCCCAACAGTATCAGAAGACATTGCAATACTAGAGATAGATGAGAAGTCTATAGAGAAGTATGGACAGTGGCCATGGAAAAGAACCGACATTGCAAATATCATTTGGAACCTTAGAGATGCTGGTGCTGGTGTAATCATACTACCCATCTTGTTCTCAGAAGAAGATAGACTTGGTGGTGATATGGACTTGGCACATGCAATCTCTGGTAACGGGGTTGTTATTGCACAAACAGGTACATCTCAAACCAACAAGAACGCAGTTCCAAGGGGAGTTGCGAAGATAGGAAACCCTATTCCTTGGTTATTTGAGTGGGATGGTATGCTGGGCCCAATAGAACTGTTAGGGATGAATGCAGATGGTGTTGGTGTTATATCAACAGTACCAGAGATAGACGGAGTTGTAAGACGTTTACCACTTTTAATGAGAGTAGGAGAGGACGTATTCCCTTCTATTGCAATGGAAACAATTCGTGTTGCAACAGGCGACCCCTCGTATCAAGTTAAGACACAGGAGGGTGGTATCACTGCAATGCGTGTACCATCATACCCCACAATCAAGACAGATGCATTTGGTAGAATCTGGTTAAGGTACAATAAAGAATTCCCTACACTAAGTGCGAGTTCAAGTGACTACACTTCTCTAGAAGGTAAGACAGTCATTATCGGTGCAACTGCCGAAGGACTTAGTAGTATCATTGCAACACCGAGGGGTGAACAGTATTCTTACATCCCAGTTGCAGTATCCTTACAGACAATCTTAAATGGGGAAACCTTAGTTCGATTTGCAGAATCTACATTCTTAGAGTGGGTGTCTGCCATATTACTTGGGTTGTTATTAGTACTACTTGCGAACAGGGCTCCATACTGGATATCTGGTATTATGATTATTGCAGTTCCAGTGGGCGCAGTGTATGGTTCGTTCTATTACTTTATGAATCATCTCTGGTTGATTGATTGGAGTTGGATTGTTATAGTAACAACCTTAGTGGGATTCCATGCAATATTCAATAGGTTCACAAAGGAATTCTTTGAGAAACAGGCAATCAAGAAACAGTTCGCTGGGTATGCATCTCCTACAGTAGTAAAGATGTTACAGGAGAATCCGTCTTTAATCAAGGATGGTGTTAAGAAGGAAGTGTCCATCTGTTTCTCAGACTTACGAGGGTTCACTCCATTGGGTGAATCATTTGGTGATGATGTTAAAGGGTTAACGCAGATAATGAATGGATATATGGATGCAATTACACAACCAATACTAGACGCAGATGGAATGGTAATCAAGTATATCGGTGATGCATCAATGCACATACACAACGCACCGATAGATGACCCTCACCACCCTAAAACTGCCGTTCAGTGTGGTTTGGATATGTTAAAAGCAGTGGAGATATTCAATGACAACATTACAAAAGAAGGAAGACCACCAGTGGGTATGGGTGCTGGTATTAATACTGGCCTTGGGTATATTGGCGAAATGGGTTCAACTCAACGACACAGTTACGATGTGCTCGGAGATGCAGTCAGCACCGCTGCAAGAATAGAATCAAAGTGTAAGGAATACGGGTGTGTGTTGTTAGTGGGTGAAAGTACCTACAACGCGACTAAAGAAGACTTCTTCTACCTACAGGTGGATGACCTTGCGGTTAAGGGTAAGACTGTAGGTATTCGTATATACACTGTAATAGATACTCATTGTGACGTAAAATCACAAGAGAGACATAAGAAGATGCATGAGAGTTACACCACCCAAAACTTCTCACATGCTATAGTAAGTTGTCAGAAGTTAAAGGGTGAGTTTGGTGGACAGTTAGACAAGTATTATGACATGTGGATAGAACGATGCGAATACATGTTAACGCAAGACTTACCTAGTGATTGGAATGGTGTATTCATTGCAACCACTAAGTAGTATGTTACCCGTTCATTTTATTAAAGTCTGAATCATTGTTGGTAGACACTGTTACTGGCATAAATAAAGGTTTAGTCGTGCTAATTGTTGTAACAGAGTTTTGTGCGCCTTGCATGAACATGAATGGTGCATTCGCCGCACTAGTTCTATTTATCATAGATTGTTCTTTCAACGCTTTAGTTACCGCTGCAGCAACTATAGTCTTAACGTCTGATCTAGTTACATAGTTTGTAGGATCAAAATTCTCTTCATCATCACTTCCTAACAGTCCACCAGTTAGACTCGATAATATCCCACTAGGCGAAGGTAGCATGTCTTTAATTTTATCCATAGAAGGGAAAAGGTCTGAGATGTCATTCCATATATTTCCAATCTTGTCAAAGTACTCACCAGCTAAACCTGTAACTCCCTTCGAAACACTTGCGAAACTAAAGGAACCATCTTCTTCACCAAATAGACTAGTAAATCCTGCTGTAAGTTTTGTTCCCATTTCAGTCAAACTTGCCTTAGCGTCATCAAACGTGGGTACTGGAATACCTATCGCTGATGCGAATCCTGTACCAAAGTTATAAAGTGACTCAGATGCTTCTGCAAACGTAGGAATTGGAATACTAGTGATTTTATCTTTAACTGATAGTCCTAATGCAATTGCAGAGTCCTTTGCTTCGTTAAATTTCTCAGTCGCACTTGCACTAATATCAGTTAGTTTAGTTTTTACTGATAGTCCTAGTGCAATTGCAGAGTCTTTTGCCTCTGTAAATTTCTCAGTCGCACTTGCACTAATATCAGTTAGTTTAGTTTTTACCGAAGATGCAACTCCTGTTATACCATCAGCAATCCCTGTCATTTTACTAGATATAGTCTCTTGATCTATAAGTCCAAATGTCAGTCCAGACAACACTCCAGCAGTCGCCTCTCTTGCAATAGTCAATCCAGTTGCATTTTCATTCTCTGCTTCTCTCATTCCAGCAGTAATACCATCAAAAAGACCACTTATAGCAGTAACCGCAAGTCCAACGCCAGGAATGAATTTTGCGGCCTTCAACAATCCTTTACCGACTTTTTTTGCAATACCACCAGCGCCAGCAAGTACCATTGCACTAAATGCTGCAATTGATGTACCAATGCCTGCAACAGCTGGGCCTATTCTTGACAATACAAGTGCCATTTTGGAAAGGAAACCACCACTCTTTTCTTCCTCTTCTCCGTTACCTGTACTATTGCCTGCAATCAATTCTAACAATGCAGTCTGTTTTTCTTGTTCTGATAACGTCTTGTCTGCTAGTATTCTTTGTTCTGTTGCATCTTCAGAGGCTGATGCACCAGATATATTCATCCCCACATCAGGGGCTGAAATCATATTTTGAAGTTCCCGTCCAACAGATAAAAGAGTATTCTCTGAAGCTAAAGATTTTAAGATTTCACTAGCAGTAGAATCTATACTAATTTCGTCAACTGGATTGAAGTCTTCTGCTTTAGTCGAAGGGGCTTTGGGAGTGGGCGTTTGTAATGCACGAAGTATAGCCTCATCACTTGCATTCGATTGAGAAACAAACTGCCCATTCATTTCTCTAATACTACCAGATAGTTGAGCAACACCCTCATCATTCTGCTCTTTTATTCTGTCTGAATTGAATCCCATAGCCTCAGCGGCAGCCTTTAACGCTTTAAATTCTTCTTTTTGCGCTCTGATGATTTCCTGCTCGGCAACTTGTAAATTAAGTTGTTTGGAAGTTATACCTAGACGTTTTGCAAGAATCTCATTCTCTTTTTTTCTTTGATGTTTTGCAAGAATAAAATCCTTTGCGATCTTGGCTACATTTGCGCCAGGAAGTTTCATCAGTCCATTTCTAATTGCACTATCACCACCTTTGACTAATGCTCCAACAGCTGACATACTAGCGCTAGTTTCTTCCCCTAGACGATTTAACGATCTGTTACCCTCTCTAGTCGCTTCAGTAGCTTTCCGTAACTCTTCCGTTACTTTTAAAAGAGTGGACTGTGTATCATCTTTGGCCATTTAATTTTCCTATTTCTTCTTAGTTAGTGCTTGAGTACCGAAGAATGCAGCGACAATTGCGGCGACTGAAACGAAGTATACACTTGCCATACTTCCAAGTATCTTACTCGCTTCACCGAGTCCAACCAAGTCTGCAAACACGACTGCTGCTGGGTATAACAACATACCCCATAATGCAAACCATGCCATTTGTCTTTGTGCATCACGCATTGCATCACCATCTTCAAGTTCTTTACGTTTGAACTCCATGTACAATGCGTGTTCATCTTCTGATACTGAACCATCACCATTGGTGTCTGCTGGGTGGTGTCCTAAAAACTGTTTTTCGTCTGACATCTTATTCTCCTATCTATTTTGTTCGTTATGTCGAGCAGTCATTGCCTCGTCTTCTAAAAACTGTGAAAGCATTGCAACGTAAATCTCCCTCTCCCAAGGTAACATACTTTCAAGTTCAGATAAAGAATAACTATGCTGTTGCATGAGTGTAAAATTTAGTCTAAAATAGTTCTCAAGAGTATTATGAGAGAGGGCTATTAGAAAAAATTCTGCATACCCTCAACTACAATTTCATTCACTACCCCAGTGTTTGGGTTCTTTACCTTAACTAAATGTTTTACCTTAGGCATGGTGTCAAAGAACTCTTGAACCTTTTCAAACTGACTGTGTGTCAGGGAGTCGATAAATTCATCTAGTTCCTTTGCATCCATGTCACTCTTTGCATACACATTTTCTGCATCATGTATCTGTGATATACAATCCTTAACGATTGCAAATCCTGCCTCCCCTGCTGATAAATCACCCATCTTGGCGATAGCTTCAACGCGAGGATATTCTAAGGTTAACCCTATCTCATCAGTCAATTGAATTAGTGCATTATGTGATACATCTCGTACACACTCAACCTCATCCAAATTAATGTCCACATCTACTTGTGTCTTTCCATCATCTGGCATCGTCAACTTAACTGTTGCAACCTCACCGATAGACTTAGCACGCAGTTTAATAAAAACATACTCAATGTCAAAGTATGGTAGTGAGTTGGGTTTTAACTCTCCAAACGTACAATTCTCTATAATCTGTTCTACTGCCCGCAACATATCAGCGTCTTCACCTGTTGCTTGTGCAATTAGTAGTATCTTTTCTTCCTTTACTAAGAAAGGTCTATATTCAATTGTTTTCCCTGTTGAGGGTAGTATCAATTCATACTTAGCCGTGGCCAGTTTTGGTAATGCCATTATTATCTCCTGTTACATAATGTTAGTACTATTTATAGTGTTTTTAAAATCACCTGTTAAGTAGGGAACCTACAAAACTTGTTCCAAGAGTGTCTCCAATGTTTTTCTTTAAGAATTGTGTTGGGTCACTAGTAAAATTGTAAGCTGTGTTCAATTGAGTCAACATCTGTTGAACTTGTGGTGGTTGTTCAATTCCAAAAAGTTCGAATATCTTATAGAAGGGATTAGAGACATAATCACGAATGGCCATCTGTCCTTCTTGACCTGATAAATTCGCAGCAACTCCTGTAGGTGGTATTAAGTTATTATATCTTGTGTCTATCCAACTTGAACCTGATGTTCCTTGGTAGTTGATTACTAATGGTTCCCAATTTCTAAATGCCATCATCACTGATACTGTCAAAATAGAGTTTCCAGATTCCATACTGTATTGAACAGGGCCGACTGATTTTGGAAATACGTCATTTACTAATATAGCAGATGCTGCATTATCGTTCTGATCTAATTGAAATATCTCCATCTTACCAACATAATCATCATAGTAGTTTAAGTCATAAGTACTTGGGTCTACTATTTTATCTTGCCAATTATTAAAGAAATCCTTTACCCTATGATCTGAATCAAGAATATATGTTACTTCAATCTCTTCTGCATAACTAATTCCATTAGCAATCTCGTAACTTGGGCCGTATGCATTATCATTTGGAGTAGTGGAGATGTTCTTGCCTGGCATGGTGACACTTTGAACACGCAGTTCCAGTTCACTTGCCGCTGCTGTTCCATATCCAGTACCCTTATAGTTAAGTTGGGGACTATTCCTTTGATCAATTGACGATTGTCTAAGTGCATTAGAAGGTGGGTGCATCACAACATGAAATAAATTGGGGCGTGCAACATTCTTATCAAATGTGTTCATAAATGATTGAATTTTACTACTTCTTTCTGTTTTTGTTGGTTTTCTTTCTATGGGCATTATCTTATCATCCTTCTAGAATCTGAATAAACTTTACCAGTAGTTGCACCGACAAATTTCTGTACAGGTAGTAACACTGCTGTCATCATTTCGTCTGCATCAATCACTCTGAATGGTGATTTTACATGGTCGAATAGGTATCTCTTTACTGTGGGTTTGACTAATGGATTTCTCTTGACTCTATTCCATGTCAGACGTATTTTTGTCTTATCATTCATATTGTCATCAGATGCATATTCTGATATTACATTGAGTAGTTTGACTCTCATAGGAATGGATAGATAGTGGAAGTTTAATCCAATGAATCCTCCTTCTGCAACCTCAATGGGCATGATAAGGGGGAACCTGTCATAGTATGGTAAAGTCGCTTTATGTTTTGGATCATATCCAAAGAAGTTCATTTTACCAAACAAAGGGGCTTGCCGCACCTTTCCCTCACGTATTAACTGTTGTGGGGGTGGAGTACCAAGATCACGAATCTGATCTCTGAACCATCTAACTGATCGTTCATTTCCACCACTACGTTCTAATATTGTATCAAAGTATGTCATACTTCTATTTATACAGACTAACCCACATGATCTTCAGTAAGTATCTTAAATTCCATACCTCTGTCTACACACCACTCAATCGCCGCTTTCCACTTCGCTTCATTGACACCCCATGTACGAACCTCATTGATGTATCGTTTGGTTCTACGTTTAGGAGTTTTCGGTGGGCCGCACTGTATCTTTGGTTTGACTTCAATAATCATCTTTTTGATAGTTTTGTCTTTCTGTCTAACCTTTATATAAAAGTCTGGAAAGTATCGGTGTCTCCTACCATCTAGTGGAGATACATAGGGTATGATAACCTCTTCACTACCCCATTCTAGTATTGCACTAGTATTGTCACAGTAAACCATAAACCTACGTTCCCACAAAGAACGATACACAATCTTCTTGACATCACCTCTGTATTTTGTTATATTGGTAGGTATGAATTTTCCACTGTATGCCATGACAATCCTTATAAATACTTTTATGAAACATTACAGGAGTATTTAGACATGGCAGAAGCAATAGTAGAAAGACGGATTGCTAACTATGGTAATTTAGAATATGGTTCTGACCGCAGTAGTAATAAGTCACACTATGTAAGGTTTACTGCAAAAGTACATGCTGGTGGTGATTATTTTTTGTCTGGTGGTGCTGTTGATGCAAATCCATCCAACCAAAAACAAAACTTAACACTAGCGAGAGCACCTATGAGAATGTCACAGGATTCTGTAAAACTGTACCTTCCTGCTCAAATATCTGTATCACAAAAGACGAATTATGGTGAAGCAGAAATGGGTGGTATGATTGCATCAGGTATGGCGGCTCTAGGCGCTTTCCAAGCTGGCACAGGCGGTGATTCTGCAACTGATGCGTTATCAGCCTTTATTGGAGAATCTGGTACTGGTTTCGGTGATGTCGCTAAAAGAAAATTATCATCACTTGCTGAAGGTATGGGATTAACTGGCGCAGTTGCAAAACAGAATATAGAAAGTGGTGTGACTGTTAATAATAGAACTGAGATGATGTTTGAAGGTTTAGATAGACGATCCTTTGCGTTTACATTTAGACTAATACCGCATAGTGCAAAAGAAGCAACAGAAATTAATAAGATAGTTACCTCTTTTAGATACCATATGTTACCAGAAATTCCAGATGGACAGGATTTTGGACGAGCGTTAAGAGCGCCATCGACATACATGATAAATTACGCGCATGAGAAACAACTACATAAGATAGGAGAGTGCGTATTAGAAAGTGTTGATGTGAAGTATGGTGGAGAACGTCCACAATTTTATCACGACAATCGTCCCACAGAAACAGAATTAACTCTACAGTTTAAAGAACTAGAGATTATGACTAAAGACAAAATCAAGGCGGGATTCTAATGTATTTTTCTAACTTCCCAGTAGTTGACCATGATGTTAAGGGTGATGGTGTAATAACAAAAATGACTGACATTACTCGTAGATCAAGGGCGACAGAACGATCTATTATAGAAACTGCATCTTTTGACTATTACGATATACCAGATGGACAAAAACCAGAAGACATTGCATATGATTTTTATGGAGATTCTAATCTGCATTGGATTGTTCTACTAGTCAATGACATTAAAGACGTATATACAGATTGGCCTATGTCTGTCAATAGACTTGAAAGTTATGTAAAGTCTAAATATGTTAGTGCAGACGATATACATCACTACGAGATATATCAAGATTCTGGTGATACCACTGTAATCATAGAACTTCCAAATGACGATGCGACTGTCAAACCAGCTGGTGCAACTGCAATTACTAACTATGAGTATGAAGAAGCGCAAGTAGAGAAGAAAAGACGAATTAGACTTATACGTCCACAGTTTGTATCTTCATTAAAAGAAGAGTTCAGAAAAAGTATTAGGACTTAATAATGGCAAAATTAAATTATGCAGGCGAATATGAGATTGAGGTTTGCAAGATTTGTTCTACGAGCGGTGAAATAATTGATATCACTTCATTAGTCTCATCAATCAATATTTTCGAAGACATCTTCAAATCTTCATTGTCTGGAGATATTGCTATTGTGGATACGAATAACCTGTTAACCGCCCTCCCCATCATTGGACAAGAGAAGTTGTTGTTAAAACTAACAACACCACAGACAAATGCAGTGAATAGAAACAATTCACTAGATTTTACAGATCATCCTCTATACATCTATAAGGTAGACAGTAAGTTAGAAGTGAACGATTCCACATCTGCTTTAGTTCTTTCTTTTACCACCGCAGAGGCTGTTCGTAGTAATAGAATTAGAGTAAGTCAAGCGTTTGAGGGTGAACCATCTGCTGATATGATTCAAAAGATTATTAGAGATGAAGACTTATTAAATTCTAAGAAAGAATTCTACTATGAAAAGACAGCGAACAACTATAAGTTCGTATCTCCAAATATGCGTCCACTTGACTTCATCAATACTATTGCAAAAAGATGTCTATCTGACAAATATAACTTCGCACCTACATTCTTATTCTATGAGACATGTAAGGGATTCTATTTTAGAACCATTGATAGTATGTTGGACAGAAAGAATGTCAAAACAGTCTATATTGACGAAGCGCCAAGTTTAGGTTCAGATGCATCCAGAAACATGCTTAGACTTATTAAACACACTGTAGTTGGTTCTACTAATGTTATGGTTAACATGCGAAAGGGTATGTACGCATCTAACCTTCTGATGGTGGACTTGGTTAATAAGACTGTAGAGAATTTTAACTACAACTATTTTGACAGTTTTAAAGAGGGTGAGAAAAAGGACATACATGCAGACGCACACTCTAATTATACATCTGATAACGCACCATTAGCGTCTGAAAGTAAAGATGATTTCGGTAATTCCCTTGTGGACTATGACCAATCCACACTATACATGCAAGCAGTGGACAGAAATCAACCTAATGGGTTGTTATCAGTACAACACGATGGTGGATATGATTACACAGGTACAGACAGTTGGTTGCAACGTAGAAAGGGTAGATTTGCGGCGATGAACGCTGCAATTACTCTTAACATACAGGTGTATGGACAAACTGATATTTCAGTTGGAGACTTAATTGGACTCAATATCAGGAATAGTAATCCAAGAGCTACTGATCAGGGTGATAGAGACCCATACTATGGTGGTAGATACTTGATAACCAAATTAAGACATGTATTCACTCGTATGGATGGACAATCTGTACATACAATGCATATGCAAGTTGTTCGTGATACAGTGTCTTCGCATTATCCTAAAAATGGCGTATCCTTCTTTGATGCAAAGGAAGTATCACCAGTAGACGAATTAATCCCGATGGGTAGTGAAGATTCTACTCCATCACAATACTAAAGGAGGGCCAGAACAACCTAATTTGTTATGTTAACCAATCACATTTAACTAGAGGTATTATATGACCACCAAACTCAAAAACCGGCTTAAGAAGATGAACTTCCAACAAAGACTGAACCGAAGAGTTGAAATTGAAGATAAAAAGGATGATAAATACTATGAGGAAATATACACAAACAAAATTCGAGAGTTGTTAGGACAAAAAAATGAAAACATTTCAAGACATGCAGGAGGGGGTTTATGACCCTAACATATTTAAGGCCATCTTTTTAGCAGGTGGGCCAGGCAGCGGTAAGTCTTATGTAGTTCGTAAGACTACTGGTGGCATGGGTATGAAGATTGTCAACAGTGATGACATATACGAAAAGATGTTGAAGGATGCTGGTATGGAACCAACTCCAGAAGATATCTTCTCTGACGAAGGACAAGAAATTCGTGTGAAAGCGAAAAAGGTCACTAAGGTAAAACAAGGTGGATTCTTAACAGGTCGTTTAGGTGTCATTATTGATGGAACAGGTAAGGACTATGACAAGATTGCAAAACAGATGCAATCATTGAAGGGTCTTGGGTACGAATGTTCTATGATTTTCGTAAACACATCACTGGATACTGCACAAGAACGCAATCTACAACGTAAACGTACACTCCCTGAGAAACAGGTTGCTCAGATGTGGAATGATGTTCAACGCAATATTGGAAAGTTCCAATCACTATTCGGCTCACGGGATTTTATCGTTGTTGATAATAATGACCCTGCTGAAGACATATTCATGGAAGTCTGGAAACGTCTTACCAAGATGGTCAAGAGAAAGGTGACTAACAATATCGCAAAGCAGTGGATTCAACAAGAGTTGGATAAGAAAAAAAGATAATAATAAAAACTTTTTTTGAAATAATCTTCAAGTCCTTGTTCTGCAAGGACTTTTTTT
>Ga0208814_1000788_pt1 | contig 16993 bp, 22 predicted proteins | sample MalvirAntarct_55_FD_184253 | JGI IMG/M metagenome (GOLD analysis project Ga0208814, IMG submission 184253) | Marine viral communities from the Global Malaspina Expedition - Malaspina viral metaG Antarct_55 (SPAdes) (version 2) | ecosystem: Environmental > Aquatic > Marine > Oceanic | place...
CGGGTGCTCTACACCGACTCCACCCATCTGAAGGCGAACGCCAACAAGAACCGCTTCGACTGGGAACCGCGCGCCAAGAGCACCGCCGATTACTGGGACGATCTCGACGCGGCGGCGAGGCCGAGCGGGCCGCCCACGGCCAGAAGCCGCTGCAGCGCAGGGAGCGGGAGCCGGCCGTCAAAGACACGAAGATCTCGCGCACCGATCCCGACAGCGGCTACATGGTGCGGGACGGCAAGCCGAAGGGGTTCTTCTACCTCGACCATCGCACCGTCGACGCCAGGCTGGCGATCATCACCGACACCTGCACGACCCCGGCCAACGTCCACGATTCGATCGTCTACCTCTCGCGCCTCGATCATCAGCGCGCCCGGTTCGGCTTCGCGGTCGGCGCCGTCGGGCTCGATGCGGGCTATGCCACCGCCGGGATCGCCAAGGGGCTGGAGGACCGGCAGATCCTCGGCGTCACCGGCTATCGCAACCCGACGCCGCCCAAGCCCGGCATGATGCGCAAATCGAAATTCATCTTCGAAGCCGAGGCCGACGGCTATCGCTGCCCACAGGGGCAGGTCCTCGCCTATGCCACCACCGACCGCCACGGCTACCGTCACTACCGCTCCGACCCGGCGATCTGCCGGACCTGTCCGCTCCTGGCTTCGTGCACCACGAACGCCAAGGCGATCCGCACCATCACCCGCCACGTCTGGGCCGAGGCCCGCGAGAGGGCCGATGCCCACCGTCTGACGCCGTGGGGCAAGGCGATCTACAAGCGACGAAAGGAGACCGTGGAGCGCTCCTTCGCCGATGCCAAGCAGCTTCACGGTCACCGCTACGCCAGGTTCCGAAGTCTGATCCGCGTCTCCAGCCAGTGCCTGCTCGCAGCCGCCGCCCAGAACATCAAGAAGATCGCGATGGCCATGACCCGGAACCCCGAACCAGCTCCGGCTTGAGCGAACGACCTCCAACCCAGAGCCGATACCGCCCCGGTCCGGACACTCAAAGCACCCAAAACAAAACCCCGCCAGAAAATGACGGGGTTTGTCAGCAGTCTGAGCCGGGCACCCCTGTCAGGTGCCCGGCTTTGCGCTAGGCCGAGGCCGCGACCGAGAACTCGGTGATCGTGCCCGAGGCCAGGGGCTTCCGCTGTCCAGCAAGATTATGACGGCCGGTGTCGCCCCGCGATGAACGTTTCCGAAAGTCCATCTGGATGGACTCTGACGAGACTCCGTATCTCGTCCAGGCGAAGCGAAAGTGGCGGATTGATAAGAACGGTTGTGGCGATGGGTGGCATGACGCCGGGGTTCGGAGTTGTCGGATGCAGCCGATGTTGACGCAGGTGCCGCCGAAGGTGCTGCTCGATCAACGCCACGCGAGTCCAGGCGGCGGCCAGGCAATAAGCCTGCGCCCGGCCTGCCTACCCCGCGCCAGCAACATCACATCGAACGTTTCACTCATGACAGGCTCCACGCGATGATTGCCGCCCCGAGGATGGCGAGGGTGTCCTCGATCAGCGCCGCCGGCGCTCGCGGCCGAAGGCGGCCGCTGGGCTCACGCGGCACCGGCCAGGTTCCGCGACCGCCACCACGGCGCCCCCGACTGAACCGCAGACGGAATCGGGTGCTGCTCCTCGCGCGCTTGCGGATCAGCCGATCTGTTCCGGTAGCTGTCCTCAGCAGCAATCAGGCCGTCGCGTAGATCATAGACGTTGATGCTCATGCCATGATCGGAGCGCCAGTTGCCCGCTCGCCGGTAGCGCGGAGCCGTCGATGATCCAGTCGCCGGCGATCGTGACCCTGTTTCCGAGAAGCAAATGCGCTGGAACGGCCGCGCGTTCAGCGAGCGCCTGGCGAGCCACCTCTTTGCCGCGCACGATCAGGCCGTCGGGCGCTTCCAGCCCCTTCGCCAGGCGCCATGCAAAATCTGGCGTGACACAGGCGAGGACACCGTCGCCGACGTTGGACGCCTTGCCGAACCGCACGAGTAGCGCCTTCCCGGCGTCTCTATCGCCGTCATCCGAGACCGCCTCAACTGCCTTCCGGACTGTTCGGCCGACCGGGCCGCCGCGCAAGCCGTAGAAGCGGATGATCCGCGCCCGCCGCCGATCCTGGGTGGTTGAGCCGCAGAGCCCCCGGCTACGCCGCTGCGGTCGACATATGCCGATTTCTGGCGATGATGACTCCTCACGAAACCCAGAAGGCCCTATGCGCATCACAAGGCGCTCATTCCTTTTCGGCGGCGCATCCACGGTCGCGCTTCTGGGGTTCCCCTACGGCCGGCTTGGGGCGGCGCCCCCTCCCCCGGTCTTCGACCCTGCGATTGCCTCCACCACAAGCGCGGTCGAGGCGATATCGAAGCTCGTCTCCACCCGGGGCATCATCGGGCTCGACCTGGGCGATGTCAGAACCGTCATCCATGCCGGAGGACGTGCTTACTATGGTGAAGGCGCGGCCAGCGGACCCGATCGGGCGCGGATCGCAGCAGAACGAGCACTAACAGACTTGCGACGATCGTTGTCGGCCGTCCGAAGTGCTCCTTCCACCGTCTGAAGCAGCATCGCCTTGGTCTTGGACACTGCCAAGGCCCCTCCTACTGCCTGGTCCGTCGGTAGAGATGTTGACCGCGATCAGCATGTCGCGAGCACGGATTTCGGCCGCGGGATCCCCCCACCATCAGCGGATAGCTGGTTGAGCGGTAAGGTATTCCCTACAGACGGCATGCTCCTCACACGCGGATCCAGCTTGAGCTTCCCTCATTGGCTTGGCGGTTGCAGCAATGGCATCGAGCATGACAGCCCTCGCCTACGGCAAGGCAAAGCCGATCGTCCGCTGGCTGCCCTTCAGCGCACACTCTTCCGCCAGCGCGGTGACGAATGCCCTTGGCGTCGCGATGGCAGACAAGCGGCTACGCCGGGCCACGGTCGCGAAATCGCCCGGCACAAGCCCATTCAGCCGGCCCATATACTGCTCCAATTCGGCTTCAGGCTCACCGATCCCCAGGACGGCGCATTGTCGCCGCAGCAGTTCCCATGCCTGGTTCGGCCGGAGCGCACCGAACCCGATTTTGATGTCGAACCGCCGCAGTGCGGCCTTGTCGAGCGCGTCGATCTGATTCGTCGAGGCGATGAAGATGCCATCGTGGCATTCCATCTGCGTGAGCATTTCGTTAACGAGACTGATCTCCCAGTGCCGCTGCGCAGAGCGGCGATCCAACAGAAAGCTGTCGACCTCGTCGATGAGCAGCACAGCCCCTTCCCGCTTGGCGCCCCGGAAGGCCGAGGCGATGTTCCGCTCGTTATCACCGACGAATGCGGACAGAAGGTCGGAGGCGCGCTTCACATGGAGCGGCTTCTCCAGGGTGTTGGCAAGCCATTGGGCGTAGGCGGTCTTGCCGCTGCCAGGAGGCCCATGCAGGAAGATGCGGCCCGCAGCGACGCGCCGCAGGTTCTCACCGAGGGTGCGCAGTTCAACATCGGCATTGACGCAATCCAGATAGTAAATGCCCTCCCCGGGATCAGGCACGGCGTGGTCCGGCACCCGGTGGCCCTGCGCCAGAGTGGTGTTGCGAACTAAGAGTTCGACCGCTGCACTTGGCCCGGCACCGCCCATATCACGCTGGATGGTTCCGACCACGGCCGCCGCGCGAGCGATTACCGCTGGTGCCACCAAGTCGCTCGATGCGAGACGCGCTACTGCCGCATCGTCGACTAGCCCGCGGCAGGCGGCACGGACCAGCTTTTCGCGCTGCGACTTGGGCGGCACCGGCAGTTCCAGGCAGAAGTCAAAACGGCGGACGAACGCAGGATCGAGGCACGCGGTCGAGTTGGAGATCCAGATCGTCGGCAGCGGATTCTGTTCCAGCATCCGATTGATCCACGCCTTCGTCGACTGCGCGGCGCTCCGTTCGGCGATCGTGCCGGCGAAGGCGTCCTCCATCTCGTCGAACACCAGCAGCACGCGCCGCCGTGCCAGCACATGCTGCGCCGCACGCAGCGCCGTCAAACGTCCGGACCCCTCCATCGGCTCGCCATCCCGGTAGGCATCAGTGATCTCGAACAGCTCCACGCCGATCTCTCTTGCCAATGTGCGGGCCAGTTGGGTCTTTCCGGTGCCGGGCATGCCGTGAAGGAGAACGTTGACCCCCTTCTGCTGATCTTGGAGACCTCGGCGCAAATACGGGATCAGAATGTCCAGTGCCCGCGCGACGTGCGCGTAGTCGTCCAGGCCGAGTTCGGCCGGACGAGACAAAACGACAGTATCGGAGATGAGATCGTGAGGGTCGGTACCCTCGGACATCATCTTGTCCGGGAAACGGACCGATCCGAACTGCAGCTTGTGAGGGAGGTTGACGCTTCGCTCCTGGTTCAGAAACAGCAGCCCTGCACGGCTGAGCAGACCCGCAGGCCCCAGAGCCGTGAACACCTGCTCAGGCGGAAGATGAAGAATTGCCGCGACCGCACGCATAGCGACCGTTGAGGTCATATCTCCGAGATCCCTACAGACGTCCGCCAGTTCAGCGGTCATCGCCAGCAGGACGGCGAAGCCCAATATATGGCGATCCATGTCGGACAGTCCTACGAGCGCGGCGAGGCGCGCGATATTGCCGTCCAAGGTGGGGGGCAATCGCCGGGCGGCCTGATCGTTTTCACATGCGGAGAGGAGTGACTGAAGCTGCTGCCGCGCCGTCGCTTGGCCGCGAGGTTTCCCGGAAACATCCACCTCCAGCCCCAGCAGTTCCGCCAGATGGCTGTCGCTCACCCCGCCGTCGCCGACCAGTCCACTCTCCGCGCCGAGTTCGACCAGCAAGCGCAGCAACCATACTCGAACGATCGGCTCCAGCCCCTTCGAGGCGCGCCAACTCCACCTTGTCGCCGGTCCCAATCAGATCCCCTGAGGTTGTACTGCGCGGGCCGAGGGCCAGCGCTCTGTCCATCAGCGTCTCACGTTTCTCAAATCTGTGAAGGTTGTGGTGGACGATTTTCTAACGCTTCCGGTCCTTCCGCGCGCCATAGATGTCTGCACCGTTCTGTGACGCGTTGCGGGCAACCAAGAGGAAGGCCACAGGCATTGCCGCATTCGCTAAGCCATACCGAGAAAACCGATCGGCGCGTGTGTCTTCCATTCGCCCGTCAAGCGGTACCGACCGATAATCCGGTCGCCTGCGAGCAACTTCCTTGCCGAGCACACTCCGGCCACCGGGCGTGTCCCGCCCCTGCGGCGGCCACCATTCGAAGTCCGGGTGACGGATGCGGGGATGCCGCCGACATCACCGGAATTGAAGGCTTTGCCAAAGCGGCCGAGCAGCACGATCGCCGCGTCTGGCTCGACCGTCATTCGCGTCTCCCCTATGCCGGTCGCACTTTCCAGCGGACCGGCTAGGTGCGCAAGCCGCATGCCCGATAGTGGGATCGGAGCACGCCGCTCTCTGGCCTGGTCCCGCCGCCGAGCGTGAGGCAACGCCAGCGCGGTCGACAGATGCGACCTTCCGGCGATGATGATTGCTGCCCCTGCCCCGAGGAGACCCGATGCGGATCACAAGGCGTTCATTTCTGCTTTGCGGCGCCTCCACGGCCGCACTGCTCGGGTTCCCTTTCGACCGCGCCAGAGCGGCACCCCCTCCCCCACTCTTCGACCCTGCAATCGCGTCCGCCACAACCTCGATTGAGGCGATCTCGAAACTCGTCTCGCAGATCGGGCTCGACTTTGGCGATGTCAGAACCGTACTGCATGGTGGAGGAAGGGCCGTATTCGGCGAAGGCGCTGCCACTGGGCCAGATCGGGCACGGGTCGCTGCAGAGCGAGCACTGACGGACTTGCGGCGCTCCCTGGCAGCCGCCCGACGTGTCGGTGGCAGGGTAGACGCCTGAAACGGGATGACCATGATGCATGGCCGCCCCATGCCTGCCATGGCCGATGCCGCAGAGACGTTGATCCCAGATCAACACCTTATCGAACGGTCGCCCTGCGATGGAACCAATCCGACCCGCAGCGACAGGCTGTTTGAGTGTCCCCCACAGCATCGCCCTGATACGAAGACGGCTTTAGCCCGTCGGGGGCCTATTCGGCCGCAGCTGGTGCGTCCTCAGTCTTCGCCTTCGCAGCCTTGCGCGCCCGCTTTGGGGCAGCCTTGGGCGGGACGCGCGGCATCCCACGACCCTTCTGCCCCAAACCGAAGAGGCAATGGCCTGCTCCGCAACGCCCTACGGGCTCCGCTGCGCAGGCCATTGCCTCAACCGGGCTCCAGCGTAAAGTAACCGCCCAGCTCTAATCCGTGCTGGAGGAGAGCTGGGGGTCAGGTCAGCGGCGGTGACGCGTCCGACTCAGACGCCTGCCGGACAACCTCTTCGATGAATTCATTTGATGGCGTAAATTCCAGAATTTCTAAAGCATCGCCATCGATATCCTCTATCCTTTCATCTGATGAGCGCAGTTCATCCAAGAAGCGGTACCCATGAGCTTCCCTCACCTTTTGCACAGCCTCCGCCCATGAATCCGCAGTCACGTGGAAGCTGCGAGACCGCTCTTGGATCAGCACCGTTCTCACTGTATATTCGCGCTGACCGTTTTGCGCTGCCTCAATGGCCAGTCCGATGGCACGACATCGCTCGTTGTGACGCTGCCATGCCGCAATCTCACTTTCGGAGGCCGGCGTCACCCGGACTTCTAGCACCTCAAGGTGAACAGGTGCTTCGCTTATCGCGAGAGCAATGTGTAGTGCCTCGAAAATGTCAGAATTCTCTCCTGGCGCTCGGCAGATCATCGGCCAGTCATAGCACCTCTGTAGCGATCCGAATTCAAGTAACTCACAGGACGCTGAGCGGCCATCCGGACCCGAAACCTCTACCTCAACGCGTGTAAGACGCTCGACTTGCAGCGGTCGACTATCGTCAGGGTTGCGGTATGAATGCTCCGGCGGCATCGCGTCGAAGGTGTTGTAGCAACATTCGGCCACTTCGAAAGTGCCGTGGGTTGAACTGATTCTCAAGCGTACGGCTGTGCTGCGGCAGACAGACCCACGATTGGGGTGTTGTCCTGTTAGGCTTCGTATAATGCTACAGAAATCGGGTATAATGCCGGTCATATGTCCTGATCGTCCTTCTATTTTCGCAATACAACTAGTATCCGTCAAACGCGATCGGGATAGCCGCGATTGCGGCGACGTTCTCGATCAAGGCGGCGGGAAACCGATTGCAGCCCCCACCGCCTCTACCAAACTCTTGGCGACGCCCCGTGATCCAGACGAAAGCCTACGCGGCTGCGGCCGATTACATGTCGATCTACACGGGCGCCGTTCGGTCACCCAAATACCTTATCCCGCTGAAGCCGCGTTATCATTCGCCACGCCGTCGCCCAATTCAGGACACTCGATCATCCACCGGGAGCCAAGCTGCATTATCTTTTCGGCCGAGATGGCGCCACGGTAAATGAGCTGCTCCACACCGGTTTTACGGCGACGGGTCAACGGGTCGGTGCCACTATAATTCATGCGAAAATAAACCTTTTTGTGCGCAGAATACCGCTCCAGTGACTCTGGCGACACGTCTAGTGTAACCATGAACTGGTTCGCTCCACTGTGTATATCGCTAGCAAATTGATCCTGCGAGAAGTTGCAATTATACAACGTCATGTCTCGTCCAAGGTAAGGCGGGTCGGCAATGACGAGCGCTCTATGTCCGTATGCCTGGACGCGCCGCAGCGTCTGCTGATAGTTTTCGTTGTAAAATTCAACTGAACAAAACTTCTCAGCCATGACGGGAAGCCGCCGAATGAGATCATCGCTGAGGGCTCGTTGTCCGCGCTTCTCGGAATAGCCGGAGGCTCGAAAAAATCGAGCTGCCGATACCCATACTGAACGAAAGTAAATATACGCAGCCACGGCTTTCTCTACGATGTCGCTGCTGCTGCCGATCAGAACTAAACATCGGTCAAACAGCTCGCGGCTCACATAACCATAGTGTTGCCTGATACTGTTCAGGTACTCCGCCACGCACCTCGCATGTTTCTGCAATCCGACAAACAAGGAATGCACCACATCGCAGGTATCTGAGGCTATGATCCGGCATCCTCTAGTCCCATACTTTTCGATCACAGCGAATAACAGACTTCCACCGCCTAGGAATGGTACGGCGATCGCATCGATTTCGTCCGGTGCCACCTCGACAATATCAGTGGCAACATAAGATTTACCCCCAGGGTACGGGATCAATTTTAGCGCCCCAGCGTGTAGCGCGGGAACAACATATTTGCAGGTTACGCCGAGAATTTTATGTTCCATAATTTCGCCCTAAAAGAGAGGCGCGCAATATATGCGCGCCCATTTATCTATACGCGGCTCAGATCGACGCCAAACTTCCCAATCAAGGCGAGGACCTCTTTGACTGATGCCCCTAACGGGCCCTGGATCTGACCACCCAAGCTGATCAAGAGTTCAACTTCCTCGCCGATAGGGACCTCATCAGGGACCGGGCAAAGCGGCTTAACGGTGAACGCCGCGTCAACAAGGTCGCGCTTCCTAGGCGGAAGCCCTGACACCAGCGCCTCCAAAGTTGCCTCAGGCAGTTCCATGTCTGGAAGATCGCCTTCGGCCGTGAGCTTCTCTTTGATCGGCAAGGCGCGTGTATAAGCACGTTCCAGACTATCGAAGGCGGCCACGAACTGCTCCGTCGTCGTACCGATGGCGATTGCGACCAAGATGACTGTTCGGATCTTGCTTTTCGTGGATCGACCAAGTTTTGATTTAATGTCGCGCCACACAAACTCAAACACTTTGTCGCCGATCATAGGCCGTGCCTGAGCCGCAACCTTGATATTACTACACCCCATCGCTTCGGCGTCCGGAGGGCTCTCGACCAGCCACTGCACGACCGGGAATGTGTCGAGAGCGATGTTCTTGATTTCCTCGGTGTTGCCCTTTTCGCTGGCCAAGGACTGGCGATCGAACGCAGCCAGGCGCGCGCGCAGGTCATCGAACAGCGACTGCATATTCTTTAGCCGTTCCGGATTCTGCCGGGCGGCGTCCGACCACATCACCTCTTCGGCTTCATCATCATCACCAGCGATGCCCAGCGACCGGGAAAAGCCTTCCACATTGCCGGCGGCGCCGGGATCTACTCCACCGGCGGACGCGGTCGCCGCCTCGCGACCAGGCGCGGGCAGACAGAGTAGCTCCTTAGTATTTGTCACCACAAGATCTCCATCAAGAAGAAATACTCAGATGCTAGAACCAGCGAGCAAAAACGAAGGCTCGCGATGGCCATGGATGATATAATAGTCAGCCTTCCGTTCCGTACAATAGGTCGGTGTCAAGAATTATTTTCACGGATCGGTCATTTTAATTTTGACATTTTTCCTGGGCCATGATCCGTCCCTCCTGGCCACGACTTGGATTTTTTCTGGTGGCGTATCAACGAGTTAAGCCCGTAGCAGCCTAAAGCCCCAGGTGCGCGATCCCGATCACGGCTCCTTCCCGAGCACCTTTTCGGCGAACTCTCCAAAATTTTGAGGAGTTCGGTTACTGCTGGCGATCCGCCGGCAGGTGGGCGCGGTGGCAGCGGTATAGGCCAGGTGCAGCGTCAGACCGTCGGACCGCACGTTGACACCTCCGGAAAGCTGCCTTTGCGCCCGGGTTGTGAATGTGGTCCGAGTTTGAGGCGGAGTGGTCGATAGCTACCGGTTGCTCCGCGGGTGCCGATGCCGCCGGATGGGCGGTATTGTCGGCGTTCGCGGCGTCATGCCGGCGCGCTGCGCCCGTCAGACACCCCGTCGCCTCATACTATATGTCTATTGGCGAGTGTGACCGCCGCTTGGCGCGGGCGCGGCCGATGGGGGGTCGCCAAGCCCATGATGGCCTCCGATTGTGTTTCGGCGTGCAAGTTTGGCTCTGACTCATTTTCGATGCAGTTTGGTGGCTGAGTGGCGCTGATTCACCAAGGGCATCAGCATCATGGCTCCAGGCATCGTATCGGGTCGCTCATCCCAGCTGGGTTGACGGTAACGGAGGTCGTGCCGGGCGCCGAGGTAATCATGGTGACGGCATGCAGCGAAGCGCGGACAGCCGTGTGCCCTCCTGCGGCGTGGCCTCGCAACGGGTCCATAGCCGCTACGTCCGGCGTGCTGCGGACCTGCCGTGTTCCGGACGAGCCGTGCGCATCGGCATCGTCACCCGGCGTTTCCAGTGCGACATCCCTGCCTGCCCGCAGCGGATCTTCGCCCAGCGTTCGAGACGGCGATGCATCCGGCACGCGCTCGGCGGACGGCGCGTCTCGATGTGCTCGTGTATCATCTCGGCTTGGCGCTGGGCGGTCGACCCGCAGCGAGCTTCGCCCGGCATCTCGGATTGCCTGTGAGCAACGACACGCTACTGCGGCCGGTGCGCCGGCGCGCAGGTGCCAAGCGAGCCGCTCACGGTGATCGGCATCGATGACTGGGCGTTCCAGCGCAATCACCGGTATGGGACGCTGGTGTGCGACCTGAAGCGCCGGCGCGTCGTGTCGCTGCTGCCAGACCGGGAGACCGCGACCGTCCAGGCTCGGCTCGCGGAACATCCCGGCATCAGCATTCTGGCGCGCGATCGTGGCGGGGGCTACGGCGAGGCGGCGGCGCAGGCGCTGCCCGATGCCGAGCAGGTCGCCGACCGCTGGCATCTGATGGAGAACGCCACCAGCGTCTCCGCGACGCAGTCCGCAAATCCGTACGGCCGATCGCAGCACCCTCGGCGCGGTCACGATCGATCCGAAGCTGCTCTCCGCGGTGGAACGGCTGCAATGTGAAGGCTATCTGCGGCGCGAGGAGTCGCATGCCGCCATCGTCGCGCTGTTGAAGGAGGGCGTGCCGATCAAGCAGATCGTGCGGCGAATCGGGCATAGCCGCGGCCTGGTCCGGCCGGCCGCGCGCACCGACATCTTCCGCACACGCCAGAGTTCGCTGGAGCGCCAGCTGCCACTGCTCGACGAGCTGTGGATCGGCGGTTGCCGCAAAGGTGCCGAGCTCCGGCGGCGCTTGCGCAGCTCCGGCTTCCAGGGGTCACTCCGCGTGGTGACGGAATGGACAACCCGACGCCGACGCGCCGAGCGGTCCAACGGACAACTGCACAAGGTTCCCAGCGCCAGGACGATCGCTCGACTGATGACCACAGCGCGCGATCACCTGAGCAAGGCCGAGACGGTGACAATCGCCGCGATCGAGGCCGGCGTGCCCGCCCTGGCCGCCGCCCGTGACCTCATCGACCGCTTCCATGCGATGATCCGCCGGAAGGCCGGGCGTGACCTCGACCCCTGGATCGAGGAGGCCGAGGCGAGCCTCGTCGCTTCCTTCGCCAACGGCATCACTCGCGACCGTGCCGCCGTGCGCGCGGCGATTATCTCGCCCTGGTCCAACGGACAGACCGAAGGCCAGTTCACCCGGCTCAAGCTGGTGAAGCGCCAGATGTATGGCCGGGCCAAGATCGACTTGCTTCAAGCCCGCCTCATCGGCGCCTGATCTCATCGTCGTCATCAGAAGTGCGTCAGAGCCAGCTTTGAACGCCGTGCGACAGAAAATGGCTTCGGTAACCTCCGCAGCTTCGACGTTTCCGCGAAACGTCCGCGCCTCGGGCGTAGCCAGCAGCCGATGCGGCCTTCGGCTTCCGAGCCGTCATTCTCCGGCGCCGAAAGATGAGACTGCGGACCACCCGACCATCTTGATCCAGCCGAAGGCCTCCTCGATCCGCTTGCGGATGCGCTGGCTCATCGCGTAGCCGGCGTGGCGGGTGGTGCGGCCGTCGATCACCGAGCGCCGGCCGCTGGTGTTCTGCGCGACGTGCGGGCGCGCGTTCAGCTCGCGCAGCTCCATCATGAAGTCCTTGGTGTCGTATCCTTTGTCGGCGCCCAGCGTGATCGCCCGCGGCCCATCCCCGTAGGCCTCGATCATCTCCAACGCAGCCAGCCGCTCGGCATGCCCGGACACCCACGTCAGCCGGGGAGCAACGATCAGCCTGGAGCGGTTCTCCCATCAGGCGGTGGCCGACGAAGCCCGGCCTGCCTCCCCTCCGAGGCCTTGCGGCACAGCAGCGCGTCTGGATCGCTGGTGCTGGCAAGCAATTCGTCTGAACGCTTCCGGCCTTTGAAGTCGACCGTCGCGTTGGGCCACCGGCACCGCCGTCACCGTCCGGGGGACTGTTTGCGGGATCCTTCGGCTTGAAGCTCTTGATCGAGGCCCTGGCCTCGATCAGCGTGCCGTCGACCTAGAAGTGCTCGCTCGACAGCAGACGCTTGCCCCTCGACTGTGCCAGCACCGCAGCCAGGAACCGCGCGGCGATGTCGCCCTCCAGCAGCCGGTCGCGGTTCTTGGAGAAGGTCGAGTGGTCCCACACCGCATCGTCCATGCCGAGCCCGACGAACCAGCGGAACAGCAGGTCGTACTCCAGCCGCTCCATCGGCTGGCGCTCCGAGCGGATCGAGTAGAAGGCCTGCAGCAGCATCGCCCGCGGCAGACGCTCCGCGATCGACGGGCGGCCCAGCCCTGAATAGAGCACCGTAAAATCGCTGCTCAGCTCCTCCAAAGCCACATTCGCGATCTCGCGACCCCACCCCGCATCGATCCCTCTCCCGATCATCGGAACGAACGAGTGAATCATCCCCAACCGGGGCCGGTCATGGGCTTTTTCAACAGCCTGCTAGTGCGGTACGCATTTCTCAAAAACGAGGGTTTTTGAGGTGAACCAAGGGATCTTTAAAAATTCCTCCCTCGGCGACTTCTAATTTCTCAGAACTATGCTTCAATATTACCATCGCAAAACGCTCCACACTTCACGAGAAATGAGAACCGGTGATGCTTGTCGGATACGCACGGGTTAGCACGTTCGATCAAGATTCTGCTCTTCAGGTAGACGCGCTACGTACGGCGGGATGTGAGCGGATTTTTACGGAGAAGATTTCTGGGGCCGTCGCCGCGCGGCCACAATTTGAAGCAGCCCTGGCGCTTCTTCGGCCAGACGATGTTCTTGTTGTGTGGCGATTAGATCGCTTGGCTCGGTCTCTGCGCCAGCTTATAGACGTGGTCGATGAGCTGGCCGTTCGAAAGGTGGGGCTTGTATCGGTGACTGAAACGATTGACACCACTTCACCAGCGGGAAAGCTGATCTTCCATCTCTTCGCCGCGCTTTCGGAATTCGAGCGCGCTCTCATCCGAGAGCGCACTAATGCCGGGTTGGCGTCCGCGCGCGCGCGCGGGCGGAAAGGCGGACGCCCACCAGCTTTGACCGATCGGGATGTCACTATCGCGCGAGCGATGCTCGCGGACCCGTGCATTACCGTTTCAGAAGCCGCGGCGAAGTTGGGCGTGTCGACTGCCACACTCTATCGACATCTTGGTGGCGGCGGACGAGGAGCGATCTCAAGTGAGGCGAACATGGACACGTCGTGAACGTGGCTCTAGGCGTAAGCGCTGTTTCAGGCTCAACCTTGAGCGGTCGGTACGTAAGCTAGTGCATCAGGTCGACGCCCTGGGGATCTGCGGCGCGAGCATAGGCAAAGACCGGCCGAGCCCACCCAATGGCTACAATCGAGCGGTCGAGGCTGACGGCGGAACGATACCCGGTGCCGGTCAAGCGCAAGAAGCTTCGGCCCGCGCCCGACCAGTGGCGGCGACGGCCAGCCGCGAGGGACGGGTGTTGCCCGTCCCTCGGTATGCGCTGAGACGGTAGTAACCTGACACATGGCGGCCACATGCCGCTTCGAGGCGGGATCAGGATGGTGTCGCTGAACATCAATCCGTCCCGATCGGAGAGCCACATGACCACGAAAGAGAAGATAGCACGACGCAAGCTGTCGCTGTTGGAACTGGCCGCGGACCTCGGCAATGTCTCCAAAGCCTGTAAGGTGATGGTCTACAGCCGGCAGCAGTTCTACGAGATCCGTCGCAACTTCCAGACCTACGTCGCCGACGGCTTGATCGACCGTCTGCCCGGCGCCCGAGGGCCGCATCCCAACCGGGTATCGGCCGAGATCGAGAAGGCTGTCCTCGACCACGCCTTGGAACATCCCTGCCACGGGCCGCTGCGGGTTGCCCCAGCAGCTGATGCTGCAGGGCATCCAGGTCTCCTCCGGCGGCGTGCGCGGGGTCTGGCAGCGCCACGGCCTGCTGACCAAGCACGAGCGCCTGCTGCGCCTGGAGAGGACCACGGTGGAACGCCGGCTGACCCTGTCCGACGAGCAGATCCGCCTGCTGGAGCGGTACAGCCCGGAGTTCCGCGAGCGCCACATCGAAGCGCCGCACACCGGCGCCCTGGTCGCCGTCGACACCTTCTTCATGGGCACCCTTAAGCGGGACAGAAAGATGTACCTGCAGACGGCCGACGAATGCCAGCATGAAGGGACGAACACCGTTGCAGGCCTTCAGGGCCGGCATCAAGCTGTCGAAAGCGAAAAAGGAGGAGCCCAGGACAGACGCACTGAACGACACCCAAACGGCGGCCGCCTGATCCTGCCTACGGATGCGGCACTGTCAGGGGAACACCCTCTCTGTACAGCGTGGACTGACGAGCCATCCAGGTTCATCCATGATCCGCACCATCAAATTCCGGGACCAAACATCTAACATCTATGGCGGGCGCGAACTCAACCGGTCCATGATGAGCCCGCGTCAGAACCAGAAACGCGCACGTTTTAAATGGTTACGTCGCACGCGTTACAACAAACCTCGCTGCTCGTTAATAATGGGAGCGCACAGTTATTATGATGTTTCCAGGAACCGTTCGTCACGGACGCCCCGATCGTACACCGGGGCCAATGCCGCGAAAGGTTTCGAACAGACCCCATCAGCGGTCAGGAGCTCCGATCATCTCGCCCCGACCAAGCGACCCGCATTTTTCAGTCAGCTGTGACCCAGTGCAAACTCGGAAATCCGAGGTGAGGTTCAGAATTCGCCGCCAGGAATCCGGAAGTAGCGCGACAGCCGCGCAGCGCCTTCCTGCTGCAATAAGTCGGCATGTTCCCGTTCGATACAATATGTAGACGAAGCCTCCCAATCGTGGATGCGCAGGCCATCTCTCCACGCTATACCTCCCTCCATCTCCGGCATTTCCCACAATAGTTTCATAGAGATGCGTGGAAAAACCGCTGCAAGCCGGTCGAGAGCTACGGAGGGTGGAGTCCACGGCGTCTCGCCGATTAGGAGTATTTCGTCTGCGGTGCAACTGACAAGTGGTTCGCGTGTCTGAAAGGAGATATCCCCAAATGTGCCCCAGTTGGCCAACCTCCAGTTCCACGCTCCGCCCGAACCGACTAGCTCTTCAGAAAGGTCCCCAGGTTCCGGTGCACAGCACGTAAGGCTAAACGATCTCGATGGACATTGCGATCGGGCGCGAAGTTGTGCCAGTAGAATGTCGCCTGTAATAAATCCCTCGGTTGCAATCATAATCATGCTTGAGCACCGATTTGTCACAAATATTCTCCAATCACTCAAAAATATGTCTGCGATCGCATATGCATTTGCCATTACCATCTGATTTTGTGACTTTTTATTATTATTCTCCTACAATATTTTACTATCACAGTTGCGCGCGCCTACCTAGTTAACAAGACATCTAAATCGATCTAAGGGTTCACCGTGTAGCGCGATTACTCGACATTACCCTTCATGGAGTGTCATCGCAAAATTTAATTCGCCCATCTCGGCAAATATCTTTTTTCCAATCAAAGAAATCAAAACCTTCAGAATGGTACCGATGTCATAGTATCGAGATTCCTCGAACACCTGCGGCTTTATAGATGGATATAAATTTGCGGGCATGCCGGGGGTGCTCAGGTGCTCCGCGATCGATCACGACGGGCACCTCCGGAAAGCTGTCTCTGCGTCCGGCATTGGAAGGAGATCCGGTCAGCGTATTCGCGTCCGCGCCGCATCCCCCGGCCGATCCCGTAGATCGCGCAGCAGCTACTCCACCTGCTCCAGCGACAGCCCGTGCATCGCCTGCAGCACCGGTATCCCGGAAGTTCAGTACCGCATCGAGGCCGGGCCGCCCCCCTTCGCCGCATCCCGCCGTCCCAGCGCCGCCGCCAGATCGGCGCGGGCCATCTCGGAATCCACCGCCTCTGACAGCTTCTCCAGCAGGTTGCGCTGCACCAGAAAGCTCCCGACGACGGCCTTCCACATCCCAGAAACCGCGCTTATGCTCCGACATCGCCGCCCCCCGAAATCCCATGGCAGCAGCGATCGGATCACGCTCCACAGCGCCTTGCCGATTTTGGCCGATAAAGCGTGCCGCCACGCTCGGGCGACAACTTGATCGATCTCACCCTTACGCTGCTGATGGCCGTCGTAATCCGCATGGGCAAGATGTTGTCGAACTTCTGCCGCGGCCAGTCTGAGCCCATATAACTGACAACCTAATCGGTAAAATGCTTGGTGCCGGCCCTCCCCGTCGGCGACCGACCGATAGTCCTGCTTCACCTGTTCGATCAAGGCGGCATCGGTTGAGCATAGGTTGCTCACGCTGACATTCGACTGTGGTTCGCGATCGATTGTCACCGGTACCACGACATCGACAGCACACCACGCGGCGACATCAATCGGAGCGCCCTGATGATGGACGAAGTACGGGCCGATGGATTTCGGCCGGGATGGGAGGTACATTAAATTTTCCGGCGAGAGCTTCGTTGCATCAATTCCGTGGAAGGGCTTCCCATTCGGTCGGCGTTTCGCCCCGTAACCGCGCCGTTCGATCAACCGCTTAATGCGACGAGCGATGTGCTGGTACTGTGCCGAGGTGCATGGCCGGTCCAGGAAGAAGATAATATGGTAGGAGTACTCGTCGGTCGCTGAACTCGACGGATGCAATACGAACTCGAGGTCGGGAAAGAGCTTGCCCCACTCGCGCCACGATAGCGCTCCCTTGTCGACGTCGATCATGACGATGGAGCCGACTACCACGACGTTATGTCGGCCTCGGCGACGCGGTTTGTCAGGCCGATCGGGATCAGGCCGGTCCACGAAGTAAGCCGGACTGATGAGTACCTGTT
>Ga0208814_1000789_pt1 | contig 16991 bp, 17 predicted proteins | sample MalvirAntarct_55_FD_184253 | JGI IMG/M metagenome (GOLD analysis project Ga0208814, IMG submission 184253) | Marine viral communities from the Global Malaspina Expedition - Malaspina viral metaG Antarct_55 (SPAdes) (version 2) | ecosystem: Environmental > Aquatic > Marine > Oceanic | place...
ATATATAACATAAAAAATACCAACATCAACTCACAAGTAAAAACAAACTAAAACAAAAAATAAAACCAAATAAATAAAAATAAAATATAGAGCATATATGAAGCTCTAGAAAGTAAATTTGAATTCAATAATATTACATTCAAAAGACTATTGTAAAACATTTAAAGTCGTAGTATCTTTGTATCTTAAAATTAATACATATGATAGCAATTACTTTACCAGATGGTAGTGTAAAGCAATTTGATGCCGGCATAACTCCAATGGGAGTAGCTATTAGTATAAGTGAAGGATTTGCAAGAAATGTAATTTCTGCATCTTTCAACGACACTACAATAGAATCTTCTACTCCACTTATTGAAGACGGAAACCTCATACTTTATACCTGGAGAGATAAAAAAGGCAAACAAGCCTTTTGGCATTCGTCTGCCCATATCATGGCTCAAGCACTAGAAGAAATGTTCCCAGGAATAAAACTGACTATAGGACCTGCTATTGAAAACGGATTTTATTACGACATAGACCTTGCAGATAATACTATATCTGAAAAAGATTTAAAACCTATAGAAGACAAAATGCTTGAGATAGCAAGAGGTAAACATGCATTCACCTTAAGAGAATCATCGAAAGCTGATGCTCTTAAATATTATAGAAAACAAGAAAATGAATATAAAGTAGCGCTTATTGAAAACCTTGAAGATGGCACCATCACTTTCTGTGATCACGATAACTTTACAGATTTATGCAGAGGTGGACACATCCCGAATACTGGGATCGTAAAAGCTATTAAACTTATGAGTATTGCTGGAGCTTATTGGCGAGGAGACGAAAAAAACAAACAACTTACTCGTATTTACGGCATTAGTTTTCCAAAGCAAAAAGAACTAAAAGAGTATTTAGCTTTGTTAGAAGAAGCCAAAAAGAGAGACCATAGAAAACTAGGAAAAGAATTAGAATTATTCACTTTTTCTCAAAAAGTAGGACAAGGACTTCCTTTATGGTTACCGAAAGGAGCAGCATTAAGAGAACGTCTAGAAAATTTCTTGAAAAAAGCACAGAAAAAAGCTGGTTATGAAATGGTGATATCTCCTCATATAGGGAATAAAGAACTTTATGTAACCTCTGGCCATTATGAAAAATATGGAGCAGATAGTTTTCAAGCAATTAAAACACCAAATGAAGGTGAGGAATTTTTATTAAAACCTATGAATTGTCCTCATCATTGTGAAATATTTAATTCAAAACCTTGGTCTTATAAAGATTTACCTAAACGATTTGCAGAATTTGGAACCGTATATAGGTATGAACAAAGTGGAGAACTTCATGGATTAACACGAGTTAGGGGTTTCACTCAAGATGATGCTCATATTTTCTGTATGCCAGATCAGTTGGACGAAGAATTTAAGAAAGTTATTGATTTAGTTTTATACGTTTTTGGGTCTTTAGGTTTTGAAAATTTTACCGCTCAAGTTTCCTTAAGAGATCAAAATAATCCGGATAAATATATTGGAAGTGATGAAAATTGGGAAAAAGCTGAAAAAGCTATTTTAAACGCAACTATAGAAAAAGGATTAGATTATGTTGTAGAAACTGGTGAAGCTGCATTTTATGGGCCAAAATTAGATTTTATGGTCAAGGACGCATTGGGTAGAAGTTGGCAACTAGGTACTATTCAAGTTGATTATAATCTTCCTGAACGTTTTAAGCTAGAATATAAAGGAAGTGATAACGAAATGCACCGTCCTGTAATGATACACCGTGCTCCTTTTGGAAGTATGGAACGTTTTATCGCAATTTTATTAGAGCACACAGGAGGTAATTTCCCTTTATGGCTTATGCCGGAACAAGTTAGTATACTATCTTTGAGTGAAAAATATGAAAAATACGCTCAAAAAGTTTTTAATCTGCTCGAAAATAACGAAATTCGCGCCCTTGTTGACAATAGAAATGAAACTATTGGAAAAAAAATTCGGGAAGCAGAAATGAATAAAATCCCGTATATGTTGATAATAGGGGAGCAAGAAGAAAATGAAAATTCAGTTTCAGTAAGAAAACACAGTGAAGGAGATTTAGGCTCCATGACTGTTGAAGCGTTATCTAATATGATAAACGACGAAATTGATAAGAATAAAAAAGAATTTATTGTTTAATTTTTAAATTATATAGTCATAGCAATACGTAGAAAAAGAAGTAGAGGCCCTGCAAGGGTAATTAAAGAAGATAAGCACAGAATTAATAGCAGAATTCGCGCTCAAGAAGTACGTCTTGTGGGTGAAAATGTCGAAGTTGGTGTTTATACTTTAAGCAAGGCATTAGAAATCGCTAAGGAACAAGAAGTAGATCTTGTGGAAATTTCACCTAACGCTACGCCTCCTGTATGTAAAGCAATGGACTATAAAAAGTTTGTTTACGAACAAAAAAAACGGGAGAAATCTTTAAAATCAAAAGCGACAAAAGTTATTATTAAAGAGATTCGTTTTGGTCCAAATACGGATGATCACGATTATCAATTTAAAAAGAAGCACGCTGAGAAATTTTTAAATGAAGGAGCTAAATTAAAAGCTTTCGTCTTTTTTAAAGGACGATCAATCATTTATAAAGATAAAGGAGAAATTTTATTACTACGTCTAGCCCAAGACTTGGAGGACTTTGGTAAAGTGGAACAAATGCCTAAATTAGAAGGTAAGCGTATGACTATGTTCATCGCTCCTAAAAAGGTTAAGTAAAAAAGAATATTCACCCTTAACAGGGTTTTATATAAGTGAAATAAATAGATAAAAAATAGGAAAAATGCCTAAACAAAAAACAAAATCTAGTGCCAAAAAAAGATTTAAAGTTACTGGTACTGGTAAAATTAAAAGAAAGCACGCGTTTAAGAGTCATATTTTAACAAAGAAGACTAAAAAACGTAAGCTAGCTTTAACACACGATACCGTTGTGCATAAAGCAGATGAAAGTAATGTTAAGCAAATGCTTCGAATGAAGTAAAACTTAACCGGTTAACAAAAATTATAAACCCTGGAGTTAGGCAATAAAGAATTCTAATATAGGAATCGCCTACTACAAAAAAAACAAAAAATTATGCCAAGATCAGTAAATTCAGTTGCAAAAAGAGCCCGAAGAAAAAAGGTGATGAAGCAAGCCAAAGGTTACTTTGGAAGACGTAAAAATGTATGGACTGTTGCTAAAAACGCTGTTGATAAAGCGATGCAATATTCATATAGAGACCGTCGTGCAAAAAAGAGAACTTTCCGTGCCTTATGGATTACCCGTATTAATGCAGGCGCAAGACTACACGGTATGTCTTATTCTCAGTTTATGGGAAAAGTAAAATCTAATAGTATCGAACTTAACCGTAAGGTATTAGCAGATTTAGCAATGAACCATCCAGATGCTTTTGAAGCTATCGTTAATAAAGTAAAATAAGACATTAATAACATATTTATTTCACTTAAAATCCCGCTCTAACGAGTGGGATTTTTTTTATTATATTTATAAATCTTACATTAAAAAAGATTGTGTACCTTAGTTAAAAAGAAGGTCATGCGATATTTATTTTTCCTTTGGATAATTTTAGCCTCTATGCTTATAAATGAGCTAAATGCTCAAAGCGAAAATATTTATAAAATAAATCGTCATGAATCAGTTTACATACCACTTGGTAAAGTTTCATTTGCAGATAGCATTGTAGGGTTTAATATAGGAAACCCTCTTCCCTTTAAAAAATATAGCGATAGTTCACAAGCATTAAATGCCCCTAATTACATAACCTATGACATCCCAAATTATGTATCTCTTGGCTGCAAAGGAAATCTAACAGTTGCTTTTACAGATAATGGTTTTATGAATCTAAGGGGAAATGATTTGTATATTTTTGAAGTTGGACCTTCTAAAGAAGCTGCAAAAATAGAGATATCTGAAAATGGGGATGAATGGATTTTTGCAGGAAATATTACTGGTGGGAAATCTATTATAGATTTAGAAGATCAAAATATTTCTTCAGAAAGAGTTTTTTATTTTGTTAGAATAACAGATCAAAAAAAGGTGTGTAATAGCAAAACTGCTGGCGCAGATATTGATGCTATTGGTGCTATTAATTGTGTTATCAAAATAACATTTAATACTGAATTCCTTTTTGACTTTGACAAACATGAACTTAAACCATCAGCAAATATTATATTGCAGCAACTTTCAGAAACTATTCAAAAAGTTGAAAATGCAACAATTTTAATTGAAGGTCATACCGATAGTGATGGAAAAGGAGCTTATAATTTGGCTTTGTCCCAAAAAAGATGCTTATCAGTTGAAAAAGAATTGAAATTTTTGCTTGGAGGACAATCAAATTATGATTATGAATTAGCGTCTTATGGGGAGAATAATCCAAAAGTTTTAAATAACACAGAAGAAAATAAGCAGTTAAATAGAAGAGTTGAAATCACGATACTTCCACCACAAAGCTATTATAGGTCTATAAAAAATTAAGTCTTCTGTTTTTTCTTTTTTGCAGCAGGAAATAATACATTATTTAATATTAGACGATATCCTGGAGAACTAGGGTGTAGCTCTAATTCTGTTTTTGCATCTCCTACTCTGTGCTGATAATCTTCAGGATCATGACCTCCATAAAAAGTAAAAAACCCTTTTCCTTTTATACCGTGAATATATCGAGCCTCTCCATTTGTTTTTTGTTCTCCCATTATCAAAACACTTGCTTTCACTTGCTCCCTCAAATAGGACGTGGTTTGTCCCATAAAACCTTTTATTAGCGAAGTATGGTTTTGCACTAACATGGTAGGAATTGGATCCCATTTCGCTGAATAATCCATCAAAGTAAAATAATCTAATTCTTTAATAATTTTTCTTTTTGATGTCATATCAATTGATGAAAATTCATAAACCATCGGACTTCTTTCCAGTATAAAATCTTTAAATGCAAACGTATTATTATAATTAATTTTACTTTGATATCCAGCTTCACTTGGATCTTCATCAAACATAGCCTCACAAATATCAACACCTTCTGCGGCTAATGCAATGTCAAAACTATCGGTAGCACTACACATTGCAAACATAAAGCCTCCACCGACAACATAATCTCTTATTTTTAAAGATACCGCTAATTTAAGTTGAGAAACTTTACTATACCCAGATTTTACTGCCATTGCCTCAGCCTCTTTTTTATTTTTTATATACCAAGGTGCTGCTCTATAAGCTCTATAAAATTTACCATATTGTCCCGTAAAATCTTCATGATGTAAGTGCAACCAATCAAATAATAATAATTGATCTGTCAATACTTCCTCATCGTAAATTACTGTATATGGAATTTCAGCATAAGTTAGTACCATCGTAACTGCGTCATCCCAAGGTTGGTTTCCTTTAGGAGAATAAACAGCAATTCTAGGAGCTTTTTCTAGTACCACAGCTTCCATGTTTTGAGAAGGACTACTTATTAAATTTAAAATTTCTTCAGTTTTTGAATTCGATAGCACTTCAAACGATATACCTCTAATTTGGCATTCTTTTTTAATTTCTTCTGTATCAGGTAACAAAAAAGAACCTCCCCTGTAATTTAATAGCCACTTAACTTTTAATTGTTTTTCAAGAGTCCAATAGGTTATTCCATAAGCTTTAAGATGTTCAGTCTGACTTTCAGCATCCATAGGTATAAGTATATAGGATGCTGAAACCGGAACAGTAAATAGAAGGATAAATAATAAAATATAAAGATGCCTCATAAAGCTAATATACAGACAAAATTCAAGCCATGATAGTAACTAAGGACTTAAAAAGAACTATTTAACATAAATTTTTGAAAAGAATAATTAGTATTCTTATAAATAATTAAAACGGAACATCATCATCATTGCCAGATGGCAAATCGCTATTCATAGAACTACCAAAAGCTTCATCTGGTGATGCAGAAGGATTTTCTTTGAATGTATCATCATTTGCAGCAGCATTCATTCTTGAATGGAATTCATTAGAAAAATTAAAATTATCTAAATCTTCGAACTTCCCTAAATGCCCTAAGAATTTTAATCTAATTTCATCCAAACCACCATTACGATGTTTTGCAACTATAAACTCTCCTTGACCTTCAGTAGGACTATGTTCATCATCATCCCATTCGTCAATCTTATAGTATTCAGGTCTGTAAATAAATGAAACAATATCAGCATCTTGTTCTATCGCACCAGATTCTCTTAAATCAGATAATAATGGCCGTTTGGTTCCTCCCCTAGTTTCTACTGCACGAGAAAGCTGTGACAATGCTATTACTGGAATATTTAATTCTTTGGCAAGTGCTTTCAGGTTTCTTGAAATGGTAGAGATTTCTTGTTCACGATTACCACCTTTTTGACCACCCCCAGCAGTCATCAATTGAAGGTAATCTACCATTATCATTTTTATTTTATGTTGTGAAGCTAACCTTCTAGCTTTTGCTCTTAAATCAAAAATTGACAGTGATGGCGTATCGTCAATAAATAATGGCGCTTTCTCAAGACTTTTAACTTTGACGTTTAATTGTTCCCATTCGTGCTTTTCAAGGTTTCCAGTTCTTAGTTTTTCTGAACTCAATCCTGTTTCTGATGAAATTAAACGGGTAATTAATTGAATTGATGACATCTCTAAAGAAAAGAATGCTACCGGAATATTATGTAATACAGAAATATTACGAGCCATTGATAATGAAAAAGCTGTTTTACCCATACCTGGACGAGCAGCAATGATAATTAAATCACTAGGTTGCCATCCAGAAGTTAAATTATCTAATTTTGTAAATCCAGATGGAATACCAGATAAACCGTCCTTATTAGCAATTTCTTCAATTTTTTTCTTTGCTTCAATTACAAGGTCTTGTGCACTTATAGTAGATTTTTTTATATTCCCTTGAGTAATTTCATATAATTTAGATTCTGCTGTATCTAGCAAGTCGAAAACATCGGTACTTTCATTATAGGAATCTTCAATTATTTCATTCGAAATTTTAATCAAACTTCGCTGAATATATTTTTGAATGATGATCCTAGCATGAAATTCAATATGAGCTGAAGATGACACCTTTTGAGTTAACTGAATGAGGTAAAAATCGCCTCCAATTAAATCAAGGCTTTTTAAATTTTTTAATTTTGATGAAACAGTTAATAAGTCAATTGGTAGCCCTTCTTTAAATAGCATAAAAATGGCTTCGAAAATTTTTTGATGGGAAGAATTATAAAACACCTCCGGATGTAAAATATCTATTACCTCATCCACTCCTCGTTTATCAATCATCATCGCTCCAAGAACAACTTCCTCTAAATCAATTGCTTGTGGTGGTATCTTTCCTTTCTCTAACGAAATAACCTGGCTTTGATTTTTAGAATAAGAAGATTGAGGTTTGAGTTTTTCCATAGAGCAAATTTAAATAAAATTGTAAGGTTCGGTTGTATAAAAACACTAATCTAAGTTAACCATTCATTAACAATTTAGCTGTTGAAAACTATAATAAATTGTTAATAAGCATAAAAAAATCCGAAATATTTTTTTCGGATTCTTATAAAGCTTTGTTAATGATCAAACTAGGAATTAAAGACACCCATTTCTGAATATTTTTTCATCCTATTTTTAACCAATTCTTTTGGGGATAAGTTCTTTAATTCTTTGTATTCCTTTGTAATTGCATTTGCAACAATTTGGAATGTTTTTTCACGATTACTATGCGCTCCTCCAAGAGGTTCTCTTACGATTAAATCGATTAATTTTTCTTTTTTCATATCAGTAGCAGTTAGTTTTAAAGCTTCTGCAGCCTGTTCTTTATACTCCCAACTTCTCCAAAGTATAGAAGAACAACTTTCTGGAGAGATCACAGAATACCAGGTGTTTTCAAGCATTAGAACTTTATCACCAACTCCAATACCTAAAGCACCACCACTAGCACCCTCACCAATAATTACAACAATAATTGGCACTTTAAGACGGGTCATTTCTATAATATTTCTTGCTATTGCTTCTCCTTGTCCTCTTTCCTCTGCTTCAAGTCCTGGATAAGCGCCTGGTGTATCAATAAGAGAAACTACAGGTATCCCAAATTTTTCAGCAGATTTCATTAACCTCAATGCCTTTCGATATCCTTCAGGATTAGACATTCCAAAATTTCTGTACTGTCTTGTTTTAGTGTTATATCCCTTTTGTTGACCGATAAACATAAATGTTTGATCACCAATTTTCCCCAGACCACCAATCATTGCCTTGTCATCTTTAAAATTTCGATCTCCGTGTAATTCTAAAAAAGAAGTACCACAAATAGCTTTTATATAATCTAAAGTATAAGGTCTATTTGGATGACGAGACAATTGTACTCGTTGCCAAGGACTTAAATTTTTATAGATATTTTTTTTAGTTTCGTCTAATTTTTTTTTTATTTGAGCACAGGTATTAGAAACATCAACATTGCTTTCAGTTCCTATTGCACAAGCTTTTTCATATTGCTCATTTAGCTCTTTAATGGGTAATTCAAAGTCAAGATATTCCATAGTATATATTTTGTATTATTTGAATAATAGTTCACAAATATAAAGGATATTGTTTGTAAACAATCAATCTTTTTTTCTTGTTTTAATAATTCCGTTTAGGACTACAGTTATCAAAATAATTATAGCCCCTAAATAAAAAGTAGGACTCATATATTCTTTTTCACCTAAAATTAATAGTGCTAATAAAATCCCATAAACAGGTTCCATATTCGTAGTAAGCATTACTGTGTATGGACTTATCCATTTCATAACATGAACAGATGCTATAAAAGCGTAAGCAGTACAAATAGAAGCTAAAATTATTAAATAGGTCCAATCGCTTCCAGATAAATTAAAGAAAGCGTTATCAAACCCATCTGTAAATAATATGTATAGGGTAATAAACACTAAACCAAATAATAATTCGTAAAACGAAATTACTGTTGCATTGTGACTTTTTACCATCATTCCATTAAATATTGAAAACAAAGTTCCTAAAAAAGAAGCTAATAAGGCAAGAAGTATTCCTGACAAATAAGCTGACTCAACTTTAAAAATTATATACAATCCTATAATTACAATTAATCCAAATATTACTTCATAACCAATAATTTTTCTTTTAAAAAAAATAGGCTCTAAAAATGAAGCAAAAAAAGCTCCTGTAGACATCATCGCTAAGGTTATTGAAACATTAGAAACTTTAACTGCACTAAAAAATGCTAACCAATGCAAGGCTATTAATAATCCTACAAAAGCAAATTTAATTAGAGAACGCAAAGAAACTTTTAGCATTCCTTTGTTGTAAATTATATAGATCAAAACAAATAAAGATCCCAATAACATACGGTGCCAGACCAATGGAACTGCTTCTATCGTAATTAAATCACCTAATACGGCCGTAAAGCCCCAAATAAAGACAATAAAATGTAAATGAAAATAATTTAAAAGCTTATCGTTTTGCATTTCGAAGTAAATATATCGCCAATATTGCGAATATAAAATTAGGAAACCAACTAGCTACAATAGGTGAAAAATCACTCTGTTCAGCCATCGTACCAAATATTTTGTCGAAGAAAATAAAAATCATTCCTATACCCATTCCAATAGCCAAATTAACTCCCATTCCTCCCCTTCTTTTAACAGAAGAAACAGCTACAGCTATTATGGTTAATATATAGGCAGATATAGGTAAACTCCAACGCTTAAATCTCACCATTTCATACCTATTAATATAGGAAGAACCTCTTTTCTTTTCTCTTTCAATGAATGTATTTAACTCTGTATAATTTAAAGTTTCTGCTATATATTTCACTGGAGTTAAATCTTCTAAATCAAAACTAAAAGTCGTATCTTTTTTAGCTTGAGAAGCTAATATATCTCCATTTTCAGTAATAGTTCTTTTTAAATATTTGTACAATGTATAAGTACTATCAGTTTCATTATAAATTATTTTATCTGCTTTAATCTTATATTCCAGCTGATTTCCATTAAAGTGTTCTAAAGTAAATTTTTCGCCTGTTTTATCCTTTACATTAAAGTAACTTACATAAATATAATCATTGTCATTTATTTGTCGATATACATTGGTTTGAGTTCTATCATTTTTACCTTTTTTTATATACTTAAATATAAACTCATTAAACCCCTTACTTGCCAAAGGAGCCAAATACATTCCCATTATTAAAGCCCCAATACAAACAATTGTTGCTCCAATAAAATATGGACGTAGAAACCGATAATAAGAAACGCCACTGCTTAAAAATGCAATTACTTCCGTATTATTGGCTAGTTTTGAAGTAAACCAAATTACGGAAAGAAATAAAAATAATGGAAACAATAAATTAGCAAAATAAACCGTAAAATAAATATAATATTCAACTACCTCAAAAAAGGGAGCTTCATTTTGTAAAATTTTATCAATTTTTTCTGCTAGATTAACAGTGATCCCAATCGGTATAAAGAGCAACAATAATAAGGCAAAAGTACCTATATATCTTTTTAATATATATTTATCGAGTATGCTTAACATTTATTACAATCTATTATCCATTTGTTTTACCATCTTACTTTTCCAAACTCCAAAGTCTCCAGCTAATATATGCTTTCTAGCTTCACGAACCAACCATAAATAGAATCCGAGATTATGGATTGTTGCTACTTGCCTACCTAACATTTCGTTAACTGTGAAAAGATGACGTAAATAGGCTTTACTGTATGCGGTATCAACCCAAGTAATATTCATTGAATCAATTTCAGAAAAATCATCTGCCCATTTTTTATTCTTAATATTTATAGAACCAAAAGCTGTAAAAAGCATTCCATTTCTACCATTTCGTGTTGGCATTACACAATCAAACATATCGATTCCCAAAGCAATATTTTCCAATATATTGATAGGGGTTCCAACACCCATTAAATACCTAGGTTTATCCTTTGGAAGAATTTCTGTAACAACAGCAGTCATTTCGTACATCTCTTCGGCAGGTTCTCCAACAGAAAGTCCTCCAATTGCATTTCCTTCTGCGCCAACTGATGCGATATATTCGGCTGATTGCTTTCTTAAATCTTTATAGGTACTGCCTTGAACAATTGGAAAAAATGTTTGCCCATAATCATACTTTAAAGGAGTTTTATCTAGATGAGTTATACAGCGTTCCAACCAGCGATGGGTCATATGCATCGATCTTTTCGCATATTGATAATCACAAGGATAAGGAGTACATTCATCAAATGCCATGATAATATCTGCACCAATTGTACGCTGTATTTCCATTACATTTTCTGGTGTAAACGTATGATAACTGCCATCAATATGAGACTTAAATTTAACTCCTTCTTCTTTAATTTTCCTATTATCAGAAAGAGAATAAACCTGATATCCTCCACTATCGGTAAGAATATTACGATTCCAATTCATAAATTTATGAAGTCCTCCAGCTTTTTCTAAAATTGTAGTTTGTGGTCTTAGGTATAAATGATAAGTATTTCCTAGTATAACATCTGGATTAATATCTTGCTCTAATTCTCTTTGATGCACACCTTTAACCGTTCCTACAGTACCTACAGGCATAAAAATTGGTGTTTCGATAACACCGTGATCAGTAGTAATAGAACCAGCTCTTGCTAAGGTTGAAGTATCAGTTGCTTTTAAATCGAATTGCATTATAGTATTTTAGGTTTCCTATCTGAACTAATAAGAAAAGCAAATATAAAATGATTTGTGGTTTAAAGGGTAGAAGTAGAAAGTATAATTTCCTTTTAACAAATTTCTTTTATTTCTGTTAACTAAATGCCGTAAATGGTTAATAACTGAATTGAATTACATTTTGAACAGGAAAATCAAAAGGCTACTTTTGACCAAGAAAAAAAATAATATGCCAGATATTAATAACTTAAATGATTTAGTTGTACAAGTACGAAGAGATATTTTACGTCAAGTACATAAAGTAAACTCCGGACACCCGGGAGGTTCTCTAGGGTGTGCCGAATTTTTTGTAGCTCTTTACCAAGAAATATTAGAGCGAAATCTATCTTTTGATATGGACGGAAAAGATGAAGACCTTTTCTTTTTATCAAACGGTCATATTTCACCAGTTTTTTATAGTGTTTTAGCTCGGTCAGGTTATTTTCCTGTTAAAGAGCTAAAAACTTTTAGATTGCTAAACACTCGACTACAAGGCCATCCTACTACTCATGAGGGGTTACCTGGAATTAGAATTGCTTCAGGTTCTTTAGGACAAGGAATTTCTGCTTCAATTGGAGCAGCACAAACCAAAAAACTAAATAATGATTCGCATCTAATTTATACTTTATGTGGTGATGGAGAATTACAGGAAGGACAAAATTGGGAAGCTATAATGTATGCTGCAGGTAAAAATATTGACAATTTAATTGTTACCATAGATTACAACAAACAACAAATTGACGGCGCAACAGATACGGTACTTCCATTGGGAGATTTAAGAGCGAAATTTGAAGCTTTTAATTGGGAGGTAATTGATATTGAAAATGGAAATGATTTGGAAGCTATTTTCAGTGGAATGAAATTAGCTAAAGAAAAAACAGGAAAAGGAAAACCAATTTGTGTTTTGTTACATACTGTTATGGGTAATGGTGTCGATTTTATGATGCACACTCATGCATGGCATGGAAAGGCACCAAATGACGAACAATTAGAAAATGCATTAGCACAAAACCCTGAAACTTTAGGTGATTATTAAAGCGATAATTAGAGAAAACCATATGAAAAAATATATAGACACTGGAAAAAAAGATACTAGATCAGGTTTTGGGGACGGACTGACTGAATTAGGGAAATCCAATAAAAATGTAGTTGCTCTTTGTGCAGATTTAATTGGATCCTTAAAAATGGATGATTTTAAAAAAAATCATCCTGAACGTTTCTTTCAAATTGGTATTGCTGAAGCAAATATGATTGGTATTGCTGCTGGGATGACAATTGGAGGTAAAATTCCTTTTACAGGAACTTTTGCAAATTTTTCAACAGGAAGAGTTTATGACCAAATACGGCAATCTATTGCCTATAGTGATAAAAATGTAAAAATTTGTGCATCTCATGCTGGACTAACTTTAGGAGAAGATGGAGCTACACATCAAATACTAGAAGATATTGGTTTAATGAAAATGCTTCCAGGCATGACCGTAATAAATACTTGTGATTATAACCAAACAAAAGCAGCAACTATTGCCATAGCATCCTATAATGGACCTGTTTATTTAAGATTTGGAAGACCAAAGGTTGCTAATTTCACTCCAGAAAATCAAACTTTTGAAATTGGTAAAGCTTTAAAACTACAAGAAGGAAAAGATGTTACTATAGTCGCTACAGGACATTTAGTTTGGGAAGCTTTGCAGGCTGCAGAGACATTAAATGAACAAGGTATTTCCGCAGAAGTAATAAATATTCATACTATAAAACCACTTGATGATGAAGCTATATTAAATAGTGTGTCTAAAACTAGGTGTATTGTTACTGCAGAAGAACATAACTTTTTAGGTGGTTTAGGAGAGAGTGTTGCTAGAGTATTAGCGACGAACAATCCAACTCCTCAGGAATTTGTAGCTACGCAAGATACTTTTGGAGAATCTGGAACTCCAGAACAATTAATGGAAAAGTATGGATTAAATGCGAATGCAATTTGTAAAGCAGTATTAAAAGTAATTGACAGAAAATAAACAAATCATTTTTTACGAATATAAAAAAGCCTCGAATTTCGAGGCTTTTTTATATATAGTTAACTATTTATTTCTATATTTCACTGTCCAAATAGTCTGGAACTCCATCATTATTTTCATCTTTAAATACAACAGTATATAAAGTAACTACCCCAGTTTCGCTGTTAATTTTACGCTGCATTTCAATTTCGTTCTCTTCAAATACCGGATCTAGTTCACCAGGGCTTAATTCATATTCTTTTGCCTCAACCTCAAACTTAGTTAATCTTCCATCATTATCATCATCTGCATCAGCAAAATTTGGAATTCCATCACCATCAGTGTCATCATCTAACTCATTCTTATTATTATTTAAATCCTCAAAAGAGGATAAGATTGTATCAAAGTCTTGATCAGACTTTTCATTGGAATACAATTGAAATCTAAATATTAATTGTTCATAAAACTCTATAATACTTCCAATTGGAGGTGTGTTATAATAGCCTAAACCAGAAGGTATAAAAACAGCACCTATTCCATAATCATCAAAAGTTAGTGTTCCATCTGAGTTTTCTGTAAATCCAGTAGCCCCATTAAATTCTACTACAGTTGCTTGAAGGCCTTTAATTACTTGTGTTAAATCGAATGTCACTGGTGAAATAGATGAATCGAATGTGATATTGTCTTTTAATATTGATCCTTCATAACTTAAGGTAACTAAATCTGAAAACTCTGCCCTTTCACCCCCACCTTGCCTTACATTTAAATAATATAACTTATATATAACACTTTCATCAATAAGATCAGTTACCATCTTAAAGCTAACTTGACTCATCAGTGGTATTTTAGAAGAATTTTCCCCTGAAATGGTATCAAAACGAATTGTATAATTGAAATCAGCAGGTGGATTTTCAAATTCCTCGTAATTGTAAAAATGTGTTTCTAAATAATCTTCAACCTCATCTTTTGCGACTATAACTTCATCACTCCTTTCAAGTGGTGGTATAACAATTATCCCATTATCATCGTCATCATTACACGAAATCATGACAATCAATAATGTAAAAATCGATATTAAAAATTTAATTTTTCTCATTTTTATTTTTTTCAAGTAACAAAGATACGATTTTACTGTATTTTTACATTCCAGATTAACATCAATTTAGCAAATGAGGGTAGATAAATATTTATGGTGTGTTCGTTATTATAAGACTAGAACTATAGCAACTCAAGCTTGTAAAAAAGGTGCTGTTAAAATAGGTGAAAAATCTGTAAAACCTTCAAGAGATGTCTATCCTGGAGACACTATAGAAGTTAGAATTAACCAAATACATTATCGACTTCAAGTTCTTGATCTACCTCCTAATAGGGTGGGTGCTAAATTAGTGGGTATCTATAGAAATGACATCACTCCAAAAGAAGCTTTTGAAAAAACAGAATTACTTAAATACGCTAAAGATTATTATCGCAAAAAAGGAACTGGCAGACCTAGTAAAAAAGACCGAAGAGATTTAGAAGGTTTTACTGAATCTCCTTCCGATGATTAAACTCTCTTTTACTATCTTTGGAAAAACTTTCTCTAATGACTCCAACAGACAATATTATTCTGAATAAAAAACAAATCGATTATAAAATAAGACGAATTGCATATCAGATATTTGAAAATAATGTTCCGGAAAAAGAAGTTATTATTGCTGGTATATACGAGAATGGCTTTTTATTTGCTCAGAAAATAAAAAAAGAAATTGAAAAAATATCATCAATTAAGATTACGATGTGTAAAGTGATTATTGATAAAAAAATACCAACAAATCCAATAAAAACTTCTTTAAAACCTGAAGAATATAAGAATAAGTCATTGGTTTTAGTTGACGATGTTCTGCATTCTGGCACTACTTTAATTTATGGGATTAAACATTTTCTAGGGGTACCGCTTAAACAGTTTAATACAGTTGTGTTGGTAGATAGAAATCATAAAAAATACCCTGTAAAAGTTGATTTTAAAGGTATTTCTCTTTCTACATCCATTAATGAAAACATATCTGTTGTTTTTGAAAAAGAAAATTATTTTGCTCGATTGGAATAATTTTTTATTTCTTTATTAATTTCTGCGATCACTGCTGCAATAGTTAAATTATCGGTTGACAATTTTATTTCAGATTGATTGTAAAAATAAGATCTTTCAAAAAGATGTTTTCTTATAAAATCGTTTAATAATTCTGGAGATGTAATGTGAGCGATTAATGGTCTATTTAACCTTTTATTAAAAAGCCTTTCGGTCAATTCTTTATGAGATGATTTTAAATATATGCTTGTGGTATTTTCTGAAGATTTTATAAACCTCATAGTATCTCCAAAGCAAGGAGTACCTCCACCTATCGCTACAACTATATTTGCATTATTGCTTAGTATTTTTTCTAAAATCGTTCTTTCTTTTTTCCTAAAATAGATTTCTCCTTTTTTTGAAAATAATTCAGAAATAGTTTGTTGCTCTTCATTTTCAATGGCTTGATCTAAATCTATAAATTTATAGTTCAATACCTCCGATAAATGTTTCCCAACGGTAGTTTTTCCACTACCCATATAACCTATTAAAATTATTTTCATTTTAGTTTAGAGATGTAATTGTTTCATAATGAAGCAAGAGAATTATTTTTCAAATTTAACTTAAAATTGCTTTGAAATATAAAAATAATGATAGTATATTTGCACCCGCATTCAGAGAAAACTTTATTGTTAGAATGACGACCTGGTAGCTCAGTTGGTAGAGCACCTCCCTTTTAAGGAGGTGGTCCTGGGTTCGAGCCCCAGCCAGGTCACTAAAAAAGTCGAGCATTATGCCTCGACTTTTTAGTTTCTAAAAAGTAATTTAATACCGAGGTGCTGGAATTGGTAGACAGGCATGGTTGAGGGCCATGTGTTCTTATGGACGTGTGGGTTCGACTCCCATTCTCGGTACTCAATAAACTTGTAATAATATTGTATATCAATATTTTACGAGTTTTTTTTATTTATACTTGTCCGTTAGAAGACTCACAAAATGAAAAAAAATTCTATTTGGTTTATTCTTTGATAAATCTCACAAACTTAACTAATAGAAAAATCATTGGTAATTATTAGAAAACCTAAGCATTTAAAGTAAAATTATTAAAAAAACTGTTTAGATTTAATTTAAGAAATAGTCTAATATACTTAAGGAATTATGCCCATTTTAGTATTAAGCGTCATAAAATTAACTTTTGTTTGTGTCCAACTATTTATAGTTCTAATACCTGAAATTAACAAATATTAAACAGTAGTCTAGTTGAGGCATTAATTTAA
>Ga0208814_1000790_pt1 | contig 16988 bp, 24 predicted proteins | sample MalvirAntarct_55_FD_184253 | JGI IMG/M metagenome (GOLD analysis project Ga0208814, IMG submission 184253) | Marine viral communities from the Global Malaspina Expedition - Malaspina viral metaG Antarct_55 (SPAdes) (version 2) | ecosystem: Environmental > Aquatic > Marine > Oceanic | place...
AAGGCAGCAATAAAAAGCAACGCGCCTATGATGACGCACAAGGCCATAGTTTTTTTGTTACTAGTGCCAATCTGAAGCAGTTTAACGATATAATCCAATCAATAGAGGTATAAACAATGACATATTTCAGCCAAGATAAATATAGAGACAATAAACTACCAGAGCCAACCATCGTCGAAGTAAGGCGCAAAAGCGCGGGCCAGTTTGACGCGGTATTTATAGATTCCAATGGCGATACAACGCACAACGTAATAAGCAGCACAACGCTAGCCGATATAGCAAGTGATCCTTTGTATTCAATTAAACGATTAGACGGTTGGGAGTAAAAATATGAACTATCACAAAACGGTAAACTTAAACCCAACGGCAGCAGCGGTCTATAGAGCCAACGAGAAGCGCGAGCAAGAGCGACAAGCGCAAAAGCGTCTGGAGCTATGGGCGCGATTGCGCAGGGATTACCCCGCCATTGAGCGCAACACCTAAAATATTCCCTTGCAATCCTCCTTTGCCTTAGTTAATCGCTAAGGCTTTTTTTTGCCTATCCTATAATTTAAGCCGTTTTAAGCGCCTTTATTGCTAACCAGTACCCTAGCCCATAATTAACGCTAAACGCCCTTATATGACGATCCTGGACCTGCTACGGCTATCGCTTTAAACTATGTCTGCTTAGTTGGTAGTATTGGTGCAATCACTAGTCACTAGTGTAATAGAGAGGGGTTTATTTTGTTTTAATTGTTGCGTACACTGTTGACAAAGTGATAGCATGTATTTTTTAACCAATAGAGAGAGAGAGAAATGAGAGTATTGAATTTGTACGCGGGTCTGGGGGGAAATCGTAAACTCTGGGATGGTTGCGAAGTGGTAGCGGTTGAGAGCCATGAGAAAATTGCAGAGGTTTATCAGAGACTAAACCCCGATGATGAGGTTATTGTTGGCGATGCTCACGAGTATTTAAGAGAGAATTTCAGAGACTTTGATTTTATCTGGTCTTCTCCACCATGCCCAACTCATTCGCGTATGGCGAAGGCTACACGCCATAAAAACCGCAATTACCCAGATATGGGGCTGTATCAAGAGATATTGTTCCTACAGCACTTTTACAAAGGCAACTGGGTAGTGGAGAATGTAAAGCCATTTTATGATTTTTTAGTACCTCCAACGGTGACAGTAGGCAGGCATTGTTTTTGGTCTAATTTTGATTTTCAGGCAGAAGATGTTAAACGCCCTGCGAATTTTATTAACTTAGCCAATCTAGCGGGTAAAAAAGCACTGATGGAATGGTTGGGCATCCATTACGATGAAAATATCTACTACAAGGGCAATCATTGTCCTGCACAGATATTGCGTAATTGCGTACACCCTCATCTGGGTCTTCAGATTTTTAATCAACAATAGAGAGAGAGAGAATGAACTATTTAAACGGTAGTGGTAGATTCGATAATACCCACGGTGACGAAGATTTGTTGTCAGACGAAGAGGGCAAGATATTGTTCTTGGATTCTGTTCAAGCGTTAGTAGACAAGGTAGAATGGTTGTCTAAAACTTCGTGGTTGCCTGATGGCGATGATCAGGACGCTATAGACACTTTAGAGTACTTTATAGATATAGCGATTAAAGCGCGGAAATAACACTCTATAGAGACTTTAGAGAGTCACATAGCATTACTAATAGTAATTACTGAAAAGGGCTGAAACGGCTTTACAGAGCCATTTTAGCCTTAAATAAAACACTGTCAAGGGAGTACGTACAAATGTTAGAGAGACAACAGTCCAGATATTTCGTTAATGCGACATCGGACGCTCGGTTAGCCCCAGTTGGGCAAGGTTATACGCTAATAGAGGCGGCATCATTGTTGCAAATGAGTAAAAGTTGCTTACATAAGCGCCTGATGGGTGGTAGAATCATCACCGATGCCATGATTTCACCACCTAGGGCGCGTAATGTCTGGCCTCTAATGGAGAGCGACAGCGATAGACTTAGTGCAAAATGGTTAAAGAGGAAATTATAATGTTTAAACAATACATGACCACTGGTGAGTTAAATCCAGAGGTTCAGGCAACAATGAAAGCTGCCAACGACATAGCTAATGGCGTTTTAAGCTTGCGAGAGGCCGCTAAACTCTATAACATAGCGCAAGACCAGATAGTTAAATTCATTGCAGAGTCGGCAGAATACGACATGCACTTCGATAGGAGAGAGAACAATGGAAAATAAGAAAGAGTATTTCTACATGCTTTTGAGAGACGTTAACATTAACGCGCAGGCGTTGAAGAAAATAGCTGATTTTGTGCCTAGTTGTGACGAAATAGAGGCTTTAGAGGCGTTACATGACGATATTGGCTTTCATTTCAACAGTTTTTTTGTTGACGAGGTGACTAAATGAGACTATTTGACCGCAATTTAGACGTATCTTTCATTAATGCTTGTGGGGTTCTTCTGGAATTCAGTGATTCACGAAGTGTGTGGGTTTACAACACCGATACCGAAGAGACTACAGCAATGCCTTTTGAGGGAGTGTTACTCTATCTACCCTTTGTTGTCATTTCTTGGGGTAACGTATACGAAGAGGTGGAGTTATGAGCAACTTAGTACATCAACCCTGCGGAGACTGCGGTAGCAGTGATGCTTTACAGATCAACATTACAGAAAGTGGGGCTGTTAAGTCTACTTTTTGCCACAGTTGTAGGGAATACACTGCCGTCAGTGACGGTTACAGCCCTGTAGAGATTCCAGAGCCTTCAGAGCCTAAACCAAAACCAGACTTTAGCTCAGTTGAGAGGCTACTGACAACAGCTAACTATCAGTCTATTGTGTCCAGAGGGTTAAACACCGCTACCGCTAAGACCTACGGCATATTAGAGAAGCCAGACAAGACCTATTTTAGTTACCACAATCCAGAAGATGCCAACGTGCCTATAGCGGCTAAGATCAGACTACCTGACAAGAATTTCTACAATGTAGGTAACTGGTCTGGGGCAGGTCTATTCGGACAGCAACTCTTTAACGGTGGTGGTAAATACATAACGCTCTGTGAGGGTGAATTTGACGCTGCTGCGGCTTACCAGATGCAAGGCAGTAAGTATGCTTGCGTTAGTGTACGAAATGGCGCAGGAGGCGCTCTAAGGGACTGTAAGGCGGCTTATGAGTATCTGGACAGCTTTCAGGCTATCATTGTATGCTTTGACGCTGACGAGGCAGGAAATAAGGCGGCTAAAGAGGTGGCAGAACTGTTTAGCGGTAAGGCGGCTATAGTCAAGCACACTGGCGGTCATAAAGACGCTTGCGACTACCTTGTCGCTAACGACATCAAAGGCTTTACAGCGGCATTCTGGGCGGCAGAGAAGTTTGTACCTGATGGTATCATCAACGGTGCTAGTCTCTGGGATGAGGTCAACAGACCAGTAGAGAAGTCTGCGGTGATGTATCCTTGGGAGAACTTAAACAAGCTAACCTATGGCATCAGAGAGGCTGAACTGGTAACAATCACAGCAGGATCAGGGCTAGGTAAGTCACAGTTTGTCAGAGAGATTGTCTACCACATATTGCAGAACTCAGAACAGAACATTGGCTTATTGTTTCTCGAAGAGAACGCTAGAAAGACAGCGTTGTCGTTGATGTCGCTCTCCGCTAACAAGCCACTGCACCTACCTGACGTAGAAAGCACAGAAGAGGAGCGTTGGGAAGCTTTTGAGGATACGATGGGAACGCAAAGGCTGTTTCTGTTTGACCACTTCGGAAGCACTAGCATAGACAACATTGTGGCTCGTTGTCGCTACATGGCTAAAGCGTTGGACACCAAGTTCTTATTCCTGGATCACGTAAGCATTGTCGTATCCGCGCAGAGCAACGGTGACGAGAGAAAAGCCTTAGACGAGATATGCACCAAGCTTCGGATGTTAGTGCAGGAGACTGGCATCACGCTGTTTATGGTTAGCCACCTGAAGCGACCAGACGGCAAAGGCCACGAAGAGGGCGCGGCAAGTTCACTTTCTCAGCTTAGAGGATCTGCTAGTATTGCTCAGTTGTCAGACATGGTGATAGGGCTAGAACGTAACGGTCAGGCTGCTGATCCTGTAGAGCGTAACACCACCAACGTCAGGGTGCTGAAGAATCGCTTTTGTGGCACTACTGGCCCTGCGGGTGGATTGCTATTTAACGCTAAGACGGGTAGAATGGTAGAAATTAAAGAAGAGGCACTGTAGATGAGATGCATATCCTGCGACACACCACTATCGGATTTTGAAGCAACGAGAAGATCAGTACAGAGCAACGACTATGTGGAAATGTGCAACGATTGTTTCTACTTCGCTGAAGACGAAATAGCTACGCTGTCGAGAGAAGACCTGCGTAGCGAATCAGACAACTTTATTAAGGAGCAAGAATATGAGCAAGATTGGCGGTTGGGTTTTGGAGAGACAGGAAACACAGAACTGGATTAAGACTGTTAACCCTTATGACAGACATAGTAACACTGAACTGGGAAACTTAAATGATAACACTGGACATAGAAACGAACTACAGCCACGATATAATCTGGTGCGTGGTAACGCAAGACGTAGCTACTGGGGAGCAGTCAACACACACAGACGCTTCTACTCTGTTGCCTGTGATTGAGCAAGCAGACGGTGTTGTCGGACACAACCTCATAGGCTTTGATTCGCCAGTGTTAGAGAAGGTCTGGGGCGTTGTTATACCTCACAGCAAGCAACGTGACACGCTCGTTATGAGCAGGCTCTGGAACCCTTCTCTGGACGGTGGACACAGCTTAGATGCTTGGGGCAAACGCTTTGGCGATGAGAAGATAGAGTTTGACGATTATGACGGTGGCTTGTCTGAAGAGATGCTAATCTACTGTAAGCAGGACGTAAAACTAACCACTAGGCTGTATAAACATCTATTAAACTTACTAGACACAGAGGGCTTTACAGGAGAATGCGTAGATTTAGAAGAGAAGGTAGCTATCATTATGGCTCAACAGGAGCGCAACGGCTTCATGCTAGACGTAGAACCTGCAACCTTGCTTTGGCAAGACATAACACACAGGATGAGACAGATAACAACGGAACTACAGATAGTGTTCCCACCAATAGTGGAGGAGAGGTGGTCAGAGAAGACGGAGAAGCGTCTGAAAGACAAGGTAACTGAGTTTAATGTGGGATCACGAAAGCAGATAGCAGAGCGTCTACAGGCTGTTGGGGTGAAGTTTAAGAAGACCACAGAGAAAGGTAACATAATAGTAGACGAGAAAGTTCTGGAGGGCATCAACATACCAGAAGCAAAGCTAATCCATGAGTATCTAATGTTGCAGAAGCGTTCAGCGCAGATAGATTCCTGGTTATCCTTTGTCAAGGACGGCAGAGTGCATGGCAGAGTAATCACTAACGGTGCTGTAACAGGCCGCATGACGCACCACAGCCCTAACATGGCTCAGTGTCCCGCAGTAACAGTGCCTTACGGCAGAGAGATGCGCTCGTTCTGGTGTGTTCCTGTAGGATACAAGCTAGTAGGCATAGACGCTAGTGGCTTAGAACTCCGTATGCTTGCACACTACATGCGTGACGAGAACTACACTAACGAGATACTCAGCGGTGACATCCACACTGCCAACATGAAGGCAGCAGGCTTGACTGATCGCTCACAATCTAAAACGTTTATCTATGCTTTTCTTTATGGTGCAGGTGCAGCCAAGATAGGTCAGATAGTTGGTGGTGGCTACAAGGAAGGTCAGAAGCTTACAGACTCTTTCCTGCGTAACACGCCTGCATTGGCTAGGTTGCGTGAGAGAGTAGCTAAGTTTGCTCTAGCAGGTACACTGCCTAGCTTAGACGGTAGACTGCTTAGAGTCAGGAGCGAACACGCAGCACTGAACACGCTGTTACAGGGTGCAGGAGCCGTTGTAATGAAGAAGGCACTGGTGCTGTTAGCATATCGCTTATCGATATACGATATACCCTACAAGCTAGTAGCAAATGTACACGATGAATTTCAGATAGAAGTACCAGAGAATTTTGCTGACGTAGTTGGCAAAGCAGCAGTAAGAGCCATCAGGGATGCAGGAACGGAATTAAGTCTGCGCTGTCCACTTGATGGGAAATATAAGGTAGGAAACAACTGGGCAGAAACACATTAATATGTTACACTAACCGCTACAACAACCAAAAGGTAAATACTATGGCAGAATCTAAACCAGTAACAATCAACGCAGACATCATGTGGGCAAGTCTTAACGAGCCTAACCGCATGTCTAATAAGTTCCAAATAGACCTAACTCAGTTATCAGCAGCGGCTGTCGAAGCTCTGGAGATGATGGGTCTGGGAGTACGTAATAAGGAAGGACAGGGAGACTTCATTACTTGCAAGTCTAGTAACCCTATCCGTGCGTATGACACTGACGGTAACGAGATCAAAGGTATCCTGATTGGCAACGGCTCTAAAGCCAAAGCAGTTCTTGGATATTACGATTGGAAGTCACCCGCAGGTCAAGCAGGACGCAGTGCATCATTGCTAAAGCTAGTCGTTACAGACCTCATCGCCTTCAACGGTGGTGCTGAGATGGACGAAGTAGCTATGGACGAAGCATTGTGATCTTAATTGATGCAGACATACTGGTCTATCGCATAGGTTGGTCGTGCAACACAGAGTCTGAGAAAACAGCCATCAACACTATAGATGGCTTTATCGCAGACCTTCTGATGCAGCTTAACGCTGACGAAGAAACTTCGCACTATGTTCTGTATCTCACTGGTCGTGGCAATTTCAGGAACGAATATGCCATTACCGCCCCATACAAAGGCAACCGCAAGAATAAGGAGAAGCCAGTGCATATACAGGCACTACGGGATCACCTTATCGACAAGTGGGCAGCTTTAGTCACCGACAATGAGGAAGCTGATGATGCAATAGCAATTGAAGCCACTACTCACGGTGACAAGGCTGTAATGGTGTCGTTGGATAAAGACTTTGATCAGATTCCTGGTTGGCACTACAACTTTGTTAAGAAACGCAGATACTACGTCACACCAGAAGAGGGCTTACATTTCTTCTATCGCCAGATACTGATGGGTGATCGCATAGATAACATCGTAGGTATTCACGGTATAGGTGAGAAGAAGTCAGCCAAGTTGTTAGAGGACTGCAAGAACGAGCAGGACTACTACAACGTGTGCGTAGAGATGCTAGGGAGTGAGGAACGAGTAATAGAGAACGGTAGGCTATTGTGGCTTAGACGTTCTGAAGGGCAGATATGGGAGCTACACAGTGCCTAATAACGGAAGATGGACAGAGGCGCGTTTCCGTTCCTTTATCATCTCAGCACTGCGAGGCGCTCATGGTAAGTGGGGTGTCAAGCACGATGCTAAGAAGTCAGCATGGGTGCGGAGAGGTGTTTACAAGTGTGCAGGGTGCAAGAAAGAAGGCTCTGCCACACTACCACCACTGGCAGGACGTACACGCAAGAGAAACAACGCAGCAGTAGATCATATAGACCCAGTAGTACAACCAGAAGTCGGCTTCGTAGATTGGAATACCTACATAAACAGAATGTTCCTAGAAGCGTCAGGCTATCAAGTGCTGTGTTATAAATGTCACGCTGCTAAGACAGCAGCAGAACGACTGAGAAGGAAAAAGAAATGAGAGACTTAACTGTAGACTTATTGAACGAACTATTCACCTACGACAGAGAGACTGGTAAGTTATATTGGAAATCTGCCAGACAGGGAGTAACTGTAGGGAAAGAAGTTGGGACTATAGCCACAACTGGCTATAGAACTTTAGGGATTAATGGGAAGACTTATAAAACACATCGAATTGTGTTCCTGATGCACAAGGGCTACCTCCCTGCTATTTTAGACCACATTGACAGGGATCGTTTAAACAACCGCCTAGAGAACCTACGACCTGCTAGTTATAACCAGAACCAACACAATAGAAAACTAAACAACAACAACAAGACAGGCTTTAAAGGAGTTAGTTATAATGTTAAAGCAAAAGCGTTTATGGCTAACATAAACCACCAAGGTCGGAGAATAGGTCTAGGAGGCTACAACACACCAGAAGAAGCTGATGCAGTAGTAAGAGCAGCCAGAGAAGAACTACACGGAAACTTCGCCAACCACGGAGATCAGTAATGACTAAGCATCTAGTGATACCAGACACACAGGTAAAACCAGGAGATAGGGCAGACCACCTACGTTGGGCAGGCGAGTACGCAGCAGAGAAGAAGCCTGACGTTATTATCCACATAGGCGATCACTGGGACATGCCTTCTCTAAGCAGCTATGACGTAGGTAAGAAGTCTTTTGAAGGCAGACGCTACGTCAATGATGTTGATGCAGGCATTAACGCTATGCGTAAGTTCCTAGAGCCTATACAGCGTGAGCAAGAACGCCTAGTCCGTAACAAACACAAGCAATGGAACCCTCGCCTAGTCTTCACTCTAGGCAACCATGAGTACCGTATAGAAAGAGCTATTGAGTCAGACCCAAAGCTAGACGGGCTTCTGAAGTACGAAGACCTTATGTTAGAGGAGATGGGCTTTGAAGTTGTACCGTTCCTACAGCCTATCATCATTGACGAGATAGCCTACTGCCACTACTTCACCAGTGGTGTGATGGGCAGGCCAGTCAGTAGCGCAAAACTCATGTTGTCTAAGAAGTTTATGTCGTGTATCATGGGTCATGTTCAGGACAGAGACATCGCCTACGCTCGTAAAGCTGACGGCACTAACATTATAGGACTGTTCTCTGGCATCTTCTATCAACACGATGAAGAGTACTTAAACGCTCAGACTAATGGAAGTTGGTCAGGTGTGTGGTTGTTAAATGAAGTGGTTAACGGAGGCTGTGACGAATTGCCTGTTAGCATAAACTATCTACGAGAGAAGTACGGAGACTAACATGGCTCTCACCTATTATGATTTACTAGAGAAGCTAAAGACATTGGATGAGCTAACACTACTAGAAATACTGAATATAACGTCAGAAGAACTGGTAGATGTTTTTAGCGACAGAATCAACGATAAATTTGCAGAACTAGAACAGGATTTTAGACAATGAGACTAAATGACGCAACACCTAGTATGTGGGACAAAGCAGCACGTAGTAACATAAATCACGACATGGAGACAGAGAAGGGAAGACAAGCAGCATGGCAGGAACTAGCGCACGTAGGGCTAGAGGCTTGGGCGGAACCTGCGGAGAGAGAAGCAGAGGAGTATCAAGAAGACAATGTATGTAACCCTGAACACTACAACACAGGCAACATAGAGTGTATTGAGGCAATAGAGGAGTCTATGTCCAGTGTTGCATACAAAGGTTACCTCAAGGGCAACGCCATGAAGTACCTGTGGCGCTATGACTACAAAGGTAAGCAGGTAGAAGACTTACAGAAATGTCAGTGGTACTTAGCCCGTCTAACACAAGTAGTGGTGTTTGAGCATGAGGAGACTGACTGATGGCGCTTAACAAAGCAACTTGGAAAATAGTTAGTGTGTCAAATTCGATACAAGAGTTAGCGTGGTTACTTGGAGATGATGTAGGTTACGAGGATGTTCTTAAATCTCTTCAGGTCTCTGGTCTTATTTCCCAAAAACTAGCACTTGACGTAGAAGACAATGACTTTTTTGTAAGGCTTAATTACGGTGATGAAGAGGACGATTACAATGAGGAAGAACACTTAGGTTGTCAGAACTTTCCTGTTTGCGATATGGAAGGTTGCGGAGGAGGTAAATAACGAAACATTTAAATTTGAAAACGAAGGAGAATAAGATGGATCAGTACCAACAGTTTATACACAAGAGCCGCTACGCACGTTGGCTACCAGAGCATAGCCGCAGAGAGACATGGGCTGAGACAGTCTACAGGTATGTTAGTTTCTGGAGAGATCGTGAACAGATAACAATCCAAGAAGGTCAGGAACTGTACGAAGCTATATACAACCTAGAAGTCATGCCTAGTATGCGCTGTATGATGACAGCAGGGCCTGCACTAGCCAAGGATAACGTAGCAGGGTTCAACTGTAGCTACCTAGCCATTGACTCACCACGTAGCTTTGACGAGCTTATGTACGTACTTATGTGTGGTACTGGTGTTGGCTTCAGCGTTGAACGTAACTTCATAACCAAACTACCTGTCGTAGCTGAGACATTCCACAAGACTGACAGTGTTATTGTTGTTAGTGACAGCAAGGTTGGTTGGGCTTCAGCCTTCCGTGAGTTGATTGCTATGCTGTACGCAGGCAAGATACCACAGTGGGACATGAGTAGAGTTAGGGTGTCAGGCGCAAGACTCAAGACCTTTGGCGGTAGAGCATCTGGCCCAGAGCCTTTGATTGACTTGTTCAACTTCTGTGTCTCAGCTTTCACCAAGGCAGCAGGGCGTAAGCTAACATCCATTGAGTGCCATGATGTTGTCTGTAAGATAGCTGACATTGTAGTTGTAGGCGGTGTGCGTAGGTCTGCCTTGATCAGCCTGTCTAACCTGTCTGACCCACGTATGGCTAAAGCTAAGTCAGGTAACTGGTGGGAGCTAGAAGGACAGCGTAGACTCGCTAACAACAGCGTAGCGTACACTGAGAAGCCTGACTTTGAGTCCTTCTTAGGTGAGATGCAGAACATGTACGAGTCTAAGGCAGGTGAGCGTGGTATCTTTAGTCGTGTAGCGGCACAGAAGATAGCGGCACGTAACGGACGTAGGGATGCTGATCAAGACTTCGGAACTAATCCTTGCAGTGAGATCATCCTACGTAGTAATCAGTTCTGTAACCTGTCAGAGATTGTTGTACGTGGTGATGACACACTGGTGACACTGAAGAGGAAGGCACGTATAGCCGCCATCATAGGCACACTACAAGCCACGCTAACGGACTTTAGATACCTACGTAGTGTATGGAAGAAGAACACAGCAGAGGAGGCTCTACTGGGCGTAAGCATGACGGGTATCATGGATCATTGGCTGTTGGGCAAGGGAGAGTCTAAGGACTTAGCGAAGTGGTTAGAGGAAGTAAGAGATGTTGCTGTTGATACAAATGAGATATGGGCTGATAAGCTTGGCATTGCTCAGTCTGCGGCTATTACATGTGTTAAGCCGTCTGGTACTGTGTCTCAGCTTGTTGACTCTGCTAGTGGTATACATCCTAGGTTCTCTAAGCATTATATTCGTAGAGTACGTAGCGATAGGAAAGACCCGCTTGCAATCTTTATGGAAGGAAAAGGATTCCCAGTAGAGCAAGACGTAACCTCTGAGTCTACACAGGTCTTTAGCTTCCCTGTCAAAGCTCCTGAGAAGTGTACCACTGTCAGCGAAGTAGGCGCTATGGAGCAGCTAAAACTTTGGAAAGCTTACCAGAACCATTGGTGTGAACATAAACCAAGCATTACAGTTTATTACACAGACAGCGAGTTCCTGCAAATAGCACAGTGGATATGGGAAAACTTTGATCTCTGTAGCGGTATAAGTTTGTTGCCGTATTCCGATCATGTATATCAGCAAGCTCCGTATGAAGACATAACCGCAGAGAAGTATGAAGAGTTGCTTGCGGCTATGCCCGTTGATGTAGACTGGGAAGACTTAGGAAACTATGAGATGGAGGATAACACCACTGGTAGCCAGGAATTAGCTTGTGTCGGTGGAGCCTGTGAAATAGTGTAATTTGTTTCATATACTTTACAATGTATACTACAGTGTACATTACAGTGTATACTACAATGTACAAAAGCCCTATAGAGTTGTTTCTATAGGGCTTTTTTGTTATGGCCTAGCAAGTAACTCTGGTACACTTTCTTCCTCTTCTGTTACCAAACCTTTTAAAGAATCAGCAATATAGATTCTATCAGCGTGTAACTGCTTTATCATTGCAGTGTTTTTTGAGGTTTTAATTGCTTTATCTGTAGCTTGTAATAATTGACCAAATAACTTTTTAACTCTAGCAGGAGCAGCAGAGCCCATAGTGACCCTGCCTAATCCTGTTAAAGCTAGTCCTCCTGCCATGTACGGTATCAACTGCGGGAAAGACAAAGCAGTTCCTGCTGTTGTTCCTAACATAGCGGCATTAGCTAACCAAAGCCCTCTTTGGCTATCATAAGGAAGAACTTTGGTTATATTCTGTACTGTTCTTCCTAGTATTGTCGCGGCTTCTTCTGCTGCTTTAGGGTTTATGTTGTCTAATGCTCTGTACATAAGAGTTTGCTCTCTGAGAGACTTTTTAACTCCTGCGCTTGGAACAGCCTCATCAACAACACTGTTTAGAGTTTCTCTGATTGTTCTGAAAGGAACACTTAAAGCATTTTCGTCTACTGCGTTAAACACACTACCTTTGTTTTTTAGTATAAACTTATCTAGGTCTTGACGAACTCTTAAAACATTTGCAGGAGTTAACGGCTTATCTTTTAAAAGCTGTAGAGTTTTATTTAGCAGTGCATTAGCTGTGTCTTGTAAAGGTTTTTGCCCTTTAATTAAAGGATTAGTCTCAATTAAATCTTGTACGTCTTTTATTAAACGGTCAGATACTTGTTGTACATCAATACGACCATTGGTTCCTGTAGCAACTATTCTGTTTTTTTCTTGTTTATCTAGTTTTTTAATAAGATCGTCTGCTTTTTTATATATGTTATTGCGAATAACAATCCCATTATGCTTTAAAGTTTTACCGTAAGACACGCTAGAAATGTTTTGTAATATTGTAGACATCTCCTTCTCATCAGGAGTTAACTCTAATACAGCCTTCTGTAAAACACCTTCTACCCTTGTTCTTGGTAGTTGTTCCTCTAAAACCTTTTTTGTTTGTACTGGTTTTATTAGGTCATTAACAAACTTTTCTTTTGTCTGCGCTATTTTCTTATCACTAGTGCTTACAATTCTAGTACCTGCCGAACCTATTGAATTAGATACAGGCTTAGAAAGAACGCTTGGCCCTAAAATCAAAGGTATGTTTACAGCGGCTTCTATTGCTTTGAATGTTTCAGGGCTTTCTTTTTTTAGTCTTTGGTATTCTTTTGCTCCTCCGTCCAAAGCCTGTAAAGCTAGTTGCCCTACTGAAGTGCTTAATACAGTATTAGCTGCTGTTGCAAAAGCATTAACAACAGGTTTTTCCACAGCGTCAGGAATTAACAGACTAACTCCTTTAACGCCTGTGCCTATTGTTTCTGCTATTACGTCAACAGGTACGCCAAACCCTAGAGCTACTGTGTTCATAGTAGCTCCTACTTCGGGAGGAACTCTCCCTTCACGAACCGCTTGTCGTGTTCCTCTAGCTTTCTCAACTCTTTTATCAAAACTCTCCATAAAACTATTAACAGCGTCAGGAATTAAATCAGGAATTGTAGCAAGTTGGTCTAGATAACCAACAGGCTCTTCTACAGCAGTGTCTACAACAGGCGCAGTGCTGTAGTTTTTAATGTAATTAGCAAGTTTTTGAGCGTTTTCAGCATCGCCAGCCGCGTGTGCTGCCTTTAAAGCATCTGCCGCTTGCTGTAATACAGGGTCTAATTCAGCCATTATCTAGGCGCTCCTGAGTTTGATTTTGTGTATAAATCAATAAGGTTTTGAACTTCAGCATCTACTTTAGGCTGTTGATCATAAGCCCAAGCAAATTCAGGAACGTCCACAGTCATCCCAAATTGAGCTACTCCCTCGCCTAATCCAGCTATTTGTTTATTATGTTCTTGTATCTTTTTCCTAGTTGCTCTAGCCTGTAACTTAATAAGTCTCTTTAAAGACTCACCATCAAGAGTTATTGTGCCACCTACAATTCCTTTAGCAAACTCCCTATCAGCGTCAGAAAGACCAGTACCTGCACCAAACGCTTTAATAACTTCAGCAACAAGATTACCAGCATTAGCTATAAATGTTTCTGTATTGCTTATTAATTGTTCTCCTTCACCGCTTATTAAACCAACAGCCTTTAATAACTTACCTGCTCCTAGTTTTATCTCAGCCCCAGTGCCTGTTAAAATACCAGCGCCTTGGCTTATTGTGTTCCACTGAGTGTCTATTACGTCACTTTTTAAAGAAGCTGCTTTAGCGTCATCAAATTGCTCTATAAGACTATTTGCTCTTTTTTCGCCTAGTTGTTCTATAAACGCACTTCGTCCTTCTTGACCTAAGTTTACTTCTACTGATGTGCCGTTTTTATCTATAGTAGTCCCAACAGGTGCAGGTTTTTTAGTTAAAGCATTTACAACTACATCGTCCTTCCCTTCTTCGCTTCTCACGGACAACATAATAGGATTGCCATTAAAGCTGCCAGCAAACGGCTTACTTAGTTGAACGCCTTTTTCTTCAGAAGTCAGCATAGGCAGTAACTCAGAGAAGTCCTTATCAAAAACACCTGAAGCAATCAAAGGAATAACATTCTCAAATTTTTTATCTTGAGACAAGCGAGATATTAAAGACTTCCTGGTCGTTAAAGTCTGATTAATAGATGCTTTTTCTTGCTGAATAGCCTTAATCCTGGCCGTAGTCTGGGCAGCACCTGCTAGATCACCACGAATCTGTTGCATCTGAGCAAGAGTCTGAAGACCGCCAACACTCTCTAAATCAAGATTGCCTATCCCCATCTGTATCGCTTCTTGAGGGCTTGTTGTTCCTGCTGCGTTCATCAGACCTTGCGCTTGCTCTGCGCCAAAGGCCATACGCCAGTCAGAAGAACTCATGTTAGGGTTTGGTCGGGTGCTACCGCCACCCATGCCTGTGAGCATGTTAGCTATGTCTTGTCGTGCCATTATAGGTTTCCTCCAGGAATATAGTCGTTGATGTTAAAATCTTCTGGAAGATCGCCACCTTCTGTAGTCTGCTCACCAAACAAACCGTCAAAGATACTACCAAACAAACCACCAGTGTTAGGGCTGCTACCCATTCCTGCTTCTTTATACAACTTAGCTATCTGCGCTCGTTCCAGAGGAGTAGCACTTTGACCAAAGGCAGCATCTAACAAGCCTTTGTCGCGCTGTAGCCCTAGTCTGTTAGCAAGGTCTTCCATGTTTAAACGACCTTCAAGACCTCCTAGATTCAACTGAGAGCCTAGTTCAGCACCTGTCCTACGACCAATATCAGCAAATCCCGCAGATTGATCAGCACCTCGTAGCATGTTAATAGCCTGTTGCTGTGGGTTGTAACCAAACCCTTGTAGTAAACCACCTAGATTTCCTGCCTGTAGTTGCTCTGCCTGTGACTGCTGCCTAGCACCTAAGTTAGCCCTTGCCATAGCTTCCTGAATAGCAGTCTCTTGCGCTAACAACTCAGGAGAAGAGCCACCATAAGCAGCAGAGCCTAGTCCTAAACGACCTTGTGAAAGCATACGCTCTTCTAGTGCCAGACGCTGACGTTCTTCTTCAGGACGCTGTACACCTCTCATCTGCTCATATAAGGCTGCTTGTGCCTGTGCAGGGTCTTGGCCTACTTGATTAAACAAACCACCTGCCTGACCCATTAACTGGCTCTGCATAGCCTGCTGTTCAGGCGATAAACCTATGTCAAAACCACCTTGTTGGTTAGTCGCTACATTAGCTAAACCGCTAGTAACAGCATAAGGTTGAAACGTAGTGTCAGCACGGGCTTGTTCTGCTAAAGCGCCAGTGCCTGCTTGTATGTTCTGACCAAGCTCTTGAGCGCCTTCAATGTTCTTTGTGCCTAAAGCGTAGCCACCCGCAGCACCTAGTATGTCACCTAGTCCACCACCTGTTAAGTAATCCATAAATCCTGGCATCAGTATGCTCCTCCAGTTATTGTATCAGCCGTAAGAGTACCTGATATGTTCACAGTGACGGCTGTAGTAGTCCCTGTTAAGGCAGCGTTAGCAGCATTAGCTTTCGTAGCACTGGCTGTCGCTATGTTATTAAACTCTGTATCAATCTCTGTTCCCTTGACAATCTTAGCTGCGTTACCAGAACTGAGAGCATCTTTAGTGGCAAAGTTAGTGGTCTTTGTGTAGTTGGACATTAGATGAGTCTCCCTAGTAGAGCATGTATGTCAATTTTTTGAATGGAAAAAGCTGTGTCGTTGATCTCAGTTTCAATACCAATAGTCACTATCTCACCGCTACCGCTAGTGTTGACCTTCGGCGTGTTGATAATGGCAGTGGCGGTGTACTCCGCAGTTGTGTTGTACTCAGATACTCCATACTCACCCGCGTTGACTGAGCCAGTTAAAGTAAACACCTGCTTAGTGAAGTTGGTGGAGTAGTCGTAACCCCAGTTTAAAGTAGAGTTAGTGTTCTGACCACCAATGATAGTAATGTTGAACTTCTTTAGAAACTTTAAATTAGAAGCGTTGCCAAAGTCCATAGGGTTACTAAAGTAACGCATCTGGTAGTTAGCTGTTCCGTCTAAGTAGCCTGTGTATTTTACAATGCCTGAAGAAAGACCAAAGTATATGTCACCCGCTTCAGTTGTAGTAAAAGCTAGTGGGTGCAACCCTGACCAAGTAGTAGCACGTTGTGATCCGTCTTGCAAAGGTGAACGCATGTCAAAGCAGTACGTTGTGTCACTGTCAGGCAGAGTCAACAAGTAGAATGCTTCGTCAGCACTGTACAGAGACTTGATAGCGTTAGTCTGTAGAGGCACAAGAGAGGTAAGATCAGTTCGTACATTCTTACTTAAATCGTTTAGAGGCAGAGACTTTTCTTGTATGGTTCTACCAAGACTACGTACACCTGTATCAGACAAGAACAGTATATCAGCGCCTGTATGTTGCACTGAGTCACGCGCTATACAGCCAATGCCCTCTATAGTGTCTGAAAGCGTCATAGAGGCAGGAGCAGACGCACCTGAGTACACTATCATAGACTTCTTGCCAAAGATAATTAGGAAGCCATTGTGTGCCGATAAAGCCACTACCTCGTCAAAGCCTGTAGGCCACACCAGAGTCAGGTCTAACGAGCCAGAAGAACCACCATGCCAGTCATCTCCATCAAGCAAGTCAGACCAGTACACAACGTATTTGTTAGCTGTGATGTCTGCGGCCCATAACCGACCATAAGCAGCTAGAACTTCGTTA
>Ga0208814_1000792_pt1 | contig 16969 bp, 11 predicted proteins | sample MalvirAntarct_55_FD_184253 | JGI IMG/M metagenome (GOLD analysis project Ga0208814, IMG submission 184253) | Marine viral communities from the Global Malaspina Expedition - Malaspina viral metaG Antarct_55 (SPAdes) (version 2) | ecosystem: Environmental > Aquatic > Marine > Oceanic | place...
AGCTGGATGTTCCGCTTCCCGCGTTGTGGCCAATCTGCACCGTTCCTTCGGCTGGCGGATTTGTTCTTCCTGCGAGGGGGCCGATGCTTACTGCATTGTACGAGGTGCCGTTATAGCAACAGGCTCCACCTACCATCACCGCCAAATCGCCCCTCTTTGCAGTAGAATTTGCAACACCATTTGCACTTGTACCTATCGCGATGCTTCCATAGCCGATTCCTTCGTCGCTTGTAGCATTTTGAAACCCAGAATTTATCTCCTTCGACCCAATGCTAATGGATTTGCTCTTGATGTCTGGCGCCTTACCGACGCCATTCCCGAGACAAATGAAATCGTTGCCCTGCAAAGTGCCGGTCACCGATGAATTTCCTGCCTCTTCACCAATACAGATCGATTGCGTGGATGTTGAGTTGAGGTTAGCTGCTTTGCCGATAGAAATGCTTCTGTCGCCTTTGGCGGATGCCGTATCGCCCAAAGCGATGCTTGACGAGCCGACGCCGCCGATGGAGCTGTTTACCCCGATTGCGATGGCGTCATCGTTGTACACTCCCGACAGACCAGTGCACGCGCCAGATCCGATGATCACGCTGTTGTTGGAATCTTTCGCGTTGACGCCGTGGCCAGCGCTTCGGCCGATGGCCACGGTTTTTTCCCCGATGCCCAGCGCACCTGCTTGAAAACCGATGACCACGCTTGAGTCCTTGACATCCGAACCCACTTTCCCCGCCTCGAATCCGAGAGCCACGACGCCAGAAGCAGTAGTGTTTTCGATAATATCTGTTCCTATTCCGATGTTACTATTCGTGGTGACTACATCGACACCGTGCAGAGGCCCTGTCGCAAATTCGTACACGCCCGTCGACGTCTGGGTGAGGACGGAGTCCGCGGTCGTCGTAGAGGTGTCGACGCTGACTTCGCCGAGCGTTCGTGCTCGGCGGAAGTTTCGTTCTTGGCTCGGAAGCATTCTCTTCTGTTTTTCTTTACATCGCTTCATTTTTTTAAGTGCCATCTTGGACGCCGTCGGTCACCGTGCTGTCGGGCGCGACGCCGTCGGTCACCGTGCTGTCGGTCGCGACGCCGTCGGTCACCGTGCTGTCGGTCGCGACGCCGTCGGTCGCATCCGCGTTGGTCGACGCGTTGAGCTGTGCAATTGTGTCGCGTGCGTCGATCGCCACCGTGTACTGCTGAACGAGATCCGCTTCGACGGTCGCGGAGTAGGAACCCGAGCCCCCCACATCCTCACCTTCGGCCAATGGACCATTTGTTAAGCTAAGGTTGTATCCCAGGGCCTCCAACACGGCCTCTGGCGTGCCCAGAAAGAGGTTGTTGTCCGCGTTGTAAAGCGCTTGTACGTGGGCAATTTCGTATTTATTGGCGGCCATCACCCCCACTGTCCGCACGCTGTTGCCAGTGCTGTCCTTCTCGTTCATGATCCGAAAGGGCGAGAGTGGTGAACGGTCTGCCAGTTTGATCTTGTTGAGCAGGATGTTGTAAGCACCGATCTCGGGATCTGCCACTCCTTCGAGGATGAGTTGGTCCTTGTATGTGCTGTACATGTTGTTGAGCAATACGCCGTCTGCGCTCTCGAGACGGTAGTTGGCAAACTGGGCCCCGAAGTCGGTGTCTTCTGTCCACGACATCAGTTCTAGCACAACGGTGTCGAGGTCGTCGAATTCGCGTGTTTCGAATGTGTGCGTTGCGTTGAACGAACCGTGGCCTAACGAGCCCAGCACCCCGTGGGTGAAATCGAAAATCCCCAGCTGCTGTACCAAGTTTACCGACTGTTCTAGCGCCGCATTCTGCAGTTCGTTGGGTATCGCTTTTGCGTAGGTGGAGTACACGCTGTCTTCGCCTATGGAGAACCAGCTCGGGATGTGCGCATACTGTCCCGTCGCTTGGGTAAATTCGTCCAGATTATATTGCACGTCCGTCCCCGCCTGCCACGCCGCCACGAAGGACAGGTAGCTCGGCGACTCGTATATGGCGTCGAAGTACGTCGTGGCTTCTTCTGGCGTGATGCTAGTTGTTTGCGCTTGCATGTCTGCCGGAAGCGTGCTTTCGTTTGCGGTTCGCAACAGCTGCAGTTGGTATTGGAGGTACCGGATCGTGTCGGTCTCCGAGGGGTCGATCTGCGACAGTAACGTCTCGTAGCTGTTGACGGTGGCCTTGGCGACCATTTGGAGCTGCGTTGTCTGGTATGTGTTCAGAGCAGCCTGGTACTTCGGGTTGGCATTGCACAGGTCAGTGAACGCTTGCGTGTTCACAAATCCAGGGTCGATTGCGTCGGTTGGCAACCCCATTAGCGCGAGAGTGCCTTGCCCGAACCCCTCGAGCGACTCGCCGTTTTTGATCATTGCCAACACATTGGCCTTGTCCTGCTGATTGAACCCGCTCAGCATCGCGTATGTGTACCCCTCTTGCCCGGTCTCTGTGGTGCGTGTAATGTACATTGGCCGGTCGTTGGTCGTTGCCGCAGTGACGTATGCTTTTGTGTTGTCAACCACCTGCGTTATGGCGTCGCTTTGGCTGATCCCGTTTGCAACGAGTGCCTTGATGTCGCTATTCATTGAGTCAAACATCATGCAAAACGCTCGCCACGCATTGGTCTCCACGTCTGACCCGAAGTGGGGCAGGTACGTCGCGACGCGGCTCGAGTTGACTCCCGCCGTTCGGCCACTCCCCGACGAGCTGTACGTGTACTGCATGGTGTAAGATGCGAAATTGGTGAAATAAGCGTGATCCGCGTTGAGTCCTGCTGTGAAAGACTGTTGGAACATGTCGGTTGAATTCAAATAGTAGTTGAACCACTGCAGGTACGACGTACTTTGCACATAAATATTGTCGTCGTCTTCCATTTCATTGTAGTACTGGTCGTGCCCCGTGTCGTTGAGCGCAGAGTCGGGCGATTTCATGATCATGTTATCGCGTGTGGAAGAACTGATTTGCATGCCGTAGTTGCCTCCCACGTATTTGCGCGCGTTGTATGCGTTGGTCGCAATGATCACTTCCGCGACGCTCAGCCCTACCATGATGGGCGTCCCCACGATGCCCAGAAATCTTGCAGACGCGCTGAGCACTCGCAGAAAAGGGAGCGTCTTGCGGGCAATTGCGTTGAGCGTGCTGCTGGTTGCGAGCCCGCGGCTGGCGAGAAAAGAAGAACTCGCGAGAGGCATCTCGGCGAGCGGCAGCGCGAACGTCCCCGCGGGGCGCACCAGCGAGTAGATGCTCTGCACAAGCCGCGTTGCCCCGGTGTACCGCGATATCGCTTGTCCCAGTTGCGACGTCTTCCCCAGTGCGCGACCGAGCGCGCCGGCCGACGCCGCTTGACGTTGCCGCAGCAGGGCGGACGCGGCGCTCGTGGGCACTGCGCCGAGGCTCGCCGAGACGCTGGCGTCGACGCTCGCCATCTCGATCGCGGGAGCCGACGTGCTAAGCAGGCTCGTCGTTTCGGCGTCCGTGTACCCCAGTTTTGTCATGAAGTCAACGCGGGCCTTATCCGCTGCCGCCGTGAACGTCTCGTACTGCGCGTCGAAGTCTTGCGCCTTGGACGCGATCTCGGCGCCCATGTTGCGCAGTCTGGCTTCCATATTGGTCATGCGCAGCTGCCAGGCAGTCTTCGCGGGTCCCTCGGCCGCGGGTTCGGCCGCCTGCAGCGTCTTGTAGCGCGCGGCCGTGTTCTCGAGCAGCGAGGCCGATTCGGTGAGCTCGGTCCCAGACACGTCTGCCAAGTCGGACAGGGATGCTAGGTCCGACTGCATGGTAGTGACGTGCAGTTCGCTGAGCGTATCGTACGCCGCGTTGAACGCGGCCGAGTCGTCTGTTATGGCGGGCGCGGCGTCGAGCAGATAGCTCGTGGTCGGCTTGTTTTTGAGCAGCGTTTGAAACCCCGCGCTTTCGTTGCGCGTTGTGACCGCGTCGTCGATGCTCGTGGTCTGCGTCTGCAAGGCCTGGAGCGCGGTCTGGTACTCGGTCCGCGCGTCTGACAGCGCAGTCAGCTTGGTGAGCTGTTCGTCCGCGGTGACTTCCGGCTTAAGCAGTGCCGCCCGCACGTCGCTGGCCTTCGTCGCCACCGAGTCTCGGAGCGCGGGGAGCTTGTCCTTCATTGCTTGGATGTCGAGATCTGTCGTGTTGACCGCGTCGCGGAGGGTTGTGAAGTATGCGGCCTTCTTCGCCGCCAGCAGCGTGGGGAAGCTGTCGAGGTACTCGGTGGTACCCGTCACTAGATCGCTCGCGTCCATGGCCAGCTGTCCGCCGCCGTCGACGAGCTTGCTGGCGACGTCGCTGTCGGTGAAGGTGCTGTCGAGCGCAGACGACGCCAAGTTGTACTCGCGCTGCGCCGTTTCGAATTCCGCGTTGGCCCCGTCGAGCAAGTGCGACTCGCTCGCAAATGCGGTGTTCGCAGTGCGAACTGCGTCGGTCTGTGTTTTGAGCGTGGCTTGTAGAGTCGCGACATCGGTCGACAGCGGATCGCTCGCGAGCAAGTCTGTCAGTGCTTTGTCGGTCTCGCCCCACGCTGCCATCTTCGTTTCCAACTCGCTGTAGGCCTCGGTCGCGTCTTTGAAAAACCCATCCATCTTCAATTTTGCGACATTGAAAGGCGCGGCAATCACCCCCGTTCGGTAGCTGTAAAAGTCTTGGAGTTTGTCATAGATCTGCTCGTCGGTCTTTACTCCGTCGTCTATGACGAGTGCCCATCTCTCTGCAAAGGACAGCTGCAGTCCGACGTCGTTCGTCTCGTCAAAAGCGTCGATCACCTCACCGACCTGCTCGAATTTGCTCTGTTGCAGAATGCGCAGCCTAGACGCTTCCTCCATCTCTTCTTGCGCGGCAGCTGCTTCGGCCGCCTCTTCCGCCGCCTCCTCTGCTGCCTCTTCCGCTTCTTCCGCTTCTTCGGCTGCCTCTTCCGCTGCCGCTTTGTCGGCTTGGTCTTTCATCCACTTGGCCACCCCGGCCTCGTACCCCCGTTGCACTGACTGCAAGAGAGCCAGAGTGGCGTACCCCGCGGCGAGCGTCTCGAACGAAACCGACTCTTGCCCATCGACAGTAAGTATGACGGTGTCGCCCAGTGCTGCCGTTATGTACGTCTGCGATACCCCCTCTGCCACCAGTTTATCGTAAAGCTGCCCAATGTCTGCCTGGAGTGTACGGGTGGCGTATCCGCGTTCCATGAACTTCTGCAATTCGCGTCCTCTGCTCGCGCCAGCGTCGTCCGCGCCGCCGCCGTCGTCCGCGCCGCCGCTGTCGTCCGCGCCGCCGCTGTCGTCCGCGCCGCCGCCGTCGTCCGCGCCGCCGCCGTCGTCCGCGCCGCCGCTGTCGTCCGCGCCGCCACCCGCGCCGCCGCCCGCGCCGCCGCCGCCGCTGTCGTCCGCGCCGCTCGCGCCGCCGTCGCCGCCGCTGTCGTCCGCGCCGCTCGCGCCGCCGTCGTCCGCGTCGCCGTCGCCGCCCGCGTCGTCGCCGCCCGCGTCGTCGCCGCCCGCGTCGTCGCCGCCCGCGTCGTCGCCCGCGTCGTCGCCCGCGTCGCCGCCCGCGTCGCCGCCCGCGTCGTCGCCGCCCGCGTCGTCGCCGCCCGCGTCGTCGCCGCCGCCGATGTAATCGCGATGGAACGTGTCGTCGCGCCCCGACAGGTAGCTGTTCACGCGGTCCGCGGGTACCTGCGTCCGGTCGATGACGCGAGTGACAAAGTACCGTCGGCACACGGGCGTGTCGCGGTTTTGGGGCAGGCTGCAAAACTCTCGGAGGTCCATTTTCCTGTTTTTTGGGACAAGCACTGAAAAAAATAGTTGCAGACAGAGAAACGCAAACATGCGTTATCGAGCGCCCCCCGTAGCAGAGGCTGCCGCGGTGGTGAACACGAATCGCCAAGTCACCAACATGCAGACGTTTGAAGAAGAAAAGCTGAGTTTCAGCGAGACTCACCGCACGGTTCTGCCGCGCGCGCCGGTGTACGGCGAGATGTCTTTCTTCAGGAACGTCGCAAACCACGAGGGTGCGACGGTCAGTCCATCCAACGATGGGCCAGGACTTCGAGGGACCCAGATGAGTCTCGTGAACGACGCACCCGTGACGCGCAAACTGCCGTATGTCCATGCGACCTACGACTGAATAGACGCGCGTCAATTTTTTTTTGCTTTACATGATGATCGAAACCGAACGCCCGACCGAGATGCGCATCTCTGAGCACATTTCGCAAACGATGAAGGAGTCCCAGGCCGGCGTGGTACCGATGTCGAAGGTGCCGGTGGTGAGCAGCTGGCATGCCGAGTTCTGTCCGCGGAAGTCGATGCCAGACGCGACGCGGTAATCGGACGAGCCGGGCAGCGCGAAAGAGAAGCAGGACACGAAGTCGGTGGTGAGCCGCGCGAGCTGCGTGGTCGACGCCGGCAGGGCGACGCCAGTAGCGAGCTCGGTGATCGACCCCAGCTGCGACGGGCCTACTGGCCCCTGGGGAGTGAATGAGTTGTTGATGCTGAGTTGCGCCTGAAACTGCGTCGAAGGCAGGCCGAATGTCTCCCATGAACCGCGGTACTTTTCCCGTCCAGCGCCGAACTTGGACGCCTGTAGCGTGTCTGCGACGAGGTAACCCGGAACGACGTTCGGAGAGTTCTGCACTGTGGAGTTCTTCAACGTCGGGCGTGTGGTGGTGCCCTGCTCGGTGGCGCCCCCGTAAAGGAACGCAAAATAAACCTTGTCGAGAGATCGAGTGGACAACTGGAATTTTGAGCTGCCCGTGTGCGTTTGTCTGTAGGTCAGAAAGTTGCGGAAAGGCACCGATAAAAAACCCGCTTCACTGAGTTGACTGGCGAGGAGCGTGTCGTATTCACTCGAAGAGAAAGAGATCGCTGTGATAGATGCCGTCAAATTGTCGATTTGGTACGTCGCGGACTGGCCGGCAACAATGCTGTCGAATTCCACCGGATTCTTGACGGCGGCGTAAACGCCGCCAGACGGCACGGTGTTGTTGGTGGACACTGAAAGCACCGAATTGCTCGCGAGAGTGATACGAATTTGGATCTGGTTCAGCAACGAGCTGTCGATGAAACGCGGTTCGCAAGAGGACAAAAACGTATTCGTGAGCTCGACGACATACGGCACGCTCGCCGTCGTGTAAACAGCGGATCCGGAAGCCGCGTCGGTCCCGACTGAAGGCTCAGCGGCGGTCGCGCCGATCGGCACGGTCGAAAAATCGCCGACCGCACGGACGATGTCCGGATGGCTCGCGATTCCTGCCTCTGATCCGTGAACCCGTTCCTTTACCGCGACCAAGAGACCGTGCGAATTGTTGGTCGCGCTGACCGATTGACCGCCCACCAAACACTCGACGCGTGCGAAGAGCTTCTCTAGATTGGCTGGCGCGCGCGCCGCTACGGTCGACGCGATGCTGAGGTTGAAGCCAATACGCAACGATCTCGCATCGATTATAGCGCTGCTTGGGAGCGAGAGCACTATTTGGTCGTTTGCGACCAAACTGCTCGTTTTCCCGGAGGCCTGAACTGTGTACACATTGCTCGAATATCCGGCCAGACGGCTGCTGAAGTAATTGAGCGCAGCGTTCATTTGAGCTTGGCTTTGTTTTTTGGTTGATAATAGCGCATACAAAAAAAAAACTGGGCTCGCGTCTTTTTTTTAAACTCCGCGGCGCGCCAACATCGTCGTGATATTCTCGAGGTATCGGTCTCTTCCGTTATCGATGTGCGTTTGCGGTTGCGCGGTGAATCGCGCGGGCGCCGTTCCATCCTCGAAGTTGGCCTCCGGTGTCGCAACCACCGCCTTTTGAATCACCGATATGCGAAGCATACATTTAAACGCGACATTCGTCACAAAATAAGACAGTCGGTAAGCGTTCGAACGCCAATCCGTGTCGCCGTACTCGTTCGTCAACTCGAGCTGCAGCTGATGAAGGCTCCGCACGTTGAAGTCAGTCGTGAAGCATGGGTCCCCCTGTGCTATGTAATACAGGTTGTTTTGTTGACAGGGCACCGCTGCGAGGATGGACGACGGCGCGACCACGCTGGGGTCTTGCACGGTGTCCGAGCTCATGTTGGCGGTCTCGAAGTTCCCACCGGTGTGTCCCAGTCGCAAATACAGCAGGGGCGACGCGTCGAGTTGACAAGGAGCACGCGACTGAAACGTGATGGTGAGAGTGTCGTTTGCCGAAGTGGTAGTGGAAAAAGTGTAAGCCCCATTGAAGGACCCCAACGCCAACGCGGAGAGCGAGTCCGGGGAAATGCCTAACCCGGAACTCATCTTGGCAGCTGCATCTAAATAACTGAACGTGCTTGGGTCGATCGCAGTGCTAGTGGCACCACATGTCAGGCTCGTGGTATTCTCGTTAGTGAAGCAAAAGCCAAATGCGAGGTCGTCCGTGCTATTGTCGAAGATGACCGGAAACGAGCCGCTGTTTTTCTGGATGCGAATGCTGCAAGTCAGAATCTTGACGCCGCTCTGTCGGTACTGCCCGAGCTCTTGGAGAGTTACTGGGAAGGGCGGTGTAAAGCTGAGAGGTGCGTTGTTCGTGCCGAGGCCCGTGACCTGCGACGGACCCTCGCGGCCGAACGTTGGACCCCCACCCCCCAGTCGCGTGATGCTGTACGAGTACTGGTCAATGCCCGTGCCACTGGGATAGATGCTGTTGAGCGTTGCGCACGTACTGTTTGCGATATCTAGATAGATAGATGCGAAATCGTCGTATCTGGCAGCTAAGAGGGTGCAGTTAGCTAGGCAACCGTTCGGTACGAGCGTCCTATTCGCGAACGAAGCAGCGGGCGCGATTTGACTTCCGATATGTAGAAAATATATATTCGACGGACTTAGGTGCCTATCGAAGATGTTCGATGAGGAAAATTGTAATAGCGACACTCGGATAAATTGCCCGTCCTCGCACTCAGCCGTTGGCCCTAAAGCGTCCATATCGAGCCGGATAACGCCATCGTCTGCAAGGGAAAAAGGAGCTCGGCTTCGATTGTTGGAATTGACGAACAGGTGTCTTCGAGACACCTCGAACTCGGGATGAGAAGACATAGCTTTTGTTTTCTTTGTAGCTAAACATTTTCCTTCGCCGGCTCCCCACGTTTTTTCAGCTGACCCGCATTGACCATGTCGCGGCACTCCTCCTCCGTGCAGTCTCGAAGGTAGTTCCACAGATACTCGACCCACTGCCCGCTTATGTGGGGGTGGACAGCCAGGATCTCCCGGACCGCCGTCTTCCGTTCCTCGATTTGCACGTTCGACAACCCGAGCGGGTCTTCTTCCTCGTGTCGCGGCATGTCCTTGACATCGAACATCTTGCTTTGTTTGAAGCACAACATTTTTTTCAGGAGCGCCGCTGGCGCCGACGGCGGTCTTCCTCCTCGTCCTCGGGTACCATGCGCAGCGCCGCGCGGTCGTCCGCCGGCGCCATCCGCAGCGCCACTCGCCCCTCGGCGGGAGCCATGCGCAGCGCCACTCGGTCCGCCGCCGGTGTCATCCGCAACGCAACCGGCTCGGCCGCACCCGCAGACCGGCGGGCAACACTGAGTGCGTCGAAGTCTCGCTTTCCGAGCACCCGCTCGCGCAAACGCGCCAGCTCGCGTTCCTCGGCTTGTCGCTCCGCAATCTGCAACTCGACCATCGCTCGCTGGTTTCGCCGTTGCTCATCGACGACGTAGGACAGGTTTTCGATGGTTTTGTCGCGGCTCGCCAACGCGGCGTCGCGCTGCCGAATCTCCTCCGCGGCTGCAGCGGACACGTCGGCGATCGCGACGTCGCGCTGACGAATCTCGTCGCCTGCCGCGACCGCTCCGTCGGCGAGCGCGGCCTCTGCCGCCGAGCGCCCCGCGGCCGCGCGCGCGAGCTCGTCGAACGTTGCCTCGGCCTGCTGCCGTAGAAGCTCGCGGTCCGCCGCCAGCGCCTGTCCTTCGGCAACCACCGACGCGAAAGCTGCGTTCGCCTGGTCGCGATCGCGCATGCGCCCCGCTCGCTCTAATTGCATGGCCAGCTGGCCCTGTTCCGCCGCCGCGTGCGCGTCGCGAGCCGCGCGTTGACGGAGCGCGTCCATCGACTGCGCGGACTCCTCGCGGATTTCCGCGACAGTTTTCTGCAGCGCGCGGGCCGCGTTGCCAACCAACACGCTGAACTGCCGGTCGCTACGCGCCAACTCGTCTCGCAGGATTTGCTCCTCGACGTTCCGCTCAACCGCGTCTTGGGTGTACTCGTCGTCAAGGACGTCGTATTCGGTCGCGAGACCTTGCAGTTGGGTCGCGAACTCCGCCTCGCGCTGGACGGACGCCACGACCTCGTCTCGCGCGGCCTCCGCGACCATCGCGGTCTCGAGCTCGGCGCGCGCCAGACGCCGCCGCAATTCCGCGTGGGGATCAAACGAGAATTGAACCTCGCCGGTCAGCGGGTCGCGGTTTTCCGGCGCGGGCGCGGGCGCGGACGCGGGCGCGGACGCGGGCGCGGACACAGACGCGGGCGCCATGCGCAACGGTACGCGGTCCGCGGACGCGGGCGCGGCCGCGGGCGCGGACGCGGCTCCGTCCGCGGGCGCCATACGCAGCGGAACTCTGTCCGCGGGTGCGGGCGGCTTCGCGGGCGCGGGCGCGGGCGCGGGCGCGGGCGCGGGCGCGGGCGCGGGCGCTCCCGCAAGCGGAATGGGAAACGTGCCAGATGATGGCAACGCAAAAGGAAAATCATCGATGTCTGAAAGCGACGGAGACGGTGGGCGAGTGGGCTGTACCGACGCGACACTTGAAGGCGCGGACGCGGACGCCGACGACGTGTAAGCCGACGACGCCGAGGTCGACGTGTAAGCCGAAGACGCGGTCGCGTTCGAGGACGCAGACGTGTAACCGGAAGACGCGGCCGTCGAAGCTGGCGTGGAAGTCATCGACGAGGCCGCGGACGGCGCGTCGACGGGGCCGATCTGCTCAGCCGTCATCCCCGTCCGCTGCTGCGCGGCCCGCGCGACTGGCCCCACTAATTTCGGGCTTTTTTTTTTGACCTCCAATGGCCCGGGCACGGGGGTCTGCATGGACGCCTTCATGAGCTCGCGCGACTCCATGAGCGGGTCGAAGAACCTCTCGACCTGACGCTGAGCGCCCGCAAACTGGGCGTCGACGTCTTCCTGCACCGTCCCCTTTCTGTACAGGCGCTCTTGCACGTCGGCGAATTCGGTATCGATCCCGCTGTAGGCGCCGAGCTGGTCCTCGTCGTATGTGGCCGCCGCATCGTCGATGCGACGTCGGCGCGATGTGGCCTCCGCCATCGTCTTCAGAGAGGTCGCGCGCAGATCCTCGACATTTGCACTCCGACGCAGCTTCTGGGGCGCCAGGATGCCCAGGTTGCTCTTTGCGGCATTGACGCTGCGGAGCATGTCGTTCTGCACGCGCGTGATCTCCGCGATGCGCGCTTCGCCACCCTTTGTCGCTCGGAACGCGGCGGCGTCGTGTGCGATCACGTTTTTCTGTTGCTCGATGTCGCGGATCGTGTTTGCGCGGACAAAGGGACGGGCATACTTCTTTTCAACCACGTGCAGCCGCGAGATGGGCAGTGGCACATACGCGGCCTGGAAGGTGCTTCGGATAAATTCGTCGCTATTGTTTGCCATCGCTTTTTGTCGGATGCTTGTTTTGAAAGCACAGATTTTATTCAGCCGGCCATCGGGTACGCCAACATGTACGGAGTCGGGTCGAGGTACTGGTCCATCTGTATGCGGTATCGTTGGTATTCCTCCTTGGGCGAAAAATCGATGAGGAGAAACCCAAAAGGCAGCTCGGTCGCTTTTCGAAACATGTGAAGGAAGGCCAATTCGCTCATGCCTGGCAGGTCTGCTTCCGACCAAACCTTTTTGATCTGTTCAGTTTGAGACATTGCGAACAAACAGAGCACCGTAAGTTGTTCGCGGATGGGGCGCGCCAAGCTCTCGCGACTGCAATACGACTGGATCAGCATGTGAATTGAACAACCCAACCCGTCTGCATGGTGGCGGTGCGCGATGATCGTTTTGACCAGACCGGCCGAGGGTAAAAAAACCTGCTCTCCCATACAATCGTCCATGATGACCGCGACCCTTGGGGGTACCGCCTTCATGTAATGCCATTTGGGCCGGCTGAGGTTGAGATTGTCGCGGGTCGTTAACTGCTTGAAGAAATTGACTTCTCCCTTTTCCGTCTTGTTGAATTGCTTGTATGTCTTCATTTGCGAAAGGTACGTGTCCCACTGTTTTTTCTCTTCATTCAACCGCCGCAGGACCTCGGCGAAGGCTGTTTTTGTTGGCAGAATCACACAGTCTTCATCGATCCCCGCAATCTGCCCCCAAATCGTTTTATTTGAGGCGTACGTACCGCAAATCAGAAAAATTTTATCGTACACACCGAGCTTGCGGCACGTCGCGCAAAAATTCGCGCATGCCACAGATTTGCCCGCTCCGCGACGGCCCGACCAACAGCAAAGCGTGTGCTGCTTGGGAAGATAATCGGGCGTTTCGATCGTAAAAGCGCCCTTTGTAGGGGGAACGATTTTCAGCTCGGATATCATCGGGGGGCGTTTTATATTATATGGCATGAATTTAAATGCTCAGCCTGCTAGCGTCCTGTCTGGCGATTCTGCTCACCCCGCGGGCGGTCAACATTCGCATTGCCTGCGCGTGCAACCGACTGGACGCGCCTTTAAGCTGGCAAGAGCGCGAGCAAGTCTACTCCCAGCTCGCGGACCTCTTTTACTACAAGCACGTGCTGTCCAAGGCGCAGAGCGCGGAGGTGCGGCTCGACGGTGCGCAACCGGGCTGCTGGTATCTGGCCGAAGATATCTAATCCTTGAACGCGTACCAACGGTGCGTGCGCGTGGTGTGATCCATGGAAGCGGACGCGCGCGCTAACTCCACGCCCTCGAGCCCGTCCTTGAGCTGCTTCGACGCAAAGCTGCGGCGGAGCGCGATCGACCCCGCGTGCAGCCCCGCGCGGGAGAACATCGAGCTGATCCGTTTGGACAAGGCGCGGTACCCGACCGGCCCGCCCCCGCGCGCCTCGAAGAGATACGACTGGTCGGGAACCAACTCGGCGATGTCGTCTGGTACCTGCACCACCTTGATGCCGCGCCGCTTTGATGTCTTGTACTCGCGGAACACAAACTCTTGCGTCGACCGTACGAACACGTTACCGCGTCCGTCGTCTTCTTCGACGATGCGCATGTTTGAGTAGTCTGCACACCGCTGGGGTGGCAGTCGAGTGAGGCAGCGGAATAGGAGCAGATCGCGTGACTCGAGACGCGATTCCGCGGCTTGCACGTCCGCCCAATCCACGTCGTTGTCGCGGCGCTCGCGGCGCTCGTACTGCTCGACATTTGCATCTTTTAAAGCGTCGAGCAGCAGCAGCGCGTAATCGGCCGACGCGCCGAGGTCGACGTGAGGACACTTGCGGTGCAGCGCCACCAGACTGCCCACCCGCGACAACAGGGTGGCGCCATGCGTGAAGCGCGCCTCGAGAAACGCGATCGGGTCGTCCAAGAACGCGGGGTCCTGTGCGAAGCGGCGCAGGTTCTGCACATACGCGGTCTTCGTCGCGGGGCGGAGGTCGCTCGCGGCCACCCATTCGCACGTCGCGGCAATGTCGATCTGAGGCTCCATGGTCAGCTGGTTTTACACCTCCCCAAGAAAAAAAAGTGCGCTGATAATATGATTCGACGAATCAAAAAATATTGCTTTCACAGAAACAAACGCATCTCACATGCCGTGCTTCACCACGATCCAGGAGCGACGCGCGTACTACCGCCGGTGGTTCGCTACCGAGAAGGGCATGCTGAGTCGGAAACGCACGATCGTCGCTCGCTCCATCCAGAGGAGACAGTGCCCGTCGCGCGCAACGCTAGACAAGTACAACATAGAGGGGGAAGAGCTGCGTAGAATCTTTAGAGCCATGCAAAATGACGAAACTGCGAATCAAAATTAAGAGAACTTTTTTGAGAAGGCCACTTTTTTTTTCTTTCGTAGGGTAAAACACACGAGCCCTCCAAAAATGATCTGGACTCTCGACTCCGCGCGCCACACTGACCACCGCATCGATGTGCACCTGACTCCCCGCGCGTGCAACTGGCTGCAGCGCGTGAACAAGCCGTACATTTCCAAGCACTTCAACACCCAGACAGGACACACCGCGGCACAACAGAGCGAGCTAGCCCTTCAGTGCACCGAGCTGGCAAAGCGCAGCGCAAAGGGCAAAATTCCCACAATGTACGCACAGCACCAGTTCCCCGGTCACCTCTACCCGACGATGAACCCGATCGAGTCCTTGCCCGCGTGCGTCAAGGGCTTGCTGCTCGAGCACACCGAAGATCTGGACATGCGCCAGGCGATGGACACGTGCATGCGCGGAGTCTGCAGCCTGCTGGGTCGACCGATGTTTGAGACGTGCGACAGAGCGCTCATCGCAAAAGAGGCTGACATCTCGGTCGGTGAAGCCAAGTTGCTGACCAACCTCGTGTGGACGTGCGAGACACCGCCGCGGGTGACGTCGACCGCGTACGCGTCGTACGTGCACGAAGTGGACGCGCGCCGCGCCTGGCTCGTGCACCACCCTGACATGGTCGAAATCCGCCAACACACCGTGGCCAGTAGCACCAACAGCGGCAACCTGGTGGGCAGCTTCGCCTCGTTCCTGTACGCTTTCGTCATGGGAAAGATCCTGCACCAGGTGCGCGTCGCGCTGGAGAACGCGGGTGTGCAGGTGCAGCTGCTGTGCAAGGACGGCCTGCGAGTCACCAAGTTCCTGTCGCACGACACGCTCGCAAGCATTGCGCGAACGGCGTCCGAGGCAGTGCTGCCGGGCATCAACGCGGTCTGGGTGGTCAAGCCCCACGACGCGGAAATCAAGCACAACAAGCGCGGCACCGGCGTCATGTTCCACGTCGACTTGGCGGGCTTCGAGCCGCAGCTGCAAGAGGGACCCGACGTCGACTCGCTCGAGATGCACCAGCTCATCGACCTCAAGACCACATTCCACACGTGGGGGGTCACCTGGAAGCGTTGCGAAGCACGTCCGTCTGGTACGCCGCTGGACATCCCGCCGCTGCAGGAGAGCCTCGCGCAAGGGGTGCTCCTGTACGCGGCGGACGAGATCACCGAGCTCGTCGCCCGCGAGGGTGACTGGGTGGCGTCGCGCATCCGCCCCGGCGGCGTCGAGCTCGACAACAGCCAGTTGCGCGACGCGCTCGCCCGCGGACAGCTCAAGTTTACCCGCGAGCAACTCGATGCGATGGACGTGCCCGCGGGCAACTGGTTCGTGCAGGTGGACGACGTCTGGTACAGCCGGTGCAGCCTGGAGTCGCACCATTTCGTCGAAGCGGACGACGCGTACTTCGTACCGCAAGTGTCGCTTTACTCCTATGAGTACTGCAAGCGGGTGTTCGAGCGACGGTTCATCAAGTGCGATGACGTCTTTGTCGACAAGATCGAGTTGCAGCGGTCGGGCAATAACGTCATGGTGCCCATTGAGAAGATCGGGCGCAAGTACTGCGACCTCAAGTGCGAGAGCTCGGCAGAGTCCTTCATCAAACGATACGAGAAAGACGAGACCAAAAAGTCCGCGGACCAGCTCTGCTTCGTCCCACCCACGGCTGCTGTCGACACAACGGGGAAGTACAACATGTTTCACAGTTTCCGCGGCTACAGCTACGACTTCCCGTCCCGCGAAGACGCAGTCGACCACCTGACCGTGCTGCTTACACACATCAAGGAGGTGATCGCCGCGTCCGATGTCCACCAGTTCAAATTTGTCATGCTCTGGTTGGCGCAGATGATCCAATACCCCCACCTCAAGAGCGTCTGGCCGGTCTTCGTCGGCACGGGCGGCGCGGGGAAATCGACCCTGATGAAGCTTATTCGCGAGATGATTGGTGTCTCCATGTTCCTGACCACCTCCTCGCCAGAGGAGGACGTGTGGGGCAAGTTCAACGGCGGTATCGCCACCAAATATTTCATCGAGTTCGCGGAGGTGAACAAGGCAAATTTCTTCCAGGCGCAGGGCCGCGTCAAGCAGATCCTCGAGGACGACCAAATCACCGTTCAGCAGAAGCACGTCGACTCCAAGATGATCGACTCCTTCCACCACGGATGCATATGCACGAACAACATGATGCCTGTTTTCGAAGATCGACGCTGGGCACCCATCCACGTCAGCGAGCACCTGCTCATCCCGAAGAACTGCCCCGCGTGCGTGACCGGTACCTGCGACGGATGCGCGCGCAAGATCGCATACCACACGCGCACCAATACGACCGTCGTGCAACCGGGCGCCGTGCGGATCTTTCTCGAGCTGCTGACGAACCTAGAGTGTCCGCGGAAACTGACCGCACAGCACGTGCCGCAGAGCGAGCAGGCGGATCTCATTCGCGAGGGCAGCAAGGACGTCATCGACCACGCACTGGCCCATCTCGTGAAGACGCGCATCGAGGCCGACCCGGCGTGTACGGCCGAGCTGTACACCCCGGAGGATCTCTTCGACCACTACAGACACTACTACAAAATGTTCGAGAAGGGCGACGAGCTTGGCCTCGCCGCCTTCCGAAATCGCCTCAATTCGAAGCAGCTCGCGGGCCTGAAAAAAGTCCGCGCCCGCTCATACCGCGGAAAAACGTTCGCGAACGCGATCTGGTTCAAGCAAATAGACTTCGCGCAACTGGCACAGACGCTGAGTGTCGAGGTGCGGACGCCGTGCACCGGACAGGGCACCGCGAGCATCGAGCAGTCTATGCGCGGCAATCCGCCCGCGCGGGCCGTCGAGACTTACTGGCAGACCGCGTTCGATGACACGCGCAAGTGGATTGACGGGTTTCTCGACACGGTGTACGAGGACGAGCAGCACAGCGATAAGAAGCAGCGCAACTGAGGAACGACACATTTTTTTTGACTGGGCTAAAGGCGTGTCAGGATTTCGTGTCAAATCTCACTGCGGGCTAAAGGCACAGGTGTCACGCCAAAAACACCCCGTGACACGCGTTT
>Ga0208814_1000794_pt1 | contig 16940 bp, 16 predicted proteins | sample MalvirAntarct_55_FD_184253 | JGI IMG/M metagenome (GOLD analysis project Ga0208814, IMG submission 184253) | Marine viral communities from the Global Malaspina Expedition - Malaspina viral metaG Antarct_55 (SPAdes) (version 2) | ecosystem: Environmental > Aquatic > Marine > Oceanic | place...
CCAAACATGTTCATTCCGGCCTGCATGTTGTTCACACCCTGCTGACCCATCCGCGCAGACATGTCCGCACCAAACTGCCGATTCTGCTGATTGCTGCCATAGTCGTTTTGACCCATCGTGGCACCAAAATTACGGGCGTTATTCGACTGACCCGTATTAAACTGAGAACCCTGCTGCTGACGACCTAAGTTAGACTCAAGCTGCGATGCACCCTGACCGTATCCTTGACTGCGTAGCTGGTTTTGAGCGCCTGCATTAAACTGATTGCCTTGCTGCTGAAAACCCGCGTTGGCCTGATTTGCACCCTGCTGAAAACCGGCGTTTTGGCTGGCGCGATTCGACTCAACACCCATCGCCTGCTGATACGCATTGCCGCGCATTTGCGAGGCTATATCGCCCATTCTATCGCCTGCGCCTCGTGCCGCTATACCAGCGGCAACGCCAGCGCGGCTAGAGCCGGAGTTACCGCTACCGGCAGCGTTAGAGCCTATGCCTGGTAGCTGGTTCTCGTTCAAATTTCTCGAAATGTCTCTGCTGGCGGCATCGATTTGACCGTTCAGTACATCGTTGTTGATGTATTTTCCAAGGTTTGCCTGATTAAATCCGCCGTTTTGAGCGGCGTTCATGCTCGCGTTAGTTGCCTGCGAGGCGTTACCGGCCATGTTATTTGCCATGCCGTGGTTTGCGCCGCCGCCCTGGGCGATAGAAGATTGCCCCGCGCCACCCGCGTACTGATCGCCAGCCGCGAATGCCTGATTTTGCATGCCACCAGAATTCTGGTTCAGCGCATTATTTGAATAGTCCAACGCTTGGTCAGAGCCTTGCAACAAGCCGGAACCTTGGGTCATTAGACCCGCACCTGCGCCGCTAATCATTCCACCGCCTTTTCCCTGATTGTCCAGCGCGTTGCGCAAATTAGGGTTGATGCCTGCCACACCCTCGGTGGGCAGACCCACAGGCCCGTATGTCATATCCAGCGCCCGGTCTCGAATATTGTCCAGGTGAGGCTGCTGCGATGGATCTACAAATGTTTCTGAATCGCTTCTCGATTTTTGTTTATTTTTAGAACCGCCGAAACTAAATAATCCCATTGTTTTTTCCTGTGTTAAATTGATTGCCATCCGGCATCGTAGTAATAGAGGCCACGGCCAGAGCCGGGGTTCCATGCGGTGCCATCCGCAAAAACGATCTGACCCGTAACGGGTTTTGATGGCTCTGCTGTAATCACCGGAAGTGTTGTTGATTGTGACGCCACAGTGAAGCCGTTGGCTATTCTGTTAAGCTCTTGGACCAGCCAACTTCGCAGCCCGTTTGTTGTGTTGGCGCTTGTGTTTGAAGGTATATAGCTCAACGCCCAGCGACCTCTTCAATATCGATATCGAGACCTGTCAGCCGCCAATAATCTGTGGCGGTGTTTGACTCGATTCGCAGCGCGAAGTATCTCCCGCTGGATCTGATATCAATCTTGTGATCCGACTCAATATTAAATGTTTTTGTTTCCTGCCAACGCACGCCATCCTGTGGCGCGTCCGATATGCCAACTTGAATCGTGACGCTGCCGGTGCCTTCAATTTGAGGCATGATCCCTTTGAGCTGCTTAATATTATTGTTTGCGCCCCCAAGAACCGTGTCCAGATCTATTTTTGTTGCCTCGACAAAGGAGGGCATTGCGCTACCGCTTAGTCCGTGGGTGTCGTTCATCAGCCTCAGTTTGCTGTCTGTGTAATCCGCACCAAACAGCTTAATGTTGTTGGCTTGTGTGCTGGCGCTCACAGACGACCAATACTCTGAGGATGCGTCCCAGCCGCCCGAGATGCTGCCCCAGCCGCCTGACGTATCCATCTTGTCAGCAACGGTTAACGCCCTGCAGTTGGGCAAGTCGATAAAAGTGAAGGCATCACTGATCCAGTTGTATACCAGCGCCCGGTTTGCCGACTCACTATTCGCCGCATCGCTATTGGCGTAGCAGATCCAAACCTCTGAGCTGTCAGGTATTGTCTGGCAGAAAACAGAGCGTGTGTCCGCCAGCTCGTTGTAGAACGAGCGCCTGACTTTATTGTCCACCAGGCTGCGTTTTTGAGAGCCATCGTGCATATAAATGTCATTTTGGCCGACGACGATATGCGCGTTTGGCATCGACGCAACAGCGCCTCTGTTTATGATGCCCTCGTCAGAAAACAGCTCTCTGAACGAAAACACAAAGGGGACGCCGATAAAGTCCATCGCATACACGCCTCTTTCTGCATATATAATGTTGCTGTTATTTAAACTGAGCTGGTCTATCAATGCGCCGTTGCCGCCGCCGAGCGTGTTCTCACCGGCCAAATTAGTTGTGGACGTAATGTCGTATGAGCCTGGCACTCCAGAGGGGTCATACTCATCAGACCATCGAACCGTGTAGGGTCTTTTTGTCGATCCGGCCTCGTAGCCTGCCATCACTAAAAATGAGTTAAAAGGCTTGATGCAGTTTGTGATGACGCCGCTCGGCCAGGCTGTTAAATCGGCAAACCGAGATCCCGAGGGCAGCATGTACTGAGGAGCCTGCGAGCCGTTGTTCATCAGCATGGCAGTGCCAAGTTGAGCCGACTGCCACCTGGGCGAGTTGCTATAGTTTGTTGCATCTGATGTTTTTGTAACATTCGACACCGCCGAGCCGTTGAACCTGTATATCTTGTTTAGCGCACCAACGACCAGAGTGTTGTTGCCTTGATAAAGCCAACCTTGAACGTGCGTGGGCGCGTCCGACAGGGCTTGCCTGACACTGTGTCCCAGCGCCTTGCCCAATCGACCAGAGTGAAAGGTGACGTTGTTGCCAGCCGGAAACTGTGTCAATTCCAAATCGTAGGGATCTTGGTCGGTGACGATTCCGCCACTGCCGATTTTTCTCATCGGTACATAGGTCATTAGCCGCCTCCCTCGTTTACATTCTCGCCCTTGACGGCGCTGACGGTTACACGGGTGGTCACAGATGTGCTGCCGACCGTCGCAGTTACATCAACCACTGATGTTTTGTAAATCAGAGAGCTGTTTGTGTTTAGACTATTTGTAATGCGCACAAATGTTGATGTGCCGGAAGTTGACCCGGTTGTGAAACTGGTCTCCCCGCTAACCCGCGAGAAACTAAAAGTGGCCGCTACGTTCGTGCTCAATGATACTGTTGCGGTTGCAGTGCCTGTACCCATGACTATCGTTTGCATGTATGCATTCGACGGGGAGGCGGTAACCGCTAATCTATTCCAAACATTTGCGCCGCCAACCCAAACGGAGTTGATCGCAGTGGAGCCGATCTTAATATCCGTAATATTTGTGCCGCCAACTTGAATCGTCAAGGGTTACGTCCTAAAGTAAATAGTGTTCGCGTTGGAGCCAGATTGCGAGGTGCTTATACTGAATCCATCGACCGATCCAGCAGCGCAGCCAGCCGCTGCCGCAACAATTTGCGCGGTGCTGGGGTTCACTTGCGCACCTGACGCGATACCTGCAAGCTTGCTGTTTAAACCGCTTGTAAAGTTTATCTGTGTAAGCCCACCGTTTCCGACAGAGTAGGTCGTGTTAGTGTCGATAAATATCGCATTGGCTGGCACGTTAGTAAGAACCTGACTGTCATCGACTTTCCCCGCCAACGCCGCGCTTAATCCGTCAACATTACCCATAACATGATCATGGCTGTCGTCGGCCACTGTCGCTGTGATTGACACATCTGCATCGCCAATGATGGAGGCGCTGCCACTAAGATCGCCAGCGAGAGTTATCGTTCTGGCCGTGGCCCACTTCGATGACGTTGACGCATTGCCTGTCACGTCTCCGGTCAGAGCTGCTGTAATCGCGCCAGCGGTGAAGTTGCCCGAGCCGTCACGCTTGACAAGTGTTGATGCGGTGTTCGCGTTGGTGCCTGCGTTGGCAAGCGAAACGGCGCTGTTGATGGCGGTGTGCGTGCCTGTTAACGCGCCTGTTAACGCGGGAAAGGTGAGCTTGATAGTACTTTTCAAAAGACGAATGTGGTTATCGCCGTCACCGATGTTATCCGAGCTGGTAGGGTTAGACGCCACCAATCCGTTAATGTATGTGCTGGATTCTAATGCCATGTTATTTTTTTACCTTGTTCATAATTCCGATTGCGCCTCGGACGCCAAACGATGCGGCGATAATTATTGAAAGCCCGGTCTGATACCAATTAGGCATTGTCGCCAAGACTTCAAAACCTTCTCTGACGTAAGGCACTGCAGAGGGAACAAACGCCAGCACCAAGGGGATACTAAATAAAATGGTTAGCCACTCATCCTTCCAGCTTTGATTGCTGGCGCGAGCCATCGCGGTTTCCCAATCGGCTGCGCTCTTCGCCTGCGTCTTCATAACGCTGGCCTCGGCCTCGGCCTTGGCTTTTGTTTTTATATTCTTGCCTTCGATCCAAGTTTTGCCGAGATCAGCGATTGGCCCGACTAACGCCCCGAGTACGCTCATTTCACGATACCGCTGGCTATCACACCCGCGAGCACTGTCGCGCACAACCAAAACAAACGCTCGCCTTTCCCTAGTGAAAATTCATGTACCGCGCTGCTGGATTCCAGTGCGTCGAGTCGAACATCCAGCTCGCGAACTTGTTCGTGAATTCTGTCGTTGTGTTTTAAAATTGTCGTGACGCGCTCCTCGATGCGAGCCAGGCTCACTAGCGCATCGTTGATGCCGTCGAGCTTGTGCTCAAATCTTGTTAACCGCTGCTCCACATCCATTAGTAAGTCCATATCACTGGAGCCGTCCTGCGACTGTCCACATGCACAAAAGTCTTGGCAATACCGATGCCGCTAAATCCCATTTCAATCGCGTTTTTCACAATGGCGTGCCGCTGCGACCCATTGCTAATCTTAATGTCAGCAGCAATCCCCTGGTTGTGTGTGCCTGGCGTGATTTTTATAGCCTCGACGCCGTGATCTTTTGAGCGATAGCCGGAGGTGATGATAAAAGGGAAACCGCACCGATCACGCAGCTCATCGAGCTTAATGACGAACTCTTGATTGATTTTATTTTCGCCGGTTGCGTGGCACGAAAAATCTTCGAGTAAAAAATAGCGAAATTGCATAAGGCTCCAAAGGGGGGAGGGTGTGCGCTGTCGCGAGAAGGCGTTATAGCGAGGTTATATGTTGTTGATTCTACAATAAGTGGTAATTTAATCAACCAACGGGCCGTAAAACCCCTCATTTATCTTTATTCCATAGCTCAAACAAGATGCGTACTTTTTCTTTCAGTGTCTCTTGTTCAGAGTGCATTTTAGCTAACACCGTTACCAGCGTTATGAAGCCTATAAAAATAGGCCACAAGCTCCCAATAGTTTGTACTGTATCCACTTACTACATGCCCTTATTGTTTAGCTTTGTTCCCTAAAAAAGCAAACTGCTCTAGCAGCTTGTAAGCTGAGGCTACAATCGCGTCGTCCTTAGGCGTGTCAGTGTAGTTACAAATAATACTGGCTACAGAAACTAATGACGTCGCAACAAGATATAATTCTGATAAGTGTTCCATTACCAAGGTACTCCGGTTTGTACAACAGGCTCTTTTGATTCTGCAATTTGACTTGCAATAGAGGCTTCGATAGCGCCTACGTCTAGTTCAGCTTCTGTCCAGCTCAAAACATCTGCTTCTGTTAAATCTGCAAAAGGTATAAAGCTTTCATCAGCGGGGTCAGGTGTGAAGCTGCAAGTGCCGTGATTTCTACCTGAATGATCACCGTCTACGTCTGATGCTCGCCAGTGAGCTACAACTACACCATCGTCAGATGTGTTGCGTTCTAGTTGTAAGATTGTCCAATTTACTGTCATTTTATTCTCCTTTATGTATTTTCAAGTGCTGTGATGTTAGTAGTTACCTATAGACAGGGTTTCCCTCTAGATCAACCACGCCTATCTCCTCGAACTGAGGCTTGAGGACTTCTTCAGTTGTTGCCGGGGTCAGAACTGCAACTCCATCAATCACTTCGATTATTTCAGGTACGTCAACAGTTTCTAAGGCTGTGACTTGTTCACCATCCAACATGACAGGGACGCTAATAGTGCGCTGTACAGGTGCTGGTACTTCAGGCTTCAGAGGCTCAACGATTACTCGTCCTTGCTCATCTGTCCAGTCAGTGTCCATCATGTGCTGGTCTTGACGTTCACCGATAACTAACCAACTTACTCTGTCTGAGCAGCTTGCGTCCTGACAAGAGATGCTCAAGATGTTGCCGGTAACAGAACCCTTGATTGGCTCCCAATCGGTCTCGTTAGTTGTGAAGACGCGAATGTTTCTGTTGAGCGCGGCAAATGTTCCTTCACTCATACCGTGGAATTCATCAATGTTGACCTCAACAGCACCATCAACCAAGTCGGATACGCCAGAATATAACAAGTCGGCTTGGGGTGATTCGGTGAAAGAGTGGACGAGTTGATGTGTATCAGGCTTCAAAGGGTGGTCGATCCTAAATGATCCCGAACCCTTGGATAGTGAGCCAGCGACAGCGAGATTGCCAGCAGTATCTAAAGTCAACCTCACCGCAGGAGAAGTAACATCGTACACACGAAAAGTACCTGCATAATTATCAATGTTGATACCTTCATTAGACCCTGCCCCTGCTAGACTAATCTCGCCACCTTCGTTTCCAGACGCAGCACCATGAACTGTTACCAAGTTTGAACTAAGGGTGCCGTGTAGTGTCACATTAGCGCCAATTGCTGTTATCGCTTTAGCACCAGCCCAAAGCTCAACCGTATCGTTAGCTGATGCCCAAAGGTAAGAGTCACTGCCAGCGTTTGAGTCTAGTACGAGCTTCTTGGTTGTAGGTAAACTGATGTTGCCACCGGCAACACTCCAACCAGCCGCAGTGGTGAACGCTAATTCGCCAGTGGTAGACTTCAATCGGATGTGGCCTGTACTTGTGTCGTTAAGGGCTGAACCTGACGAGTTTATCAAGATACCGTTAGCACCTTGGTTTACAACGCCCGCAGAAGCACCAACAGCCACAGATGAAGCGCCTTGGCTTGTTTGACCCGCTTGTACTCCAACAGCAACCGCCGAAGCGCCTTGAGTTGTTTTACCCGCAGCGTTACCAAGAGAGGTAGCACTAGATCCTTGACTTGTTTTACCAGCGTTGATACCAAAGGCAACAGAATAATCGCCTTGGGTTGTCTCACCCGCAAAGTAACCAACAGCCGTTGCGCTAAACCCTTGGGTGTTTTTACCAGCCGCATAACCAACAGCGACAGCGTTAACGCCTTGATCTGTTTCACCCGCTTGCTGGCCAAGAGCGACAGCACTAGCGCCTTGGCTTGTTTGTCCCGCTTGCTGACCAATAGCAACGGAGCTTGCGCCTTGGTTTGTATATCCAGCATAGTAGCCAGCAGCAACAGCCAAGATTCCTTGACTTGTTTGGGCCGCAGATATACCAATAGCGACCCCGTAATTACCTTGCAATGAGTTACCCGCAAGCAAGCCAAGAGATACAGCACTAACGCCTTGGTTTGTTGACCCTGCCGCGTTACCTATCGCGACACTGTTACCACCCTGATTTGAAGCACCAGCGTTGAGACCAGCAGAGAATGCGTTAGCACCCGCGCCAGATGCAGAGGATAAGAGTGACCCAACATTCGCAGTACCCGATAGGTAGAGGTCTTTGAAGCGATGCGTGCTTAATCCTAAGTTTGTTGTTGCATCTTCAATCGTTGTGCTATTGCCTGTTGGCGCAATAAAACCGTTACCGAAACGCAACCCTTTATGTCCTGAAGCACTAGCATGAATATTAAGGTCACCATCAATAGTACCAATACTACCTACGGTTGTGTGGTCTTTTTGGATAGCAATGATTTGACCGTCAGAAGTTTTGCGGTTAAATATAGCAGTAGTTCCACCATCACGGATATGATAAGCAGAACCGTTAGAAAGCAAATTATGACCAACAGTATTAGCATCTGTCGTAGTCTTACCCACCAACACGTTGCCTGATGAGTCTATGCGCATGCGTTCTTGAGATTGTGTTGTAAAACCTAAGTTACTACCAGAGTCATAAAATACACGACCCCCATCTGGGTCTGAAGCATCACCTAAGTCTAGCACCGCAGTACTGCCATCTGCTGATGTAATCCTTGCTATGGTGTCTCCTGAAGATGAAACGTGAAGGTTAGCACTAGGCGAATTTGTTCCAATACCAACCCGATTAGTACCACCATCAACAAACAGCATATTAGCGTTGTTGTTTGATTCAACGCGGAAGTCACTGTCTGCACCGCTTTCGTTTATAACTCCGCCGGCCTTAAAATTAAAAGTTGCTGTGTTCTGCTCTAGTCGAAAAGCCTCTCCGACGTTCGGTACAAAAAACTGCATACTTCCACTAGTAGCTCGGAAAGTAGTTGAGGCTGATACAATTCCACCACTTGACACGCTACTTGCAAACGTAGCCGCACCTGCATCCAGTGTCATGGCATTTGCGTTGTTAATTTTGAAAGTGTGTCCAGTTCGTCCGTGTATACTTAAAGTATCTGTATCTGTTCCGTTATGATGGGAAAAGCTATAATCCTCATTGTTTGCCCCAGACAACTGCATTGAAACCTTTGCAGTTCCACGAACAGTGTTGGCTAATGTTATACCGTTGTTATCACTATTTTGGTCAACATGTAATGCCGTAGATGGACTACTAGTACCAATACCTAACGATTTCGCTGAAGCGTCCCAGAACAGACTTTGTGATGTGCCAGCTGTATTATAGAAACTGACATCGCCAATTTCTGAAACATTCAATCTCTTTTTTAGCGCCCCTGTATTATCTGCATTTTCAATATAAAAGTCAGACCCAAAGTTTGCGCCTGTTCTATCAGCAACTAAATTTACAGAGCAACCTACTTGATTGTTTTGAAGGCTGATTGATGCTTCTGTGCCTCCTGCGTTTGTAGTGTTAATAAATGTACCAAGAGTAGCGCGACCAGCACTAGAAGCACCTACAACAAGCCCATCCATCGTGGCTGTGCCATTAAAAGTAACACCTGCGCTAAACGTAGCTGCGCCGGCTGCGGACATATCAAGTCTGAGGGCATTTACGGAAGAGGAACCATCTGTACCTTGTAAAATAATATCTGCATCAGAGGTAAGTGAACGTAAAATTAAACCCCCTGTTGACATGTCCACGTAGCCACGAGATGTGCCACCCGATTTGAAGTTTATTTGATTACCTGCCGCATCAAGGGTAATGTCTCCTGCAGCATCTAGCGTCATGTCACCAGAACTTAAAGCAAGGGTATTGCCCTCAAGTGTAAAGTTATCTACTACTACACCTGCGTTGGCTGTTAAGACTCCAGAAGGTGTTAAAGTTCCTGTGACTGCTACACCACCAGCGGCGGTGGCGAGTTTGACTGCGTTGTCATAAAAAAGCTGATTTGCACCATTAGCCAAAAAAGTCGCAAGTGATTCGCCAGAAGCGGTTTTAAGGAATAGGTGAACACCTGCATCTATTGTTAGACTTCCTGTGCTGTTATCTATAAGACTATCAGTTCCATCATGGTAAATCTGTAAATCATTACCTGCGCCGAACGTAGCTTTGTCGTTATCACCCAGAGCTATGCCGCCGTTGGCTGTTATTTCTCCTGTGCTGGTCAGTGCCGCGAACGTGGGGCTATCGCCTGTTGCAACGCCCTGATTAAATCCGAGATTTGATCGAGCCGTTGCGGCGTTGTTTAAATCGGACAGGTTCTGGTTTGCGATTAATGCCCCCGAAAGCGAGGCGTAGGCGTTTAGCCAGTTGCTGCCATCGAAAACTTTCATCGCATTTCCTGCGGAGTCGAAATAAAGTGCTCCCGCTACCAGGGCGTTCCCATCGTTATCGACAGAAGGGGCGCTGGATTTAGATCCCAAATATCGATCATCGAAGCTGTCCAATGCAGCCAGGGCGCTGTCTCTCGCCGCCTCTGCGGCAGTCTGGGCCGTGGCGGCAGATGCGGCGCTGTTGCTGGAAGATGTCGCAGATGTGGCGCTGCTTGACGCCTGGGTCGCGCTTGCGGAGGCCTGTGAGCTGGCCGTGCTTGAACTGTTAGTTGCTGCTGTAGCAGAACCGGCGGCGGCTGTAGCAGAACCGGCGGCGTTTGTCTCTGCCGTTTCGGCGTTTGTCTCTGCCGTTTCGGCTGCCGTCTTCGCTGCCACGCTGGCGTTCTTGCTCGATAAAGAGCTTGCCGCGCTTGTAGAAGAATTTTGTGCTTGGGTTGCGCTTGTGGTTGCGCTATTAGCTGCTGCGGTTGAGCTTGACGCGGCATTGCTTGCAGATGTTGAGGCCTCGCTGGCTTTAGTTGTCGCTGTATTTGAACTGTTAGTCGCAGAGGTTGACGCGGTTGACGCGGTGCTTGCAGAGGCTGCAGACTCTCCGGCCTTAGTTGTCGCTGTATTTGAACTGTTAGATGCGGCTGTAGCAGAACCGGCTGCCGCAGCCTGTGCTGTTTCTGCGTTTGTCTCTGCCGTTTCTGCGTTTGTCTCTGCCAATTCAGAGGCAGTCTGTGCGGCCTCTGCGGCAGTCTGTGCCGTTTCTGCATTTGTCTCGGCCAATTCTGCATTTGTCTCGGCCAATTCGGCGGCAGTCTGTGCGGCCTCTGCTGCATTTTTACTCGTTAGTGCATCGGCTTCGTAAGCTCCAACTGCATCGCTGCCGCCGCTTTTAAAAAATCCTGCCATTTTTAATACCCCGATTGAATAGTTGCGGTTGACCCTGAGTACTCAGCGGTTTTTGCGTGTTGCATGATCCTGCCCATCGCGTTCTGGTAGCCGCCTTCCCATCGAGAGCTGTCGCTCCCCAAATAGGTTGATGCCTCGGCCAGCGTTGCGTACAGATAAATTTCTGGTGCGCCAGAAAATACGACATTGCTTGTGTTGGCACTGGTCAGCCTGCCGGGATCGTAGTAATAAATAATCCGAATTTCGTCGGTCTCTAAAACCGTTGGGATTGGGAAAAGTCGTAAGCGGTGAACCTCTCGCGCAAAATATTCTGGCGGTTGCCCAGAAACAGGTGTGTAGCTGTGCAGTTGTGTAAGGCTAATTCTTGACAGTGGGTTGTAGTTAAAAAACACATCTTTCGCTTCAAGAAAATCCGCTGGCAGACTGATATAGCCTCCATCGCTGATGCTGCTTAGTATTGTTTTTTCGTTAAACGGAGAGCGAAGCTCGTGAAATATTCTGTTCTCGGCAAGCTCTATAAAATCCGGTATGACCGCCGAAAGATCCTCGCGATTTAACCAATCGGCAACCGATGCTTTTAGGCCGTCATATGTAGTTAAGCTCATAATCGGCCCTTGCGGGTTCGCAGGTACGCATACTCTGGCGAGTTAAGTTTCTTCTTAATTTTTGCTTGGTCCTGATAAGTGGGTGCCATCACATTGATGCCTTCCTTCATCCACTCCATTACTACCACCGCAGGTATGGACGCTACGCGGTTCCAATCGCCGTATTTGTCGTGCTTTTCACTTTCGTTAAAAGCTCGCTTGTTGGATTCCAGGATAGAGCTAACGTCTTGAGTGTGAGAGACGTGTAACTTGTCTTCCTTGGTGTCGTGCTGAATTTTTGGGTTTAGATCGGACATGTTCACCTTTAATTTTTAAATAAATAAAAAGGGTCGAGCACCCAAGGAGGAGGGAACCCCTTGGGCGCTCTAGCTCTCAAAAATGAGAGATTATTTACGCTGTTAAAGCGTCGATCTTTCCAGATGCAACGTCAGATTCGCAGACCAGTGTTAGCTCTGTAAGCATTTGACGTTTGTCAGAGTCACCGACCTTAGCCAACTGGATAGTCTGCATAGGACGAAGGACCGCACGATTCCAGTACTCAGTGTCCAATACTAAACAAGTGTTAGCCTGAAGGAATCTATTTGGTACTATACTGACCTCACCAAATGGGGACACGTAGATATCGACTGCGTTCACCAGTTTGGTGCCGGTGTCAAAGTCTCTCTGGCGTCCCGATGCGGCAGCAAAGCCTGCAACGATAAGAGAGTGAGACGGTGTTACCTGCACCTGGTTAGGTTCGCCACCTTCGCCGTAACACTTTTCTAAAACGTCAAGAAGAAGTGCCTCAGTGAATGTGCGGTTAGACCCGGCGGTGTTGGTGGTTGCTGCTGCGATCTGATTGGGCGCAGATGTTAACTGACGACCAGTAGATCCGTTGCCAGCCGTACCGGCCTGAGTCAAACCAACAAACGAGTGCTCGATGTCGCGTTTCAACTCTTTGCCTGCCTTGGATATCGCTAACGCGAGATCAGAGGAGCGGCCATATTTTTCTACGCTTTCCGATGTGCCAGAAACCTGCACAACCTTACCGAAGATCTGGGTGTTGGCGGTTTTAACAACCTGTGTGACCGTAGATGCTGCACCGGCATCCGCGCCTTCAACTAAAATATTTGCACCCACAGAGGCGAGAGAATCTTGCATCCATTGATGTAGCGTTGCTTTTGCGCTTGACGTGCCGATGCTTGATAGCATTGGTGTTTGAGTCGGGCTGATTTGATATATGATATCCTCGAAATCTTCCTTCTTACCGACCTGTGTGTAAGTTTTTAACGTACCTGCTACTGTTGGCATTTTAATTCATCCTGCTCAAGATGGCGGCTGCTGCGTCTGCGACCTTGCCGGTTTTCTTCAAACGTTCTCTAGTTTTACGAGAGGCTTCAGATTCTGAGGACTTGGCCGTGCCTGCTTTCCCGCCAGACAATGTTTTTGATGGTCCCGATTTAAGTTTTTTCTTAATCGCAACCGTTTTTTGTTGATCGTACTGCATGGCCTTGTAAAGCGCGGTGATTAAACGGTGATCGGCAACTTTATTGAACTCATCGCCGCTTACGCCTAATCCGTCTTGAGCGTAATCCCGAATTTGGTAGTAAGTTTCGTTACTCCAATTTGGAATGTTCGTTTTCAGTACAGTCAGGCTTTCCATCGCGGCTTCTTTCTGCTCAGTGTCTACCTGTTGCTGTTGCTGCGTTTGATACTGATCCGCTTGCGCTTTAATGTAATCGTAAGTGGATTTCGTCTGCTCAAAATTCGCCTTGGCCTGCTGGTAACCATCAGGGTTCTCGACCGCCACACGCTCCCAATTCACGCCTTCAAAACGTGAAAGGTCAGCGCCAGAGGCAACCAATAACGCATTCATCGTTGCGTGAGTCTGCTCTGCTTGAGCTTCATTGGCCTTGCGGCCCTCGCTTAACGTCTGCGTCTTTTTCGTGTAGTCCGACTGTCTGAGCCATCCCAGCTTTAACTCCTCGATGGTCAGGCTCTCGCCATCAACATCAAATGTCTCCGCCACAGCTTCTTCTTCTTCACTGTCATCGGTTGGGTCGTCTTCTTCGACCTCCTCAACAGCCTCGGATTCTTCTGCTTCCTGCTCGAACTCTTGATCTACACTGTCGGAGTCCTGCGACTCCTCTTGATCCTCGGATTCTTCTTCACCGTCTGGTTGTTCCGTTTCGGACTCCAAAATGGCGTTCAATCGTTGTATCGGGTCTAACGATTCTGGAGAGTCCACGGGCGTGGCTTGCTCTGCTGAATCGACTATTTCTTCTGCCATTCTACTCACCCTCTTGTTGGTTGCGCAACTCTAAGTTGTTAATCAAGGTGGCAAATTGCTGCACGAACATTTGACCGGCCTTGAACATCGCATAGAGGCGCTCGCGCTCCTTGTCACTCTCCGGCGGGGTCTGCAAGATCTGCTCGACGATGTTGTTGTTCATCATCTGATACGCTTTATTGAAAACGTCTGAACCCATTAGCTGCTTGCTTGCTTCAGCCAGTGTCTCGGTCTCGCCCATTTCTTGATCGTAGATGTCGTTGCTCATATAAAGTCCTTAGTAGGTTGCTTTTTTTTAGTGGCCTCGATGGCCGGGGTGGTAACTTTTTTAGGCGCATTTTTCTGCGCCTTGTACGCCTGTTCAGGCGCATTTTTCTGCGCTTTATAGGCCTCATATTCTGAGAGCGCGTCCTTGTAGTCGATCTTTGGAAGCTTTCGCGCCTTGGCGTTTTCCAGTAGCGCGTCGAACCTGCTTAAATCGTTATCCAATGCTTACGTCCCTCCCTTGTCGCGATTCCAACACCAGCTCAGCACGCGCCATTTTGATATCGTGCTTGATTTTCTCCGCGTCCAAGAGCAGCTTGCTGTCCTCGGTCTCTTCCTTGTGCTCCTGCTTTTGGCGGTCAAACACCGTCTTGTTTTGCTCTTTTAATATGTCGAGATCAAGCTGTCCCTCCATAACTGCAACCTGTCGTGACTGCATCTCCGCCTGAAATTCAGCCTGGTACTGAGCCATCTGGTCAGCCTGCTGCTGCTGCTCTTCAGCCTGCTGCTGCTGTTGCTGCTGCTGCTGCTGGTAGGCCTCGTCGTTGGGGTCTTGCAAATATGCCGCGCCCTCTTTGATATTCAACAGCTCAAACGCCCTGGAGATCATTGCGTGACGCTGCGCGGGTCCGTAGAGGCCTCCAAGGTTCGGGTCTTGCGGATTCATAGTGAACTGGCTGTCCAGGCTCAACAGCATCTGCGCCTCCTTTGCTTGCTCGTCAGGAGTCAGCGCGACAGCGACAGACATCTCGGTGCGATCACCAAGCATTGCCGGGTTGATAGCCACAAAGCGCCCATCGAGCTGCATCATTTTTTCTTCGGTTTCGTTCTCGACGCCCAGCTTATAAATATCGTGCATCAGAGGCTTCAAAAAAGTCTCCGCGAAGTTTCTCGCCATGACCATGATTCGCCGGTTGGAGGCGTTCATAAACGTGTTGATTAAATCACTAGAGTTCTGCTTGCTCACCGCCGTGGTGTCCATGCCCTTGGACATTCGGCTTGAGCCGGATCGCATTTCTTTCTCTTGCTCAAAATTCTCTATGGCTGTATACACGCCGCCGTTGAGCTGCGGGGTGGGCAGAGGCCGCACCACAGACTCGGGGTTAGGTGACATCACATCAACCACGGCACCAACCCGGTTGTCTAGCAGATCCCTTGGGTTCTTAACCAGCGACAGGTTAGCGACCCACCGGCTTGTCGTTGTCAGCATCATGTGATCGACCACGCCACGTTTTAGGCTGGACATAGTTTTCTGTAGATCGATCAGCACGTCCGCCAGGGACATGCCATAGAATCGGTGCGGGAGAGGGAAGGGCGTAAAGGTGCGGAAGGGCATCTCACTGACGATCTCAGTGTCCAGCATCGTGGTTCGGCTGTGGATGCACTTGTAAAACACGCAGGCGTTTATCTCTTCGTCGTAACGCTTAATGTAAGACTCGTACAGCGTCACATACTCGCGGTCCTTGGAGTCGTCAAGCCCAAAGCGGTCGCTGCGGAAGCTGTCCACAGAGTCTCTGCCAAGCGAACCCTCGTGCATCATGTCCTCGTCGCCAAGCTTGTCTACTAAATCCTGAGAAAGCCCCTCAGATAACAGCTCGCCTCGGGTGCGCTCCATTCGGTGCGAACAAAAATCCGCGTCATCGACAGAGGTCGCCCTTGGGCTGATTAAAAAGTCTTCAGGCTCCACGGTCTCAACGCAAACCTTGGAGGTGTTAATTCTACGGCGTGCCGACCCAGACAGGACCATCTCGCTGAACATCTCCCCGGTTTGCGGGTTCTGAGCCTGCGTGAAGTCCTCGATAATTTCCATCGGGTCAACAGCCGGGTCAGACATCATCTGGTTGAAGTCGTTCTCGTTGACGCCCTCAAACTCAAACTCCTCGTACTTGTAGTCCTCTTTCCAGTAGCGTTTAACGACACCTGTTTTGGCAACCAGCGCGTCATGAATCACATCGCTTAAAATTTTATGGCCCGAATTTTGTCTATAAAAACTGTAGTTGGTCCAGGCTGTCGCCATGCGTGCGCCCATTGCGTCCTCGGGGCTTTGCGCCTCAAACCTGCAGATGTTTTTATCGGCGCTGAATGTTTCGAGCAGCATCGCCTTGGCTGCCTCAATGGCGTCGAAAACGTCCATTGAGACGTGGTGAGAGCGCCCCTTAATCTCGTTGCCCATCGGCTCACCGTAGTAATACTTGTGCGCCGTATCGCGTTGCACACCGACCTCGCTGTTCGCATAGGTGTCGGCGGCGTCAATGTTTCGCTCCAAGGTCGATAAAAGCTCTGACTCATCAATAATCGTATTCATGGCTCGTGTGTCCTGTTGTGTTGCTGCCGAGCTGTTTCTGCTCGACATCGTTTTGTCCAAACCTCGTGACTGAGATAGCGGCGTAGCGGGTTGCGTCGATTAAGTCATCGAACTGCTTGTGAATTTTCCCTTTCTTTCGGTGGTATCGACGGAATTCCTCGAACCAGGGGGAGAGGTTGCTGAACACCTGCAATCTGCCAGTGCGGAACCGCTCCAGCATTTCCATCAGCCCAGGCTCCACATAATTAGAGCCGTCAGCGTTGCTGAACTTACCGATCATCAGCACACCGGCCTCGACATACATTTCCGCCAGGGTTCGACCGGAGCCTTTCTCCGTGCTGTCGCCATCGTGCGGGTAAATCATTGGAATGGTTTTGCCACGGCTTTTAATGGCCGATGCGTGAACCGCAGGTATCTCACCCTCTTTTTTATAGCAGTCATACACATAGATTGTATCGTTGTCGGGGTTGTAGGCGGTCCACACAACGGTTGTTGGGTGGGTTATTCCAAAGTCTATCGCGCAAAGTTTTTTATAATGAGGGGGTATCTCAAAGGGTTCGCACTTGATTACTTCCTCTGCAATTGGGAACACCATTCCCTCACCCAGTATGGGTATACCTTTGCTCCGCATATCTCGCTGATACTCAGGGATTGCCGCCAGTAGCTGTTTTTTTGTTGAGGAGGTGATGTGGGGCGCGTCGTCCCAGGTTACATTCTGCAGGTACTGACCATCGACGCGGTGGTCGAGAAATTGTGTTACAAGCTCGGTCACGCCGTTCTCAGGGGTGAATGTCAGTACCACGTATCCGCCTTCGCCGCCGTT
>Ga0208814_1000795_pt1 | contig 16887 bp, 32 predicted proteins | sample MalvirAntarct_55_FD_184253 | JGI IMG/M metagenome (GOLD analysis project Ga0208814, IMG submission 184253) | Marine viral communities from the Global Malaspina Expedition - Malaspina viral metaG Antarct_55 (SPAdes) (version 2) | ecosystem: Environmental > Aquatic > Marine > Oceanic | place...
GAATACAAAAGGAGCAATGAAATATAACGTTTGAAATAAGGAATGTGCGAAGCAATATTATTTATTTAGTGTTGTGTGTAGTGCGGATATAAATTATAAAATTAAAATTATGAATACAAAAGGATTACAAAAAGTAGAAATAGACCAAAAAGCTAAAAAGCTTTACATCTATTACATTCAAGATAACTCACACTTAATGAGTAACCCACCACCTCCACCAAGTTATTTAAGAGAGGTTTATAGCTTTGATAATATGGAGCTATTAGATACTGAATATGCAGAAGTTGAAAGAAGTAAAGAGGTTATTAAATGGAAAAGTTAGCATTACACACAACGTGTTGAGTATGGAGCGTTTTAATGCTCTATACTTAGTGTTATAGCAAGTTTTAAATTAAAGATATGAAGATAAATAAAACAATACCAAAAGATAAAAATAGCTACGTTTATTATGCGGATAAGGGGCGTGATTTAGTTGCGACAAAACCACTTTTAATAGTTTACAAATTAACTAAGGATGAAGTTAGTTTTAGAAGGGGGCAATATGTACACTCGCAAAAAGAGTGGTTAGATTGGGAGTCTTTTCAAATAACAGAGGATGAGTTTATCGGATGGGTAGATATAAGTAATGAATTGGATTTACCTAATTTGCTATAACAACCATGTAACGACACCTTTACAGAACCAATATGAACTCAGTATCAGTAACTTACACTTATGTTTATGAATTAGATTTTGCTCCAGAGTATGTCTTTACTAAATGTAAAAAGTGTATAAACTCTAAAAGAAATAAAGAATTAAAACAAGTACTAAAGAATGCTTGTATAGGGTATAATATCAGAGGTAAATTCTATTCATTAACTAAACTAAGAAAACATCTAGTTAAACCTAAACAAATAAATTTACCATTCTAATTAAATTTATTTTTTATTTGGTAGTCTGGATATTATTTACTATATTAGTGTTATAAATAATAAAGATGACTAAAGATGAGTAAAAAGATAACATTAACCCTAGAAGAATTAGAACATGAAATCAATCAAGCATTTGTACATGGTCAAGGTAATTCAATAATGATGGCATCAGGATTAGAAAGAAATGAAAAGGAAGATTACACTAGCTCTGTAATGCGTAGACTAACTAAACCAAAACAAGATGAGTAATTACAAAAAAGGTGATATAACACAAAACGGATGGGAAGTCCTTGATGTTGTGATGAAACCAATATACAAAATGAGAAAACGTGTAACCATTAACGATGATGTACCCGAATATAATGAACAGTATATTGGTGAGAAAGGATGGTGGTATTTTAATGGTAGATTTAATTGGGTAGAATTAGATGATTACCCAGGTAAACAATTTAGATTCAGAGAATTAGAATTAAATCAAAACAAGATGAGTAAAAAATACACCATAGAACAATACGAAAAGTTTAACAACGAAAAGGGTGAAATACTAACCTTAAATAAAAAGGATAATAACTGCGAAGATATAGAAAAAGGTGATACACTTATCCTAGATGTTGGTAGGTATAGAGTAGTAGAGGTAGAACACTTCAAGGCATTCAATGGCAGACAGCCATACGCATTAGTACTAATCAAATTAATAACAATAAATGACTAAAGAAGAAGTAATAAAAATAATAGATGATTCATTAGATGAACTGTTAGATGAAGTTGGTAATGATTATGAATATAATGGTTGCAGTCATTTAGTAAAAATCATTATTGATAAAATAAACCAAAAAGATGATGAGTGAATTAATATGGATAGTACCTTTAGCATTAGTACAAATGGTCTTTATGATTATAATAGGTGTAACTCTAATAGGTACTTTAACTGGTAATATAGGAATGGTAGAAGAAATGATGAAATTTTTTAAACTAACAAAAAGAAGATGAGTAAATGGTAGAGTTTGACTTGACAGACATTGGATAAAGGGGTGGTGCGATTCAAGGTGGAAAAAACCTAAACCCGAAACAGTTCGAATCTGTTATCTACCAAATACCATTCATAAACCAAAACAAAGATGAGTAAAGAAATAATATTTGATTTCATATCAACACTTGAATCACAAGTTTCATATGATATGAAAAAGAAAGATGATATGATTGATATTAGGTTTACAACATTTGGTAATCGTGCTGGGTGTAAAGCACTGTATGAAGTTATTCAAATGTTAGATGAAGATATGAAATTAAAGGTTGTAGAAATGATGAAGAATAGACGAGTTATTACTTAATATCTAAACCAAAACAAAGATGAGTAAAGAAGAAAAAAGATTTGAGTTATGGGTCGAAAGATTTAGAAGTGAATTAGCAGAAGAACAAATAGAAGTTATACAGGATAGTTTATCTGGTTTTGAATGGCCCAATGAATCTAAAGAAATACTTCAAGATTGGATAAAGGAACTTAAAACAAGACAAAGATGAGAAAATATAGAATCATAGAAGAAAAGTACGAACACGTAAGTCATTTTTATCCACAATATAAAGATGAAGATGTAGCTTATTATGTTTTAGGTCGTGATGGAAATGGTAAGGATATTAAATCAGAGTATCAATATTTTAGTAGTTGGAATGAAAAAGGTATCCTGAAAAGAGATGTTTATATATCTATATCTGAAGCAAGAAAACGTATAGAAATGGATATTAAACAACGAACATCTGAAGAATTGAAAGAAACTATTATACACGAATACTAATCAAAACAAAGATGAGTAAAGAAGAAACAATACCAAATTTATTTAGAACCGATGAATTGGTTCTATCAGAAAAAGCAATTGACTTTGCACTTAAATCATTAAAAGCGATAAAACTAAAAGGACAGGAAGTTCTTAAAGAATTATTAAATCAAAAACAAGATGAGTAAAGAAATAATATACGAAGTTGGAGATGTAGTTACAACACCAAGGGGTGAAGGTAAGATAGTCTATAAAGATGTCAACCCAGCGAACTATGAAGCAATTAAAGCACTAGATAGTATTGGTGATTGGCTTTACATGGTGGAAATAAATTACGGCAAGTATGTTGGACCATATAAGTACTATCAATTAAACCAAACCAAAGATGAGAGATAAATATGAAGCATTTTTATTCGGATTTTCAGTTGGTACAATTATATTCTGTACCTTATTCGGATATGTGATAGGTCAAACCAAAACAAAGATGAGTAAAGAAAAGAAAGAACCATCATTACCAATACTTAAAAGAGTATTTCCTAAAACTATTCCAATAGCAGAATTTGTTACAACAGAAAAGAAGATGAGTAAAGTAATTGTACCAAACCTAAAATGGGACCCTAATGAGTTTGAATTAGAAGGTGAAATAATAGATAATGTAAAACAAAAATGCTTAGATGGTTCTATATTTGAATATTACTTAGTCAAAACAAAATACGGAATCAATAAGTATATCAAAGAAGAAGTTAAACCAAAACAAAGATGAGTAAAGAAGAAACAATACCAAATTTATTTAGAACCGATGAATTGGTTCTATCAGAAAAAGCAATTGACTTTGCACTTAAATCATTAAAAGCCGAATGGAATCATGATGATGAGTTCCTAATGAAAGTGGCAAAGCAATTTGAATGTGCCTCAGAAGGTAATATCTTCTTAGACCAATTAGATGCTGCAGGTGATGATATACACGAAGGTTGGGTAAGATACTGTGAGTACAGAGATATTGAACACGAAATGAACGATAACCCTTTTATTGACGAAGATGAGAGATAAGATAGAAGAACTATTAGACATGAGCGACTCTATAACAAAATCACATTATATGATATGGGATAATGGCGATTGTTCAGAAATAGGACTTTGTGAAATCTTACTTGACCAACTAATAAGAAAACATAAAAAAGATAATGGTGAGTATTACGATACCGACTATGACCAAATAAAATTAAGATACCAAAAAGAGGATGAGTAAAGAAGAACCATTAGACGTAGCAAATATACTAAGTAATATATTAGAAGAAGAATTAAAAAAGGTAAGAGAAGAATCATTTAAACCAGTAATGGAACTATTTGATAAGTATAATATTTCTCCTGAGAATAGACTTAAAATATTAGTAGAATCTCATATAGAAACAATTGAACACTTTAAGAAGAAGGGTCAAATAATGGAAGATACTTACCTGATAAGTGTTACCATGAAAAATATTGAGAACTTTAAAAAACAAAACAAAGATGAGTAAAAGAATATACAAAGAATGGGAAGACATATATCCTCTCACACTTATCCAAATGAGGTATGGGGATAAATATGTTGCAATTAATTGTGAAGAAGATTCTGGTCATATACAGAACGTCAATACAGAAGAAGTTCATTATCGTTTAGAAGAGTGGATGGATGAGAATGTATCACCATGTCCTTATGGTGTAGGTACTACTATAATGGAGTGTATGAATAATTTATTGGAATCAATGAATAACAAATCTTATTAAACCAAAAAGAAGATGAGTAAAGAAGAAATAAGTAACATACTACAAGATAACCTTCAAGTTGTACCTACTAGATGGGATATGCATGAAAAACACTTTAACTGTGGTTGCCATTTCATCATTACTGATAAAGCATACCAAATAATTGGTGAAGGTGATACCAAAAGAGGTAAACATATAGTTGACCAATACCTAATAGAAAGTAATGGTAATATCTAAAACAAAACAAAGATGAGTAAAGTATTTTTAATTTCAGATTTACACCTTAGTCATACTAATATGGCTATTTATAGAGGGTTTAAAACTGTAGAAGAACACGATGAACATATAATTGAAAGATGGAATAGTGTAGTGACTAAAAAAGATGTTGTTTGGATTCTTGGTGATATTACTATGGAGAAAGTTGGACCTTACCATTTACTTGATAGATTGAAAGGTATAAAGAAAGTAGTTCTAGGAAATCACGATATGCCTAATCACGTACCGAAACTATTAAATCATGTGAATGCTGTTTGTAGTACATTTAAAAGTAAAGGAGTAATCTTTACGCATATTCCTATTCATCCACAAGAAATGAATAGATTTCGTAAGAACATACATGGGCACTTGCACGAAAATAAAGTAATGAGAATTGTTCAAAGTGATTTTGAAATGAGAGGTGAAGAAGAAATCGAAGACGACAGATACATTAATGTTTCATGTGAATGTGTAGACTTTACACCAGTATTATTAAATGATTTAATATAAACCAAAACATAGATGAGTAAAGAAGAACTACATATGGAACCAAGAGAAGTTAAAGAATTTAATAGATACGAAATTATATTATTCGATAAAGGTTATCGTGTAAATGACTTAGGTGAAGTAATCAACCCAAAAGGTGATAAGATTATGTGTAGTAAACATAGTAAAGGTTATAGATGTATTGGACATAGGATTAATGGTGGGAAAACTAATATACCAGTACATAGATTACAAGCATACATTAAATTTGGTAACAAAATTTATACTAAGGGTTTAGTGGTTAGACACCTGGATGGTGATAAATTAAATAACTCTTATAAAAATATCGAACTAGGTACTTATTCTGATAATAGAATGGATATGCCTGAAGAAGATAGAAAAAGATTAGCACAATTAGCAGCTGATACCCAAAAAATATATGACCATAACGATGTATATAAGTTCTATTGTGAAAACCCCTCCTATAAAGCAATTATGAATCATTTTGGAATTAAATCTAAAAGCACGTTGAGTAATATACTTAAAAAAATGGAGAAAAGTGATGAACCATATGCACATAGAAAGGGTAAGAATGTAGTTACTGAGGAAATTAAGGGAGATATATATCAATATACTAAGACACATACCGTACAACAAGCTATGGAACATTTCGGCCTTGGTAGAACTACAATTAAAAGATATAAAATAAAATAAATTTGCATATATAAATTATTATTAATATACTTGTAGTATGAGATACGAAACTAAACAACTAATACCAAGGAAGAAATAACTATGAAATATATAACTAATCAAGTAGTAATAAATGATAATGAAATCGACTTCCCCATATACCAAAATAATATATCTGATACAGATAACTTTACATACGTAATTAACCATGTAAGAGGAATACTATATACCAAAAAAATAACACTACACACCATAAGAATTAGTGAAAATATTCCTCACCTTCTATATAATAAAAATAATACTTATGATGCCAGTGGAACATATAGATTCGGATATAAGAATGGTCCCATAATTAGTCAAATAAAACTAACTAACGTTGTATATCTATATGATAAAAATAACTTAGTTATAGGGAGAATAAAACTAATAGAATTAAATGATGATATATACAAACCTATCGCAATAAATAAATTAAAATAATAATTATGGAAAATAAATGAAATAAGTTTTGGTGGAATGAAAAATAATTAATATACTTGTAATACGTTAATAAATTTAATTAAATAAATATGAAAAGAAATATGAAAAGAAATTTGTCACTTAGAAATTACCAAGAACTAGCTGTTGATGAAATAATTAACAACAATATGCTTGTACTTGCCGCATGTATTAACTCAGGTAAAACTGAGATGACTATAGCAGCAATTGAAAAATTGATAAAATTAAACCCTAATTATAAGGTTTTAGTTTTAACACACTCAACAAATGTAATTCTACATAATTTTTACTCTAGATTACAAGGGCTAGACGTATCATTTACTTATTCAAATGACTTAAAAGATAACTGTCAAGTCCACTTAACACTACCAAATAGTGAGAATAAAATTACTAGTAAGTACGACATGGTAGTGGTTGATGAAGCACACGAGAACTATAGCGCTACTAGAGTACAGCGGATTATAAATAAGGTTAAACCAACTAGACAATTGCTACTTACTGCAACACCAGCTAAATTTATTGGTGATAATAAATTTAAGATACATGTAATATCTGCTAATGAACTACCAGAAGAATATATGGCAAAACTATCTATCGAATTGGTTGAATCTTCTTATGACTGGATGAAACATTACAATAATGATAACGAGGTTAAGGCGTCATTTGTATCAACACTTGATGACACTAAGGAAACACTTGAAAAGGTAATACTTAAAATTATAGAAAGACTTAACTACAAGTACTCACCAGAACAATTTAATAATCCCAATGCATTAACTAAGGCTAAGTCCTGGTTCAATAAGAAAGTTATGAATTGGAATAAAAAATCTTGGGGTCAGTTATTCACTGAGATTGGTAAGACAATGATTGTGTGTAAGACCATAAAACATGCTGAACTAATCAAAAGGGTTTTGGATGAAAATGATGTTACATCTAATATTTCACACAGTGAAAATGATAAGAATAGTGAAATGGTTGTAGACTTCAAAAACAATAAGTTCGAAATCCTTATAGTAGTTAAAAGAGGTATACTTGGCTATTCAGATAATGACCTTATGAATATTATTGATATGTCTGGAACACACAACCCTAATATAATCCATCAAATGTTTGGTAGACTGTTTAGGGGGACACCTGAGAACCAAAAATACTATGTTAAGCTTACACCTAAGAATGAGTTAGATAAGGGTGTCACGGACATCGCAACGTGTGTAGCATTGATGCTAACTGATAAGAAATACTTATCAACATATAATGGTAGAAACATGAACGACTTTAAAATACCAGTTAGGAAGATAAGACTTAACAAGGAAGAAACTGATAAAGATGGTAATGTTAAACGTAATACAACAGCTACCACTTACCTACCTAATGTAGTAACAATGGATATTGTTAGACTATTCAAGGATATTATACATGATAGTAATAATGATGCTAGTATCTATAAACAAGTAACCATTAGAGAGGTTAGAGGTGTGTTAGGGTATATTAGAAAAACACTCACATATAAAGAGGTCCTAGAAAGTACTGGCATGGATGAAGAAACAATTCAAAAATACTTAGTAAATGAAAAAATATAACTCTATATCTGAATGGAGAAATGATAACCCTAGGGAATATAGTAAGGCAAGTACTGAAGGTTGGCTTGCCGAAATAGCTTCCCTTAATGGTTGGAAACTTCAGAAAGCTTCTAAACCAAAGGGCTACTGGACTAAGGAGAAGTGTATCGAAGAAGCTAGAAAATATAAGACTAGAACTAGTTGGGGTAATAGTTCTGTATCATCTATCAAGTCAGCTAGGGTAAACGGTTGGTTTGATGAATGTGTCGCACATATGTTACCACCTAAGAACAAACCAAAGGGTTATTGGAATGATAAGGAGAAGTGTATCACAGAAGCTAAAAAATATAAAACCAGAGCTGAATGGGCAAGAGGTAGTGACGGCACGTATAGGGCAGCTAGAAAGAATAAGTGGGTAACTGAATGCACATCACATATGAAACAATTGCAAAAACCAGTTGGCTACTGGACTAAGGAAAGATGTACCGAAGTAGCGTTGAAGTATAAGACTAGAAACGAATGGCGAGAAGGGCATAGACCATCATATCAAGCCGCAATTACTTCTGGTTTCTTAGATGAATGTAATAAACACATGGAATACACTAGATACCCACCTGGTTATTGGACAAAGGAACGATGCATAGAAAAGGCTAAGAAATATACAGAAAGGTTTAAATGGCAGAGGGCTTCTAATAGTTCTTATGGTTCAGCATTTAGAAACGGATGGGTTGAAGAATGTGCTGCACACATGATTGAGGTGTTAAAACCATCAGGTTACTGGAATATAAAAAATAATTGTATTGAAGATGCTAAAAAATACAAAGCTAAAATAGAATGGTATAAAAAAGGTAAAAAAGGTGCTGTGCAAGGTGCCAAGCGAAACGGATGGCATGAGGAATGTACTAAGCATATGAAATAAATTTGCATACCTCATATTAATTATGTATATTAGCACTATGAAAAAATATAATTCATTATCAGAATGGAGAAATCATAACCCAAAGGAATACTCATCAGCACATCACCAAGGTTGGCTTGATGATATATGTGAATTAATGGGTTGGGATAAACCCAATAGAGTTATACCAAAAGATTATTGGACTAAAGAAAAATGTATTGAACATGCTAAGAAATACGAAACAAAGACTGAGTGGCAAGTAAACTCTAATAGGTCGTTTAAAGCGGCAAGAAACAATGGTTGGTATGAGGAATGTACTAAGCATATGAAAGTTTTTTTTATATCAGTTGATTCTTGGACAAATGAATCTTGTTTATCTGAAGCCAAAAAATATAATAATAAAACTCAATGGGTTAAAGGTTCTCATAGTTCATTTAAATCGGCAAAAAAAAATGGATGGATTGACGAATGTACAAAACATATGGAAGGAGTCTCACCCAAAGATTATTGGACAAAGGAAAGGTGTCGTGAATATGCTATACAGTATAATATGAAAGAACGATGGAAAAAGGGGCACAATATAAGTTATAGTCACGCACGTAGGTATGGTTGGGTTAAGGAACTATGTGTACACATGGTAGAAGGTTGCAAGAAACCTAATTACTGGACCAAGGAAAGGTGTCATATTGAAGCGTTAAAATTTAAAGTAAAAGAAGCTTGGAAAAAAGGCCAACAAGGTTCATATCAAGCAGCACGTAGAAATGGTTGGGTAGATGATTTGTGTACTCATATGGAACAACCACAAAAACCAAATGGGTATTGGACCAAAGAACGATGTTTAGAACATGCAAAACAATTTAAAACAATTAATGAATGGACTAATGCTAATAGTTCACCAGCAATTAACGCACGTAGGTATGGTTGGATAGATGAGTGTACAAAACACATGATTAGAATTATTAAACCAAATGGGTATTGGAAAGTAAAAGAAAATGTAGTTAATTCCGCTAAAGAATATGATACTATAACCAAATGGGCTAAGAATAATAGTTCATCATATAAATCAGCACGTAGAAATGGTTGGTTCGAAGAAGTAACACGACACATGGAAAAGAAAAGACAAACCAGAAAACCACGTGATTATTGGACAAAGGAAAAATGTGTTGAATCAGCTAATAAATATAAAAACAAAAAAGATTGGCGGAAGTTCTGTTCTAGTTCATATAAATCCGCTAAACGAAACGGATGGTATGAGGAATGTACTAAGCATATGAAATAATAATAACTCTAAATAATAAATTATGCCAAGAAAATCAAAACCAACAAATGAAAAAGAAAGACTTATAGATACCTATTTTTCTCTATATAGTTTAAAGAATACATCTGTATCCATTATGGTATCCATTAAAGAAACAATAGACTACTCTAATAAAGAAGAAGTCCAAAAAATTCTACCACATATCCAAAGACAAATGGAAATAATTAACGAAACAAGTAAGAATATACTGACACTAGAGAAAAAGTTATCTGATGTTAAATAACGAAGTAGAAAAACTAAAACAAATACTAAGGCCATTCACTACCGAATTGGCTGTAACAACCAATAAAGAATTTTCAAAACTATATAACCCAAACTATGAACTACCAAAACAAATGGAACAAGAAATATGGGTAGATATAAACCACGAATGTATAGAACCAAATACATATGAAATATCATCATGGGGACATCTTAGATATAAAGAAGATAAGGAATTAATAAAGGTAAACTATAAGTCCGATAAAAACGCACTTAGAATTAACCTAAGAAAACGAAAAACTAATGCAAAGGATAAGTTCATACATACAACCATTAGCGTTAGTAAGCTTATGGAAGTATTTCTACCAGAAAAACCAAACGAAAAATCTACCATCAAATTCATTGACAACAATAGAAAAAACTTATATATAAAGAACTTAAAATGGACTTATAACAAACACCAAGCAGTAAGACAAAGTGGGTATTGGACAAAGGAAAAATGTGTTGAATCAGCTAACAAGTGTAAATCACCTAGTCAATGGCAAATAAAGGATGGTGGTGCTTATTCAGCAGCAAGAAACAATGGTTGGTTTGATGAATGTACTAAGCATATGGAAAATAGAAATGAAACTATAAAACCACCTAAATATTGGTATAACGAAATCACATGCTTAAATCATATACCAGATAATATATTTACAATTAGTAGCAAAAGAATAGATTCTATTTACAACGCAGCTAGAAAAAATAAATTCATAAATGCCATAAAAAATAAATTAAACGATAATATAATTGCTGACGCTAAGAAGTATAAGACAAAAGAAGAATGGAAAAATAAATCTAAACAAGCATACAGCGCAGCTAAAAGAGCTAACATCATTTACATCGCTACTGAACATATGCTAGAACCAATCATAGAACCAATCATAGAAGTAAATAGAGAATATCAACTATTAGGACAAATCATAAATAAAATAAACAATACAAATGGAAAGGGTACAAAAGAATATCTATTAGAAACAAATAGACTCACTAAAGAACTAAAACATATTACAAAAGAAATGAGATTAAAAATATCTAAGATAAAAAATAATGGAAAAGTATAACTCACTATCAGAATGGAGAAAAGAAAATACATCAGAATATCATAAGGCATATAGTCTAAATAAATTAGATGAGATATGTGAATTAATGCATTGGGATAAAATAAAAAGAAAAAATAATTATAAATGGAATGACGACCTAGAAGAATTAGAAAAGAACTATGTTAAAAAAATAAATGAACTAAATGAAAAAGTTATAATAGAACTAGATAAATTCTATATCTCTAATAATAAAGCCGCAGGTACTAGAGCAAGAATTATACTAAAAAGAATTGAATATGTAACAAAAGATTATAGAAAAGAATTCTTCTTACTAAGAAAATAAAAATCAATATAATAGCAATATAAGACAACCTAAGAGACTTTAATTCTAATTATATACTAAGACCCCAGTTATACTTAGAAACGTACCCACACGCACCCTATCGTCTCACGTCACTACTATTTTAGTATGAATGGGAAAATGTGGTAGGAAGTGGTAAAGAGTGGGATTATTGGGTAGAGCTGTACCTGGGTATATAAAATATATGCTAAATACCCTACTTTTAACATTAACCTCTTCTCACAAAGACAAATTTTTTTTATAATTTTTTTTGGAAATGTCGATTTAAATGCGTATAGGAATGATATGATATATAAACTAATATATTCTTAATGTACCTATAATGATACTTACACAATTGTGTCAATCCCCCAGTATTCTTTAGAATATATAAAATGATATTACATGTGTGAATATATGCTATAATTACCTCCTATTATATATGAGATATATTATATTGATTTGAGTATAATTCATTCCTAAATATATCTGCCAATATATTAATTTACTGGCAATAATTTGGAATGACATATCATAGTGTATATCATAGTGTATATCATAATGTATAGACATAGTATTCCTAATAACCTCAAGTATATATTTGAGATATAAGAGATGATATATTTGTCTCTACTCGCTGCGTCGTCTGGCAGCGCTTGCCTATATTGTATAGTTATGTTTTCTTACCTTCTACTCAGCCATATCTGTAATGTACACAAATGTGTCAATCAACGCCATGGTCCCCGTCGCAGCATTAGCTAATGTATTATAATCGGGACCTGTATTTACATTCTTGAGTCTCGATTATATTAATATGCTTTAGTATAGGCACTAGTATATACGCACACTATGATAGTATGGTAATCATCCTGGGCCCCGTCTGGTCCGTCAGGTATAATATATATACGAAATACTTACAACGTTATAACATATCTTATTTATTTAAGTTTATACATTATTATTCAGGGTCACTACAGAAGTAAACTGTAGCATCCTTTGCGCTGGCCTAAAACTAGCCTGCAGTATACATGATGTGCGATACACCTTATCCTCCAGCCTGGTACCGTCATATGTACACAATTGTGTATATCGGTAGCCAACGCCGAAACTAGTTCAGATAATATAGCGAATACTATATCATGAGAAAGTTCTGGGAACAAGTCAACCCACAAGGAAAAACATCCGAGTGGGTATAGTGTGTTGCCCTCTGAGCTATTGCTCATTGGGGGTTAAGTGCAATATACATAATATTATTCAGGTATACAAATAAATCTCTTATTTATAATGATTCTAAATAACACATTGTAATTATAGTTTCAGGTAGGGGATATTCTCCCATCCGAAATTAATGATAGGTAAATATACAATAATTAAATGACCTGACCAAATTATTACCTTATTTATAATGATTCTAAATAGCGTGACCTTACGAAATATAGGCGTAGGTTGGAGTCTATCTTCGTGGGGTGGTGTTCTCCTCGGCTAGTAGTATTAATGCTACATGGTAAAGATAATGTATTTATACTTACCACGCAAGAGAAATCGTATTTAAATGATATATTATATTATATTAAAAAAACTTTTGCTTTGAAGTATTAGTGTTTATTGGTGTTTGTGAAAAAAAGTAAAAAATATATCATTTAATATTTGCATGGTAACTTAATTTGACATATATTTGTAGGGCAGTCAATCGGATGACTAGCATTAAAACCATATATAAGATGAGTGATTTAAAAACAAGAGTAAATGAGATTTTAACTACTAACGGTTTAGACTTCACAGTTGAGAAGATTCCATTAGTTGCACCACGTAATAGAAGTGTTATTACAGATAGCGGTGAGATAGCTGAGGACGTTGAGTTAATTAGTTCACCTTATTTCGGCTTATATAATAGTAAGTCGGGTGAGATTATCAATACAGTTAAGAAAGGTTATACAGTATCTCAGAATGATGAGGTAGTTGAGTTAGTACTTAGAGGTATGGATGGTTTTGGTGAGTTGTCAGTTCAGAAAGCAGGTTCACTACATGGTGGTCGTAGAGTATTCATTCAATTAGCTATTGACGGTCTTAGTGTAGTTGGTGATGATAGAGTTAAGAGATACGTAACTATTATCGATTCTAATGACGGTACTACTGGGCTTAGTGTTGGTATAGGTGATTTAACAATGAGTTGCTCAAATCAATTCTATTACTTTAATAAGGCAGGTCAATCTAAGATTCGCCATTCAAAATCTCTTGACCAAAAAATCAAGGAGATACCGAACCTTATCTCAATGGCTTTAGAGCAAAGCAATAGAATGCAAGATAAGTACCGTAAGTTCACTACGCATAGTGTGAGTGATAATAACGCACACAACCTTGTTAAGACAATCTTAGGGGTGTCTAAGTTGAGTAGTGTTGGTGTATTAGCTGACGTGTCAACCAAGACTACCAATGCTATGGACAGTCTATACGACATGATTAGAATTGAGATGGCTCAGAAGGGTAAAAACGCATGGGGGTTACATAGTGGTGTAACAAGATGGACAACTCATGAGAAGTCTGCACCACGTAGAGATAATGGACGCATTGAAAGTTCAATGGGTGGTAGTAATTATAAGACTAATCACTTATCACTTAACTTCATGAGTGAGTTGGTAGGTGCATAATATATACAAGGGGTGTGGAGAAGTTATCCACACCTCTATGTTTATAAGTTTTTCTTAGTTATTTTTATTAACAAATTAGTGTTAATAACTTTATTTGCATATATCAAATTTTATTTGTATCTTTGCAAATTTTTTCTATTTAACATAATAAAAAAACATGGTGTAGGTTGGAGTCTATCTTCGTGGGTTGGTGTTACCCTCGGCTCGTCCTATCGACAATACTAAGATAAGCAATTTATTCCATTCCACCAAATAAAAAGTGATTTATTTTAATTTAATAATATATCGAATAACATTAGGAATATCCAAATAAGTTTATTATCTTAGTAATCTAATCATTAAAACATATCTTATGAAAACTAAAAAGGAAATTAAAAATAAAAAGAAAGAGGACATTCAATTCATTATTTCTGCAGTTACTACTGAACTACACGATACGGCTTATTATGACTATTTTGAAACGTGGGAGAATGAAGGTGGTATGCAATGGTTCTTTGATGAGTGTGTTGATATAACACATACGATAATGCTTACTAAGGGTTCACAATACTTAAAGTGGTTGGACTATTGGGCAAATACTGAGAATGAATATTGTGAATCTTTTAGTGCTATAACGGGAGAAACTTGTTTTGATTGGTATCACATGAACGAAGCAAGGAAGGAATTCCAATCTAGGTATGAAAAGGATGTACCTACGTTACCTATTGAAAGGAATGAAGTAGATTTAATAATAGCACTACTTGAAAAGATAAAGGTGGATGGTGAAACAATGGAGCATATTATCACTAAGGTGGGTATGGATGAGCAAATGTTTAGTCAGTTAATTAAAAATGCTAAGAAATATATCGGATAATATTTTTTATATTAAATAATATTTTGTATATTGCAGTATCATTAAAAAACAGAGATATGAAAAAGATAGTATTAGAAGGAACAGAAGAGCAAATGATAAACTTTAAGTTATTGCTAGAATATGGGGATAACGACTTACCAACAGTTAGGGAAGATTACCAAACAGAAAACTTATGGAGTGTTGGTGATATGGAGAATTGGGATTGTACTGAAGAGCAAGCCTTGGATATATTACATGACGCATTAACCAATGACGCTACAATGGAGCAAATATGGTTTGCTATTGATTTTCATGCTGAAGATAGAGGTATTAAAAAACATTAAAAAATAGAGATATGCTGACAATAGAAAAAATAAAAGAATACTGCATACAAGTAGATTTAGAAAATGTATTAAGTGGAGATAAAAGCATAGGTGCTTATAGTAAAACTCAAAAAACTATTACATTTACTTGTGAAAAAGATATAAGATTATTTTATTTCAATATAAACTTAAAGGATTTGTTACAAACATATTCTTCATACAATGGTTTAGAGTGCTACAAGGCAGATGAGCCAAAAGATTATGGAGAATCATATAATCTGGATATACTTACAATTATTAATGAACTATAATTAGGAATATCCAAATAAAGGTTGTATATTGCAGTATCATTAATCATTAAAACTTATATATTATGACAGTAAAAAAATTAATAGAGGAACTTAGTAAATGTGACCCAAACTCAGAGGTTAATACATTTAATATAAACTCTGATGACCCTACTAATTATTGGGTTGTAGATATTGAAGAGCATAGTAAGGGTTCAAGTGGTTATCCAAATGAGGGAGAAGTTATAATAATAACCTCTGAATAATAAGGAGTATAAGGAGTTGTTTAATGAAGTAATAATAATCGAATACTAAATATAAAACTACATGAAGTTATTACAAGTATATGACCAAGATGGTATTAAGCTAGGACTAGTTGATGTATCTGAGTGTGGTACACCTGACAAGGAAGTTGGTGCAGTACTGACTGAGGCGTTCAATACAGAGGATGCAATTGACCGTGAGGAGTTATTGGAGGAGCATGGTATCTTCCAAGTATATATTGAAAATGGAATTAATATTCAATTAGATTAGGAATATCCAAATAAAGGTTGTATATTGCATTATCATTAATCATTAAAACTTATATTATGAAAAACGTAAAACAATTATTACCAAAGGGTAGTAGAGAAATAATTATAAAAGCATTACAGTCTTACAAACATTCATTAGAACTAATGAACTGTGGAGAATATGATACTTTAAATAATGAACATTTTGATTGCTATGGTCTTATTGGAATGATGAACTACGATGTAGAAATTACATTACCTAAACAAGATGTAGAAGATTTTGGTCAGTATAATGTAGACTTTCCTATGTTTGGAGAAGTTAAAAGAATGTACCCAATAAAGGAAGAGAGCGAATGGGTTACTATTATTAAAGGAGATTTCTCATTTATAGATGAGGGGGTACATGGTAGAGAATGTTATGTTAATAGTATTGTTAGTATAACAAAACATTTAAGAGTTCGTATGAACCGAGTAATCGATGAGATTGAAAATGATGGTAGTGGTTATGTAGTTGTAGAGGACT
>Ga0208814_1000798_pt1 | contig 16821 bp, 25 predicted proteins | sample MalvirAntarct_55_FD_184253 | JGI IMG/M metagenome (GOLD analysis project Ga0208814, IMG submission 184253) | Marine viral communities from the Global Malaspina Expedition - Malaspina viral metaG Antarct_55 (SPAdes) (version 2) | ecosystem: Environmental > Aquatic > Marine > Oceanic | place...
CAACATGAAGCCTATTAGCCGTTGCTGCAGTAAATTTTAATATTTCACCAGTCTCTAATACTAATGGAGCTGTCAAAAGCTCAACAGTAGTATTCGCAGCAACAGCCTTAACTTTAAACAAACTAAATACAGCAGCTGCTGCATTAGTTAAAGTCACGGTAATTGTGTCTGCATTCCCTGAATCTTCTGAAACCAATATTGATTTAAAGATAGCAGTCCTTGCAACAGGTACAGTATACAAGACTGTTGCGCTTGTAGCCGTTAAATCTAACTTAGCATTTTTGTATAAATTTGCCATTAACCTAAAAACCACACTTGAGCGTCAGATTTTACTTCTGAATTGTTTTGAGTTGAATCAGAAACTTGAGTAAACAAAAGCTCAAGCGTATTGACAAGCCTGTCAGCCCAACCCTTCGACCAATTGCTAGGAGACTGTGGAATTCTAAAAAAACTCATCGCAAGCCATCCTGTCTAGAATTTATCCTGAAGTCTCCAAATGACCAAGAATCACCTACAGCTGTACTCTCTAGCTTTAAGCTGATTTGTCGTCCACGAGACCTCATGCTTATTTTAGCTGTATCTTGTTGAATAGTAAATGGCCCTTTAGTAATTGCACTGTCATTCGGATATTTTCTAGATGTCACTGTGCAATTTAACGTCCCTGACATTGTTACATCAGGAATTATCTTGTCCATTAGCATTAAGCTGTTGCCTGTTGCGTCAACTTCTATTGGTGAACTTGTTATATGAGCAGGAAGAGCATTTCCTGCGTCGTCATCACCACTTTCGTGATTATACAGAAACCCAGTCGATGAGAATGCAAATGGCAGTTTACGGAAACCAAAAGAATCAAACCAGCAAGATCTTGGTATTTCACCAATCGACCAGTTGTTGTCTCGATAATTATACGTCACATAACTGTCAGGCTCAGGATTGCCATCTGTCGTTGTATTATCAGTGCTTACATAAAACCAAGTTACCTCATCAAATTCTTTATTATGAGCAACAAAGTTTTTATCAAAGAAATTTTTCTGCATTCTTTCAAAAACGTAAAATTGCACTGGGCATGGAATTTCTTGAACAGAGCCATTGTAAAAGAAGAAATCAGCTTTACCCATCCAGTAGACACTGCCATCAACATTTATCATCGTATTAATGCCGACAGTTCCACAGTTTGTACCAACCAGGCGAAAGGAAAATATTAATGGCGGCCCAATAAATGACATTCCGTAGACAGCTTCGTCAGTGGATATAAATATCTCATCTCTTGTTGGGAGCATTGCTATTATTTTAGTGCCAATTTCTAGGCGTTGATCCCCAGCTGTATTCTCAACTTTAGGTGTCCAATCAAGAAAATTCTCTTGATCAGACCAACGAATTAACATTGGATCAATTGTTGAAGAGCCAAAAGGTGTGCACCCTGCAGAAACAAGGTGTCTATCTGGAAATGAAACTAATGTAACTCTGTTTTTAGTTGGAATTCCAGAGGCCCCTGTCTCAGCAGATAACAGTGCAGCCCTTGTTGTAACTTCATCAGCTACTTCCCAATAATAAATTTGACCGCCACGAACAGTTGCAATTAAATTCTCTCCCCAGAGATTAAGAGACCAGTTGGTCTGCTCAAGAACAACCCCTGTAGTTCCCACACTTCGAACAGTTCCCCACGTAGAATCACCCCACGCTCCAGAACCCCACCCAAGTGCAGGTGAACTTGTCTGCGTCCCCAGCCCTTCATCAAGACCAATTAAATAATTCGCAGTGACACTTCCACCACCAGTGCTAGCTCCGTCAGCAGTATCCGAAACAGTTATTTTGTAGCTGTTCGCATTAACATAAGTAATTTGATAACCAGCTTTTTGATTAAAAGTATTAGCAGCAACATTATTTAATGCACTTGCCCCTGAAAACTGAACCCAGTCACCATTAAGTTGTCCATGCGATGTATCTGCAACAGTTACAACTGAACTTCCATTAACAGTTGTAAAGGGATTGGTCAGAGAAGCTGTTGTTATAAGTGGAGTAATATCATAAATTCCACCGCTATATATTATCTGAAGATGGTTGTGAGTTCCAACTGATAAGTAATCTTCACCATCCGTTATAGCTCTCCAGTAATTTATTTTTCTAGGGACACCAGTTAATGATGAGGCTGTTGTAGATATAGCTCCTGCTGCAGTAAGAGCAAATATTGGTTCATTTATCCAACCACCAATTTTAGTTGGATATCCATTGCGAAACCTAACATTGTTGCCATCTACCCAGAAAGGGCCATTCTTCCCAGCTGCATACTGGGTAATGTCCTTTACAACTCCTGGTTTTAACTGAACAAGATTAAGTGGCATATTTAACTCCTAGAATACTTTTACCTTTTATTTAAGAAAGAAACAACTCGCGTTCTTGTTTTCTTCTAAACACCAGGCCTTTGATAATCCTACCGCCAGCCTTCCTCCATTTTGGAAACTCATCTGCGGCACTCTCATGCTGCCCACGGTTTAATTTCATACGCATCGTAGATTTTTGAAAGTTACCTGACCCAACATTATAAATAAAGCTACACAAACTTGAAAACATATTCTCTGTTAGTTCCGTTTTGACAAGCTTTCTAATTGCGCTCTCAGAATGGCGCACTTCACGTTGAAGCAAATACTCGCCCTGCTTCTTCGTAATATTAGCGTGGTCAAGGGTAACAGCATTGCCATTGCGATCCCACGTAGAGCCATAGCCAATGGTTGGCCTTGCTGCACTACAAAGATAGGGGGACTCTCGCCACCCTTCGTAGTGCTTAATAAGCTCCAAACCGGCTTCATTAATTCTCAGTAACACAGGACTACTCCAATTTATTTCCTATTGAAACTTCTCGATCCAAACCAGAATGACACTACTGCGGCCCATATAGCTTGAAACTCACTGTTCCATATAGTTGCGTACTGGATCAGATCCATCCAGCCCATGTTTACAGACAGAGTGAGCGCAGCAAACTCAATAAATAAAAGGTAAGTAATGACAGGTCTTACGGATGAGCTAAGGTTGATGCACCACTGGCTAGATTTTTGAGTGATGCTTGAATGTTCTTTGTGCAACGTATCAGTCTCAGCTATGTCGGCAGTTATATCCATCATCTGCATCTTCTGCTTGCCGATTTGAATTTGCTGCTCTAGTTGCTTATCCATCAAGGATAATTCGTGTTTTTTATCTTGCTTGTCCTGGAAGAAATCCATGACTTTAGGCAAAAAACTAGTGCCGAATCCCAGCACTGATCCCAAAATACTCAACATTTTCCTTACCTTTCTTTATTCTCTTTAAAACACTACGTTTAAACAGATGGATGCTTTCCATTGTGAATCTGTTTAAGATGTTCGACTTCGGCTTTTAGTACAGATAATCTTTCTTGTATTGTTGCCATCTCTCTGTTGCTTGCAGCTAAAGCTGACACAGAATTGATCTGTTTTAACACATCTATCTGGCTAGAAAACACTGCCCTTTGCGACTCTGCGTGGTCTAAGCGGTCATCAAAATCAGATTTATACTTGTTAAATGTTTTACTAAAAACCTCTAAGTCTCTTATAACTCTAGCTAAGTTGTTTTTAACAATAGCATAGCCAGACGCAAGCGTTGCTAACATAATAAGACCTTGAAGCGCATGGCTAGTTGTTAGTTCCATTACCCTCTCACCAATTTAACATGATCATGTACATAGCCTTTTCGTTTAGGCCACTCTCTTTCCGCAATTAGCCTAGCATGTTCCTCACTGTCTGCAAATCGTTCGACATAAATGACCGATTCGTAATCTAGATGAATGTCATTTGTTTTGGGAATTTTACCCCCGCTTCTTACAATTTCCCGAATTACAGAATTGTAAACGCCAATTTCATATACTTTTAGCATTAGCATACAGCTTCTTTGCAACCGTAGGTGGTCATCAAATACCCCAGAATTACGCAAATAATAGAGACTAGCACCAGGATGCCAATATTTTTCAGCACTACAATAATACCGTTCCAATATTTATCGTCTTCCTCTTGTTTAATCCGAGCTTTCTCTTTTGCTTTTTTCTTTAATTCAGCTTTAGCGGCAACTCTTTTTGCTTGCTCCGCTAAGATTTGATCCCAGGTTGTTGGCTGTCCAACAGGTTGTTGAAATTTTTTATTAATCTCTTTCGCCAAGGATGCAATGGCCGCTGCCTGTTTCTGCTTCTCCAAAACGTCATTTGCAACAGCAGAAATTGAATCGCTATCTTCAGCATACGCCTCCTCTTTAGTTTCGCCCATTCTCATGCGAAGGATTTGAGCAGTGCGAGATTTTGGTTCTGGCTTCTTTTTAGGTTTAGGCTTTTCGCTTGCCGCATGAAATAATTTATCTAAACCGCCAGCTATGTCTTTTATATCGTTAGCACTTTGTAATAGTTTTTTTGTTCCTGCGATTGCAAGCGCAATGGTTACGGGATCTACCATAATAAAACCTTTACTTAAACGGTTTTCCTAAAAACCACACAACCAAAGCATATCTTGTACCTGATTCCACAGGATTTACTTTGTGTAGCATAAATGAAGGAAAAAATAACATTGTTCCTCTTTTTTCTTTTAATTTAGGTTGTTTATAAAATTGAAATTCTCCGCCTTTATAGTTATCATTTAACATTAACGACATGGACAGTTTTCTTGTATTGCCATTCGTAAATTTATTTTCAGGGTCATTTAACGGTATCGATCCATGCCCGTCACTATGATAATCAAAATGACCTCCAACTTCATATTTTGTTATTTGCATAGGTTGAGCAGAACTTATTTCATAATTCCAATCATTGTTTTTATTGGCAACCGCCATGTGGTCAAAAACAATATCGTAGAGCCATTGTTCATTGCAAAAAGCAATTTCTGATTTTCTTATGTCTAAATTTAAATTACCATCTTCAGGAATGTCCTTTAGCTGATCTAGTCTTTTGCCGTTTGATTTCACCCCTGCCTTTTCCCACGTGTCCTTACCAAGTTCTATAATTTCTTTGCACATTGTTGTCGACAACGCTTTGTCAAATTTATAATAAATTCCCATAATTAACGAAACGGTTTGCCTAAAAACCAAACAACCAATGAGTATCTAGTTCCTGATTTGATAGGTTTAACTCTGTGTTGCATGTAACTTGGAAAAACAATAACTGTTCCTCTTTTTTCTTTAATTAAATTTTTTTTATCATCTAAAAATTGAAACTCTCCACCCTCATATTCATCATTTAAATTAATAGTCATTGACAATTTTCTTGTATTGTCGTGAATAAATTCATTGCCAGGATCATGTCTCTTTGTAAATCCATCACCGTCACTATGATAATTGTAATGCCCATTAATTCCGTATTTTGTTATTTGCATAGGCTCTGCTGAACTAATTTTAAAATTCCAATTTGCTTGAGAATTTGCATCGTTCATATAGTCAAAAACAAGATCGTAAAGCCACTGTGCACTTGTAAAAGAAACTTGAGATTGCCGTAAATTTTTTGCAGGAAGTTTTATACAATTTCCAATTTTGCCGCTTTCCCATTTGTTATTATTAATTTTAATAATTTTCTTGCACGTTTGTAAATTAAGATCGTTTTTATATTTCCAGTAAATCATGGTTTTCTATAGTTCAATTTCAACCCATCCATCAGAATTATCGGCTTGGTAAGCATCTTCATCCCAATAATACTTCTTGTCATCGTCAGGTCTTGTTGTTGGTGGTTGCCAATCATCATCGCTGTCTAATGCCCATGATGCGTATGGCTGTGGACTTATAAACTTGTCTTTGGTTGCGTCAAAAGTAAAACCAATGCCAGCAAATTGCTTTCGGAAGTTGTTGTTGTAGCTGGTCTGTATCCAAGTATCGGTTGATACATTGGCTGCCAACCAATCCTGACATTCCTTATCTGACCAAGCGTTATCCATTACTAAGACTTGTTGAACGATGTTGTTATTTATCTGTGCGTAATGTGCCATGTTATTTTCTACCTTTGATACTGCCATCTTATCGCTACAAAACCTGACCCGCCAGCGGCACCTTTATTGTAGTTTGGAGCATTAGTGTCTCCTCCACCACCACCGCCTCCACCTGTATTAACAGTTCCAGTACCAGCCAAGAGTTGAGTGCCGCCATAATACGACGCTCCACGACCACCGCCCCCAGAACCACCATTACCACCTACCCTAGAGGTCTCCCTGTTCTGTCCTCCACCGCCTCCACCAGCTCTAGTAACTGAACTGCCTGTGATACTTGAAGCAGTTCCTGCGCCACCATGAGAACCACCTGAGGGTGGTGTTCCAGCAGCACCAGCACCACCGCCACCAGCACCTCTATATGCTACATAGTTTCCACCACCGCCAGCGTTGCCTTGCCCACTAGGAGAAGCTGCACCGCCCACAGCACTTGTCTGGTTTAAATAGTTATCACCGGCTCCACCTCCACTGCCTCCTGCATTTCCATTAGTTGATGAATTATTGCCACCAGTTCTAGTTCCTCCTGCTCCGCCCCCAGTCGAAGTGATGCTAGAGAAAACAGAATTGCTGCCGTTATTTCCTGTTGCAATGCTATTTTGCAATGCTCCCCCAGCACCAATTGTTACAGTATATCCTTGGGCTGAAACACCTAGCCCTGTAGCAGTTCTAAAGCCGCCCGCACCACCACCGCCTGCTCCGCCATTAGCACCTCCCCCGCCGCCGCCGCCAGCAATTACGAGATATTGTACGGTTCCGCCGTCATCTCCAACTGTATTAACAGTAAAGGTTCCAGAACTTGTAAAGACACTTATCTTAAAATTGCCTGATGTAAGTGTGCTGTTGCCGCCAGAGGCATTCATAGGAGTATACTGAGAAAACTCAAGAGTATTAAGATCTTCAATATTACTTCCTGCTATAGTATTAATCTTTTCTAAATTGCCTATAGCAATGGTGTTAAATTTTTCTACTTCATTTGCCATTATGCGTGCTCAATCACATCCATACTTGGGTTTATGTAAACAACGTCAGGGCTAAGTGCTACGCCAACTACATTAACAAATGCGCCATCTGTACTTGGGGCTGTGTGGGTCATGGCTCCTGCTGTTTCTGAGAGGTACAATGTTGATCCTGCTGTAAAGGCAAATGTATCATCTCTTATAAATCCATGAAGCAACACTGTTCCTGTCGCAGTATCGCTGATTGCAGCAGGTGCAATGCCTAATACTCTAGCCGTAGCATATGCACTCGCATCAGCTGTAACTACTTCTTGTGTTGTTGTATGAATACAAACTAACTTAAATGCTGCAATTGCTCCACCAGCCAACATTTGTGCTGATAGCCCTGTAAAAGTCTCATCAGTACCAGCAAGCAACGGGGTTGAAATATTTACAGAACTTGCATCTGCAAGAACTATGTTACCAGCAACAGCAACATTAGTTGTTCCTGTCGGAACTCCTAAAACAGTTGCGTCAGCGTCATTAACAATGGTGACATCATTAGTTGAACCTTGTCCTGTAAGGATTAAACCTAATGCAGCTGTGTATCCTATAGCTGCATTGTCACCAGCGGCTGTGTCTCCATCAGGTTCAAAAGTTGATGCCGTAGCTGTTCCAACAATGTCTACATTCGTTGTACCAGTTGGTATGCCTAAGACAGTAGCATCTGCATCATTAACAAGGGTAACATCATTAGTTGAGCCTTGCCCAGTTAGTATTGCACCTAATGCAGCTGTATAGCCTAATGCAGCTGTGTCTCCAGCGGCTGTGTCTCCGTCTGGTTGAAAATTACCACCTGTAACATCGCCAACAACATCTAAAGTACCAGCCATTGTAACATTGACTGTGCCCGTAGGTATCTCAATTACATCTGCATCTGCATCATTTTTAATAGTGACATCATTAGTACTGCCTTGACCTGTAAGGATTAAACCTTCAGCAGCTGTATAACCTATAGCTGCATTATCTCCAGCAGCAGTATCTCCATCAGGTTCAAAAGTAGTTGCAGCTGCAACCCCAACAACATCTAAAGTACCAGCCATTGTAACATTAACTGTGCCTGTAGGTATGCCTAAGACAGTTGCGTCAGCGTCATTGACAAGAGTAACGTCATTAGTGCTTCCCTGCCCTGTTAGTATTGCACCTAATACACTTGTGTATCCTACTGCAGCAAGATCTCCAGCAGCTGTGTCACCTAAAGGTTTAAAAGTTCCTGCAGAAGTTACATCACCATTTAATGTAAGTGCGCCAATTTCATAAACTACTGCAGAGCCAGCGCCACCATCTGTAGCTATAATTTTTGTCTGGCCAGCAGCAATAATAACATTTGCTCCTGAGCCTTGTGTAAATGTCAATGCATAACTTGTAGCATTGTTCATTATCCATACTTTAGAACTTGTATTTGGGAGCAAAGTAATAGTGCAAGCTTGACCACCGCCAGTTAAATTTAAAAACATAGCCCTGTCAGCGTCAGATACACCATCACCAATAGTTATGTTGTCAGTAGAAGCATCAGCAATAGCTCTTGTGCCAAAACCTAAAGCTTCTCCGATAAGCTCTAAGTTGACATTTGTCTTCGTCCCCCATGTGCCTGAGTTTTCACCATTGGCCATTTCCTCAAGACGTAAATCATTTACATAGGTGCTTGCCATTTATTTTCTCCTCAATCAATACGAACTATTGCATTCGATGCTGTCTGAGCAGGGAAAACAATTTTAAATGTTCCTCCTGCAACAGTAAAATCACCACCAAAATCTAAGATAGCTATCGCTTCATTCCCACTTGCGCTATCGTTGTATATTAATGCACCCCTAGCAGTAAAAGATGCAGAAGTCCAAGCAGGATCATTTGAATCAAAACAACCACTAGTGCCGTTTGTAACAACAGAAGCACTTGCTAAAGTTTCACCACCAGTTGAATATCCATTACCATTGGCAACTTCATTACTAGTTGTATATGCAGTTGTTGCTGCACCTAAACTTGCAGAGCTTGTGTAGAGTGCAATCTTTATTGTGTTGGTATCAAGATCGTGGACACCCAACATAACATCTCGTTTAAATTGTGTGCACATTGCTTGTGTTATAGCCATTAAATTCCTCCGTTATATTCAGCTGTATAAACTCTTGCCATCTCTTGTTGGAACAGCTGGACAGCTTCATCAAACTGGGCCTTATACAAGTTTAACGTCTCTGGAGACTTTAGGAAAGAAGAACTTTCATAAAGGCAAGCAGAAAGCAAGAGGTTATCTGCATTATCTCCAATCCAACTATTTGCATTTCCAGAAGACAAACCTGTTTCTGGTGCAATAAAATCAACTTGATATGCTATTGCTGCATCTGGAGTTGGAGCCAAAGTTATTATAGTTCCTGACGTTGTAGCATTTTTTGTGCTATACATTTCAGGGGTTGCTTGAGTAGTTGAGTTAGGCCAGTAATCTCTCAAATAAGAATCAACCCTATGATCAAGATAAGAGTTAACATTTGCAATTGTAATTGAAACTTGCCTAATCATTCTAGCATTAGCTATTGTGTAATCAACAGTCCCTTGAACTAAATTTCCAGTTGATAAAGACCTAAAACATGGAAGATTAGGCAGCCTCTGAAATATTATTTCTTCAGCTTGAGTTATTATTGTTGGGATTGCAGCAACAAACTCTGTGCCGTCATCCTCCATAAAACTCTGTATGTTGCTAACAAGTGTTACATAGTTCATTCAAAATCACCCCAAGCACCTTCACCCCAAGTTGTAACGCCCCAACCAGTATCAGTTTCAATAGATTCAGTTCCGACTGCGCCTGTGCCACCAACACCAGAAATTTCGACATCTAATACATCGCCAAAAGCTCCTGATCCCCAAGATCCAAATCCCCAACCACTAATATCTACAACTTCAACACCAACAGCGCCTGTTCCAGCTACACCAGTTGCATTTACTTCTGTTCCAATTGCAGATACAGTTCCAACAGCACCTGTTCCAGCTACACCAGATTCAGCAATAGAAACTTCAAGTGCCTCTACACCAACATTTCCTGTGCCACCATCTCCTGATACACCAGAGACTTCAATTGCAGGAGTTTCAACACCAACTGCACCAGCACCAGCTACACCAGTTGCATCTGGGCCAATTTCAAAATTTGAAGCGTTAATATTTGCAACACTACCAATACCTTTTATTCCAATCCCAGGCCTTGTTCTAGGATCTGCAAAAGGATCATAACTATATCCAACCGCAAAAATTGTTAGCTCTTGGTCATTGTCTGGCCTTGGCTTGAACAGGGCAGTTGCGTCAACAACATTTTTAGCTGGTGTTAGCTGTGGGTGCTTAGGATCAAATTCAGAAGGCTCAACACGCAAACCATCCCACTGAGTTACAAGTGAAGTGTATGGGATTTCAAACCCAGACTGGTCACTTATAGCTTTGGATTTTCGGCCTGTTGCGTGTTTAATTGCCATTATGATAAATTCATCGCTGTTGGTCTAATTCGCATTGTTACACCGTCATTGTCTGTTGATGCAGCAAATTCAAATGACTTTTCATAAACTTGTTCTAAAATTTGGTAACGATCTGGTGCAAATTTTAAAGCTAGTTTGCTTGCAAGCCCTGCACAGATACAATCTGACCACCGATAAGGAATATCAGGCTCTTCAGCTGATGCAGTAACATCTTCAAGTTGATTTATTGACCAGTAAACAAGACTATAGTCACTTGTATCTGGAACCTGCCATACATATAAATTTGGAGTGTATTGCTTATCAAGCATATACTGACTTGGTTTTCCTGATGATGTTTTTTCAGGAAGCTGGTTATAATCAGCAATGCTTATCCTGTTTAAAACAGTATCTGTTGTTGAAGCTCCAGAAGTATCACGAATAACAACATCTATTAAATCAATAGTGCCTACTGGCAAAGTATATGGCGTTGTCTGACCATTAACGAGGATTAGCGTGTTATTTTGAACAGCCCAATAATTAATTCCACGGTTTGCCCATTCACTAAATAACAAATTCAAACTTCTGCGAGCAGAAACTGCTTGGTCACCAGTTCTTGTTTGAGTGTCAATACCACAACGTTCATAAGATTCTGTTATTATCTGCTCAACATCAGGTCTAAATGCTACTGTTCCAGAGGTTGCCATTCAACTATCCTAATATTGCTTAATTGCCCTAATAACGATCTGATAAGTATCACCAGCAGCACCAGCACCTGTCGTTGTAAAATCAACATCACCAGTTCCATTTGCTCCATAAGATGAAGTTGTAGGCAACCCACCAAATTTAGAAAAATCTTGGTAGCCAGATTGGTTTTCATCAAGATGCAGAACTATTATATCAGTGTCAGCATCAGCAAGAACTTCTGCAGTCATGCCTTTAATTACCCACCAACATTCTGCAATTCTAACTCCACTGCAGGTATCACCATTAGCACTTTTCTCTAAAGCAGAAACATCAATTTTATTTACTGCACTTTCATTTCCAGTATCTACATATTGATATTGGAAAGAGAAAACGCACTCTCTTGGGTTATCTATAATTTTCACGACTTTGGTTAAATCAGCCATATTTCACTCCTTTTGAAACAGGGGCCGAAGCCCCTGTCCAAATTATATATTAGGAACTCTCAAAAATTTTACGACTTAAATTTGTGAAGTAAACATAGAGATATTCTAAAGCACCAGCACCAGCTTCAATTCCAATAAAAGGAATAAAATCTATGTCATTTGTTAATGCAGTTGTTCTTGTTGTGCCAGATGCCACTGCAGTTCCTCCTGTAGAACCAGAAGTTGTCGTAACATCATACTGAATTCCATTTACAAAAATTGCAGCTTCACGAGCAGCATTAATTTGAATACGGAAATGATATTCAGTGTCAGCTTCAACAGTTATTGGCAATGCACTAATAAAATCAGTGCCTCCAATTGAATGAACAAAGTGCCATACAGTAAAATCAGTGAAAGCTTCAGAGTTCGTAGCATCTGTTTGATATTTAAAATATAACTGGTTTGCATCAGTTGCAACCAGTTGATCATTGGTCAACTTCAAACCAGCCCAAACTTTTTGGTTATCAAGAGCATACAAAGCAATTGAACACTCCCAATCAAGTTCATTTTCAGTTCCCCAAAGAGTATCTGCCCAGTAAGTTTCAGCAGTGCCAGAGTTAGGGCAAATAATAGCTTGGTCTTGATCTGCTCCAGCTGTGGTTATTGTAATTCCAGCTCGTGTTGAAGTGCGAGAAACTAAAGCTGAAGTCATGTTTGTGCCAACAGACATAAAATGAGGATCAGCACCATTGTTTGGCATAAACGCTTTGGGAATTACTCTCGCAAAAAGAGTTCCTGAGCCTAAGTTAATTGCACCACCAGTATTATTAGAAAGAATAACAGTAACAACATTTGCTGCAGTAACTGAAGCTGTAATTATAAGATCAGTAACATCAATGCTCATAGAAGCAACAGCAAAATCACCCAATGCTGCACCAACAACAGATACATCTTCTGCTAGTTCATCACCGTCAGCAATGCTTCCCCAGTCTTTAGTTTCAGAACCATTCATGTAGTTTGAAAGTTTAGGAAGACCCACATCAAAATATTGTTTGGCACAATATCGTCGAGTGTCAAAAGCAGCACCGCCATAAGCCGTTCTATTGCGGATAAGCCCTGTAGCTTCGTCTTTACTTACTAAATCAAAGTTATTTTCCGACCTTACTGGGCCGCTGAAAGTTGTAGTACCCATGTCAATCTCCTGTCTTGGGTGTGTCAGCCGAAGCTGTCAGGATAAAATGGGGAGAAGTTTCCCTCTCCCCACAATTATTAGGCTGCGCCACCAGTTCCGAAAACGCCACGCCAATCGGTGAAACCGAAGGAATAACGCTCACGAACTTTGTAACGAACATTGCCTGTCTCGAAGTCGCCTTCCATGCCCTTTTTAAGAGGAGAGCGTTGGAAATGCTTCAGACCATCAGGAACATCAGTTGCAATAAAGAATGCATCTGAATCTGTGAGACGACGCATTACGTGATAGCCTTTTGGCAAGTAGCCGCCAGCGCGAATCGCGTTAATGTCGTTATCTGCAGTTCCTGTGCGAAGCTGAGACTCAAGCAACCGTTCTGCCGTGAAAGCATAGGCAGTTGGGATAACCAGCATCTGACCTTGAGCAGCAACACGTAGGCCACGCTCATCTTTCATGTCAGAAATCTGAATTAACATTTGCTCAAGTGAAGTTTCAGACAGATCAGCGGCAGTTGCCAATGCATTCGACTGGCTACCTGTTCGGGTAACGTGATCAGTCGCACAAAGGGTTTTACCATCGCCACCAAGTACACCAGAACCAGAGAAAGCATTATTAAGGACATTTGCAGCCTTAATTTCTTTGGTTGAAGCCATCGAACGAGCGAGGGCTTTAGTGTAGCGAGAAGCGATAGAACCATACTGTCCATCTTCTTCAGCTTCTTCTGTGATTGAGAAAGCTAAGGCAACGGTCTCATGTTGATAGCGAGCTGTCCATTGCTGGGAAGCTGCATCATAAGAAATTGCTGCGCCTTCATTCTTCACAGGAGCATTACCGAAACCTTCCAATAAGACATCTTCTTCAAATGCTTTTTGGGAAGTGTTGGCAGAAAATACCGCTGCATATTCTGCAGGGTATGTGTCGTACTCAAGACCGAAAAGAGTATTCAATCCAGGCTCAAGCATCTTAGCAAAGGCTGCTCTATTCATAGCCATTGTTCATACCCTCCTATATGCCAGCGATATTGGTGCCAAGAAGGTGCTCATTAATAGTGACCTCCATGACAGCATTTGCGCCGAATGAATTCTCTGGTGCATCATAAAGTGCAAGAATTTTGCAGGAAGCGATTCCTGCAGCCATCGTTCCACTTAATTCAAAACCAGATTGACCTGTGGTTGTTGAGCCAGCTCCTGCAACAACATCAGCACAGTTGCCGATATTTGTTTGAGCAGGAGTGCCAGCAGATTGAACTTTAAACACAGTATACGGATCATCATATATATATGCGATGATACTTGTAGCTGCAGTTCCTGTTGGCCAGTATTGGCTATAAATAAAAGAACCATCACTTGCAGTGTAAGACACCCCAGCAAAAACTCCAATATTATTAGCCTCAGTAGCAGTGTGAGGCGTAACAACACCACCTGATGTTACTATGCAAAGGTCACCCGTAAAGATGTTTTCTGCAAGCTCAGATGTAATGGTGTATTTGTTGGCACGAGGTGCATTACCACTCATGTGACGGACTGGGACGAACCCAAAAGCGGCATCAGCGTTTGCCATTTTATTTCTCCATCTCTAAGTTGTTAATCATCCATGATCGAGACATCTCGACCTTGGCTAGTCGTGCTTGACCGTTCCTGTTGGATCGGGATTCCCCCATTTCTTCCTATCGCATCAAGTTCACCAGGGATTGATTCGTTCTGTTCGTCTGATTTGCCAAGATAATATTTTTTCATAGATTTGAAAGTATCTTCTGGCATCTCACACAACAGCATTCCTTCAACGCCTATCGAACCTGCCCACTGCCCATGATTGATAGTTGGGTATCTCTTATCATCCACTGAGTCTGCGGGGCGAGGATTCCAGCCAGCTCGCATACGTTTGTATACGTTGTCTGGAGTATCTCTACCCTGAATCGAAGTAGCAACCCACCGTTGAACCATCCCAGATCGAGGGGTAGGTGCGTCCAACAGCGAAGGTGGTTTCCATGCAGTCTGAGGGCGAGCCTCTTCTTCACGGATTTCCTTGCGTGATTCGTTTGCTCTAACATTTCTTGCTTGTGCCATAATTAACTCCTTTTCTGCTGACGAATTTCAGCCTCATATTTTTTGAGGGCTGACTCGTCAGTTATTCCAAGTTCCCTTGCCATTCGCAATTGATCGTTAGATAAACGAATCCTATTGCCCTTGTAAGATGAAGTCCCACCTGCAGTTGGTGCTACTGGAGATCTGCTTTTTGGCTTCGTCTTTGTAGGCTCATTTCCTGAGTCTAGCTCAGGAAACAATTTCAGTAAACGATTATTTAATTGTCCATAGTATTCGTCGGATTCTTTATCGTATCCTTCGAGATCTAACTGGACATCTATTGATCGTGCAGCCGCTGTTTCTCGTTCAAAACCGCCAGAATTAAACCATTTGTTTTCTTGCCACCAGCTCATAGCTTTTTTTGGAGTAGGAGCTGTTGGAGCTGCTTGAGGTTGCCTCTGTTGTTGCAGAGCTTGTTGCTGTCTCTGGTTGTTTTGCATTTCAGAGATTCTAGCTGCAGCTCTCATGTCAGCAAGTTGCTCAGTAAAGTTTAGCTGTGCAGAGGTGTCACCCTCTTCAACAGCAACTTCAAAGGCTTTTCGAGTTTCATTGTATCTTTGGTTAAAAGAGTTTTCAGCTTGCTGTTGAGCACTCTGTTGTGAGCCTTTTTCTAAACGCTCAAGTCGTGCTCGCAACTGGCTTGTCTCATCTTGGTGTTTTCGTGCTTGAACTTCTGCAGATCGACGCTGATCAACTAGTTTTTTAATTCTGCGTTGAACTTTTTCGCCATATTCGCCATCTTCTTCTTTTGGCTCTTCAGAAGCTTCTACTTCTGTTTTTTCTGCTTCTGGTTCAACAATTTCAATTTCAAAATCTTCTTCAATACCAGCCTTGCGCTGAGTATCTTTAATTTCACTCTCAATCTGCTCAAGAGTTTCGTTTTTTTCTTCTTCTTGCATGGTGGCGTACTCCAAGTTATCGCCTATTGAACATATGCCGTGATTTCTACATCTTTAGGAATAATTGATGTAATTTCATCATCATTCAGAAGTAAAAGTTTGACACCATTTATAATAACCTTCTGGCCAGCGTACTTGCCATAGGTCACTTTGTCTCCAGCCTTTGGAAATGTACCTTTCCAAGAAGTTCCAGTGTCACGATCCCTATAAGCAAGGTCACCTAGTGACAGCAAAACTCCATTTGCAGTTAGATACTCTTCATTGTCTTGAGATTGTGATGGAAGAAAAATTCCTCCCGCTGTTTTAGTTTTTACTTGGCTTGCCTGAACTAAAACTTTCCACCCGATTGGTGTAGGAAGCTGGTGGGCTTCTATTGATGATTGGCTTTCTTCATCAGTGTATAATTTAACTACGTTTTCATGTTGACGAGTCATGTTATTCGTCTCCTTCATTAAGTTTTTTCATCATTTCGTCGATAATTTCACAGGCTTGTTCTAAACCCTCTGCAACACCGACATTCTTTTGATATGTTTGGAAATCGCTCATACGACCTCCGACCATATCACTCGCTATTGTTGTCTTCTGCTCCCGAAGATTCTTCTTTATCGACTTCAGCAGATCCGTGACTGTCATCTTGCAATCCTATCTTTCCACTGACACCTGTTACAAAAACTTCAACAACTTCTTCGTCGTCCATTTAATATCCTTTCTTTTTTAGCATTGGTTTCTTTTTCAACACTGGCTTCTTCTTTAGCATTGGTTTCTTTTTACCATACATTTTCTTTCCTCCTTTCATTATTAGAGATGGGAATGATGCTCTGTTCATAATGTAAACCCTTCTAGTTTTTCGGTTTGCCTCTCTTGAGCTAGTTTTTCAGCAAAATTAGTGTTATTTCCAAAAGTTGATTGTATTCTTGTTTTTGCTGCATTGTAGTTAGCAGGGTTGTAGTTTTTGCTTTGTACCCTTCCTGCAGTTACAAGGTCATTATAAAATTCTATAGCACTTTTTGCTGGGCCACCAGCAGGAGCTACTTTTGATACAGAAGGAGTTAAATCTGGCACTTTCATACTATCAACGCCTATAGAAGAAGCAGACGTAAAAGGATCACTAACAGGTTCTGGATTTAGATTTATTGGGTCTCCTGTAGCTACAG
>Ga0208814_1000800_pt1 | contig 16788 bp, 23 predicted proteins | sample MalvirAntarct_55_FD_184253 | JGI IMG/M metagenome (GOLD analysis project Ga0208814, IMG submission 184253) | Marine viral communities from the Global Malaspina Expedition - Malaspina viral metaG Antarct_55 (SPAdes) (version 2) | ecosystem: Environmental > Aquatic > Marine > Oceanic | place...
GAAGCCGATAGGCGGGACGCTGAAAAAACATGGGATGAACTACTTGTGGACACTGTTGTGTCGGTGGATGGCGTAATTGAAGACACACGATCAACTATCACAAAGGTAACGGATCAAACCTCCGATTTGCTCAAAACAGCTTTCCCAGCCGCATTACAATAAGAAAAACTCCTTACAATACGAAAAGCTCCTTACAATAAGAAAAACCCCCAGATCGAAATCTGAGGGCTTCTTACTAGCTAAACGTGGGACCAACCACGTTGTGTATAATATAATAATATAAGGCTCTCAGGTCAATAGACTTGGGGGCTTTTATATTTCTATATGTACAAAAAATAAGTCCTGTTTAGGTACATCAAAGAACATTTCACCGAATGCTATCTTCCTGTTTGGAACTTCTACACTAGGTGACTTCAGTACTTTGTCACGCCCCACAATAGCCGCCCTGGTCATGCTATTATTAAATATCATAAACTGGGTGGGCTGAGATAAGAACTTAGCCTTACGGGCTGGTATATGAAGTGTATCGTATACAAACTTTTGCCCGTGCCAGGTAGTCTTTACTTCTACTTCACAGTAGAAACGCTTACGGCCTTTCTCTACCACTAGATCCACGGCATACTCATTTTCGTGATCTACGCAGGTATACCCCTGAGAGGACCAGAACTTCTTGGCCTTATCTCTCGCTGGGGCGTCATACTTGTCGAAGGTACTCTTGTGGAATACTTTGTACATGAGTTTCCTTGTTGTAAAAAAAGGCATCATTATAACCACGATGCCACTCACGGTTATAATGTGACTTAGGACGGTACATACAAACTGGGCTATCTAAGTAAAAATCTACCCAGCCTTCTTTATACGCCGCAGGAACCGCCCGTGCCTGAGATGTCGCATATATCATGGGTTTCAACGTGTTCATCGAACTCCGTGCCTAACTTTTCTACTGCCTCTGTGTACGGTACTGAGGTGAGAGGTTGGCCCCCCCTTGATCCGTCAGGGTAACAAGTGAAGCCTCTCAAACGAGGGGCGTACTTTGCTAGTGTATTTGCAAAGCCTTCTACCGTACTTTCGTTATTTAATTTTGATCCCCAAGCAGGGAGATTGATCGTTGAGGATATGCTCATATCCACATAGTCTTGAACGTCTGCTTGGAACGACATTCTACGCTCATAATCGTCTGCTAAGTCTAACGCACTTTCGATTGTGTCAGGCTTAGATCCGTAGCGATCAATCAGTGTCTGTGCCGCACTATCAACCACGTACTGGTACACCCAGCGGTTGTTACCTTTTAAATAGCGCCGTTTATATGCAACAGCAAAAATAGGCTCAACTCCAGTAGAAGTACCAGCGAGAATGCCAATACTGCCTGTCGGGGCGATTGCTCGGTTGGCAACTGGTCTGGATATATCAAACTCATCTGCTGTTTCTCTCGAAACCTTGTCAGACACTCCCCGATATACTTGTAACCAGGAATGTAGTTCTGGCGTAACTTCATACTTAGACCCTCGCTGTATTAACCATTCGTGAATGCCCATAAGACCTAGGCCAAGGCGGCGGTTCTTTTCTCTTGTGTCATATACTTTTTCGTAGGGTAGTTTGGCTTTAAGAGTTCCGCAGATTAGAAATTTAGTACCCAGAGCAACAACGTCAGACATCTCATCAATATCGGCGATGCGGCCCATGTTTATTGACCCAAGGTTACAGACATCACTATCATCCGCACTTGTTACTTCAGTACAGGCGTTTCGTAGTGTTTCATTCTCTTTATCAAAGAAATTAAAGCTGAAACCTGGCTCTGCTGACTGCATAGCTTGACGTACATTCTGCATGAATACGTCACCGACTTCGCCAGTTTTGTAGTAATTAAGTAGCCAATCTGTATCGTAGTTCACAGAGATATTAGTCATATCCAGAGGCGCTGGGAAGTTGAAGTCTTCTTGTTTAATATCCCACAAGGTCTTACCTGTAGATCCTACGGGCATTGAGGCCCAATCTTTAGCTTTCAGAAACTCGTTAATGTCACCGTGCTGCCAATTCAAAGATGCATAAATAGCTGACCTTCTAGATCCACCTTGGATCACCCTTCGCCCAATTTCATTGAGCATTTCCATCTTAGGGATAGGGCCAGAGGCTGTACCGCCTGTCTTAGCGATTGGTGTACCTGATGCCCGATACACACTGTAGTCCACACCGATGCCGCCACCTGTCATTAAGCAGTTCTCAGCTTTCCAAGATAGGTCTGCCCAATCTTCACGACTGTCCTCTTCGGCCTTTAAAAGGTAGCAGTTATTGAAGAACTTATTAGGGCGTCCTGCATAGTAAAGATACCGTCCACCAGGGATGAATTTCATTTCCCTTATGTACGTGGTTAACTGGTCAACCTCTTCGGACGTTAGAAGGTCACCACACACGTCATCGACTACTGTCTTAGCCAAAGCATCCCATGTTTCGGCCCCATCGTGCTTATACTTGTGGTTAAAAATATCTTCACTAAATTTAGATCGGAATGCTGGGTTGATATTTGATTTAAAGCTGCTCATTACTTATTTTCCCTTGTTGTATTTTATCGATTATCGCCGCTACCGCCCAGCACTCCACGGGCCAAGCGACTGTTTAATTTATCCAAATTGCGCTGGGCAACCTCTTCCAGGCCAAAGCCTAGGTCAGTACAGAGAGCAGCCAGGTTCCAAAGGCAGTCACCTGCTTCGTCAGCAATAGCTTCACGATGTTCAGGTAAAAAGTGACCATTGCTATCCCGCATGACCTTTTGGATCTTACCTGCGATTTCACCCGCTTCTGCGAATAGGGCTATTGCTGGGTACATAATCACGTCAGCGTCATCGTAAATGGCAGTTTTACCTGCTTGTGTTTGATATTCTGCCATCTTCATAGTGGTTCGCCTCTTCTGTGCATTTCAATTAAATCTTGGATGAAAAACTTCATCTTGTTGAGGTCATACAGCGTGTCAGTTCCCTGCTTTTCCCCTAGGCGGTAACAAGCCTTGAAGATATCACCACGGCTTTTGCTCATGCCCTTATGGCTGATGAGGTGGCGCAGTTCTTTAGCGTGGACAGGGATGGTGTAATACGAGGTAGACAAGCCATCAGAGGCAACCTTTTTGCGGTCTGATGTAGTGTCTGGTGAATCAAATCTGGTGTCATCCAGCAACGCCCATTTAGCCATTAGTGTGGCTTCTTGTTGCCGTTGATTGGAACAACCTTATTACTATGTATTGCGTCAAGAAGCTCATCGTCAGGCTCAAAGTCAAGCTCACTCTCATGTGAATCCAAAAGAGTTATAATGTTACCTACAGATGCCAAAAAGCTACCACCTGAGTGCGCTGTAAATTCTAGACCTGAAAGCATTAGCTCAAGAAAAATACGGGCTTCTTCAGACATCTCATCAGTGATGTTAGAAAATGTATCAACTACAGGCAGACCTTCGTCATCTAAGGACACTGTCAGGCCAATTGTGTCGGGGGCCATATGCTGCGTATTCATTTTGTAGTCCTCTTGATTAGATTAAAGAAATGGTCTGCATCCATAAGCGCCAGGGGCTTACGTCTATCTGCTTTGATAATTGCGATGGGTTCAGCGTGATCAGGACAGTTAGATGTGGCCTGATCTAAAAATTTATAGGCGGCGATTTTATTTAATGCCTTACATTCGACTGAGTAGGGGAACACATCCCGCCCTGCCTTTGATAACAACACATCTTCGCCAGAAGCGCCCATACTGGTACTACGCACATCTGATACGTCCAAAGAGGGGAAAGAGGCGAGGATTTGATCCCTCGCCCACTGTTGTAGCTTTCTGCCCTTTGCCTTGGCACTGGAAGTGCTTATAGCCACGAAGGCTTCTCAAGGATGGTTATATCGCCCCAGCCTGTACCAAAGTCTTGTTTGGCTTCAGCTTCTGCTATTACCGCCAGAGTTTTGTGCATTTGGGCGGTGGCCCACTCTAATGCTTCTGGGCTGACAAGATGCATATGACTGACGTAAGGGGCCGATTTCTCACAAGCTATGAAAGCAAACTTGTTTACGTCCAGGCCGATTAAGCGACAGATGTAGACGTATACAGCCGCCTGGATTAAGTAAGAAAATTTCTGACACTCCGAACTAAAGCCACGGGGACTAGCGTCTTGCGTGGTCTTAACATCATAGACAGTTTGTTCTGACTCAATCAACAAATCTGGGCGAGTCTTTAAAAGAAGCCCCGATTTTACATCTTTTACAAATATGCTACCTTCATTGATCCTATCGGGGTGCTGTAAGGCCGCTGCACAAATAGGATTGTCTAGCGCACCTTTTACTATGCACTTCGCAGTGTTGTACTCGACTTCAGTAAGTAGAACCTGGTCATCAGTCAGTTCTTCCTTCATTTGTTTAAAGGCTGCACTGGCTTTAGTTTTTGGACCTTTAATAACTAAGTTACGTTGTGGTTCTAACAAGTCGGCGTGAACAGCATTGCCCATAGCAAAAGCGGCTGACTGAACAATCTTCTGCCCCTTCCAGTGCTTTAATGATTTTTTATACACTGTCTTAACAGCAGACGAGGATATACCACTCTCACTGTGGTATACCTCATTGCTCATGCCAAGGATCATAGCTTTTGAACTACTCATGCTACTTCTTCAAAATCAGCTTCTAAGCTGCTGTGAAGTTGAGCCAGTGTTTCGGCAGCTTCAGCATCAAAGGTTTCCCCTTTAGTTGCTTTATAATACTCACCATCCACATATGCATTTTCATTATCGATGATCTCTTTAATCATCAAAATTGTGTCATAAAGATCCATATCCATCATTAATTGATTTTTAAAATCTGGCTTATACTCATATGTGAAATATGATTTCTTCATAGCGTTCTTGCGCTTCTCAGTAGTTATATCCACATTGAAATGCCATATGGTTGAACCACGGGGTATTTGCTTTAAGTAATGCTTCTCAAAAGGAGCATACAGTTTATTGGCAGCATCTACCCGATAATTATTTTGACCGTTAAGGCGTACCAGTACAGGATAGTTTTTATATACTTTTTCCTCACCCTTTATGTTTGTACCCGTAAAGCTTACTAGCCCCCTAAGTTGCCTTTGATTTTTTATATCAGAGAATTTACTACGCTGCTCTTCTGGCATTTGATGCATTTGTCTTGATGTAGGCTTACCACAGCGAACAGTTCCTTTTGTGTCCCTGGCCTCTTCAAAGAAGTCAGCGATTAAGCGTGACTTGCACATGATTTTTTTCTCAGCAGCACTGTAGATAGAGTATTGGTGCATTTGACTTATAGGACGAAAAGTTACGGTTTTAGCGTAGTAGAAATCTGTGTCGGTTTTGTTTTCTTTAACAAAGATAGCACCTAGCGTTAGCTCGTTGCCATTATCATCATCCTCATCGTAATTAATTTTCAATTCGGGCATGATAATGCTTGCGGAACCTTGACCGCCAGCGCCAATCTGTTTGCTTAGATCTTCAAGGTTGCTCTTCTCAATTGTACTTAATTCACTCATTTAGGAGTCTCCATGTTAGTGAACTTATAGAGTACCATAACTAAGCACCACTAAGCAAGGGGAATCTCCTTTTGTTCTAGCCAGTTCTTACCTACTGTCATTTCAACATCTAAAGGTAAAACTAGTTTATAATCAAAGCGTTGCTCGATTTCTGCTTCCATTTTAGACATAGCTTCAAGTAAAACTTCTTTGACCTGCGTCAATTCATCTGGGTGGCAATCTACAACAATGGAATCATGCACAGTTAAGATTAGTTTTGATTTAAGTTTGTGCTTGCGGAAAAGACGTAGCGCACGGATGCAAGCTAAAGGGACTAAGTCCCCAGTAGCAAACCCTTGGATAGGATAATTAACAATCTGGGTAGCATAACTAACACGTCCATTTCGCAGTCGCACAACGTCAGGCCAAAAATACTGTCTGCCACTTGGGGTCTGGACAATCCCGTTTTTTAAAACACCGTCCATTAGGCGCTTTTGGTATGACCCTAAACCTTTATAGATATTAAAGAATTCATCATAATACGTTTTTATATGTGGAGCTAACCCATGCCCTTGAGAACCATATAAAGGTGCAAACGAATGTAACTTTGCTGCCCCACGAACTTCCTTAGATACTTTATCAGTTGGTATTTGGTGAATAATTGAAGCAGTCTGTTTATGGATATCTTTACCATTAAAAACATCTTCAATAATTTGTGGATCTCTAGAGACTTCTCCCGCCACACGAAATTCTAATCCGCTGAAATCCATTTCCGCAATCAAAAATCCGAACCTAGACACAATAGATTTACGGACAGGGAAGCCCCGCTTTGGTTGGTTTTGCAGATTTACGTTAGAGGAACTTAGTCTTCCTGTAGCAGTTATACATTGATTAAAGTTTGTGTGGATTAAACCATTAGGGCGTGTCCAGGTTTGTATGCCTTTAACAAAACTATCCAGGTAAGTAGACAAGGCGTTAAGCCGACTAAGCTTTGTCAGAAATTCTACGGCAATGTCATTACCCTTGCTTTTGGCGTGAGTTACTAAAAGCTGGATCGTAGTTTTGTCTGTTTTGAAACCGTTAACTGATGCGTATTGAGCGCCAAAGGGGGTAAGTTTAAGCCCTGCGACTTGCCCTGTAGGATTATAGAAAGCACCTACACCAAGGCAGGATGGACACTTAGATTGATTTTGGTAAGCGCCACCTGCAACCTTATACTTAATATTATTCTTTTGCCTGGTGATCTGCTTGTACTTTTGTATTAGACCTCTGCCATCACATTCGGGGCAGCACTCTACCGTAGTCTTTTGTATTACTTTAGTTGTCGATCTTACAGCCTTAGTAAACTCTGCTTTATTCATACGGGGCGGGTACAGGCTCTTTCCATCAGCGTCCGTGCCAATGTTGAATGTTTGTATGTGAGCATCTCTATTAGTTACTTTCCGACTATAAATAACCTGGGACATATCAGCCCCTGAATTAAGGTTAACTACCGTGTCACCCATAACTTGCTCAACGAGTTCATCCAGCCGTTTGCTAAGTACATCATATTCATCTTGAAACTCTTTCCCTATGTCGGAAAGAACATCTAAATCTATTTTTACACCGTTAGTTTCACACTCGACTAAAAATTCCAGCATCTCATTCATAAGAACCACAATAGGATTTAACGATTGGTTTTGTGTTTTATCTAGGTCTTTTAGCTGGGAGATATAAACTTCTGCACACGATTGAACGTCAGCTTCTGCGTAAGGTATAACAACGTCATGCAAAGACATTGCCTCAAAGCCAACGCCTGACTTAAACAGGTCATCTACCAAATCACTTTTCTTTTGCGTACTTACTCTGCGCTGGGCAGTCTCTTTCAGTGACAGTTTGGTGCGCTGCCCTTTTGCCAGTATGTATTCGTTTATCATCGTGCATCGAATTAAAGGTGGGATAGGCATACCCATTGCGGTCAACCACAAAATGTCAAACTTAGCGTTGTGTGCTACTAGTACGTCAGCTTGTTCTAAAGCTTCCCGCATCAGTTGTGGACTGTCTGGAACCTCTTTCTCATTGTGATGGAACACAAGGTTTGTGACCTCATCTACCGTATCTTCACCTAGCCAGCCAAAGTGTGCTGAGACGCATTTGTTTTCAGGGTTAAAGGGACTGTTATCAATCTTACCGTTTAGTTTTTGAACAGTGGTTTCCAGGTCTAGCACAAGTGTTTTCAAGGCTAGGTTCTCCCGTAGAATTTTGTGTTATAACTTTCGTCATAACGGTCAAACTGATACCAACAGGCGTTATCTTTTCCTGCGGTCTTGTCGAACCACTTCACTCTTCCAATGCTCACAATTTTCCTAAGTCGGGGCATGAAACGGGTTGCTTGTTTAGTATGGACCCAATCAGCATCAAACAATAACCACGTAGGTTTGATGTCTGAGAACACCTCAATCATGGGGTGTAGTATGGAACGCTCCCACGGCGGGTTAGTTATAATGAGGTCAGCCCCGCCGATATCAGTCTCTTCTAATGTAAGAGCATCAAGCCTATCCATATTTATAGCTTGGGGTTCGATATCGTAGGCAGTGGTACAGCGCAGTCCGATATTTACTAAGCTGCGGATAAGCGCCCCATCCCCCGCACAGGGTTCGCAGAAACTATCTACGTCCTGTATAAAGGGTCTAAGAGGTTCTACCGCCTCTACAGGCGTTCTATAGTAGTCCCTGGGCTTACGTTCAAAATTAGATCGTTTCCCCATCAGTCTACATACCTAGTGATATCTGCCTGTAGGTTGCATATTATTTGACCGTGCCAGCCTGATAATTTGTTCTTAGAGATCTGTAGGAACCTAGTAGGATCAGGACCGTCATCATCCTCACCAGATGATTTGCCTATGCCACAGATCAAATCTGCTTCACTGGCTTTTCCTGTCCTACTGTTCTCCATCATGCTAAAGTCTAAGCGTACACGCCCTTCGGCTTCAGCACTGGCTTGCGATACTGCTATAAGCCCAAGCTCGTGCCGTTTTGAAAGCTCCCTGGCTTGGCGGTATATCTCACGCAGTTTTTCGTGTGTACCACCAAACTGACCAGCGATATTGATCTTGTCCAATTGGTCTACAACTAAAATGTCTGGTTTGATGCGTGACACGTAGCCATCTAGCATCTCCATGTCCCACTCCTGGGCATCTTTCATTATAAGACGGTCACGGATGGCTAGGTAGCGACTACTGGCTAGGTCAGGGTTATCCCTGATAGCTGCAGTATCCATTCCAGTGAAGGATTGTATAGCTCTAAGCTTAGTACGCCTAGTTGCTTCTTCATTACCTATGTAAAGAACCTTGGCCCCTTGCTGACAGAACCCATTAGGCGCAGCACAAAGACTAACTGCCAGGGCGCTCTTTCCCGTTTCAGGACGGGCAAAGATAACCATGAACTCAGTAGGACCAATGCCATAGACGTTTCTGGATAGCTGGTTGATGTTAAACTGCCACCTGGCCTCATCACTAGCTTGGGACAGTAGTTCGTACAGATCATCCGTAGTGGGTTCACCGTAATCGTCAGGCAAGTAGTCTTCTGAGGTGCGTTCTATCAGGCTCTTTAATTTAGCCATAGCATCTGTGTGGCCTTCAGCCATTTGAATGCCCAGGTTAGTTACATCTCTGCCAGTTTCCTTGCGCCACAGATCACTGATCACGTCTCTTGCGATATCGGGGTTTAGGGGATCTTGCTGACGAACTTCGGTCAGGACGCCTGTAAAATCTTCACGTTCTGCATTCGTGGCTACAGGATGATTCGTAGTCCAGATTGCCATGATGTCGTTGGTGGTAATATCTTGCTCATATTTGTCTTGAGCTTGCGATATTGTTTTAAAAACTTCTACGTTATGACCTGTAAATAATGACTGCCTCATTTTTGTTTTATTTGCTTGATAGAATTCTGAAGAGAGTAATGTCTTCAATAACGCTTGATCCATATTTGGCCCTTTCATAGCTAACTGTAGCGTGACGCCACAATCACCTTATACAAGACCATAGTAATGGTAAGCAAGACAAAAAAAAGACCTATGAAAAATCATAGGCCAATTTTATATATTTACTGTAGGGTAGTGTTAAGTCTGTCTGAATTTCATTTTCTTCAAATCTGGCTGGGTGTCCCCTCTACGCTCACGCATATCTACCGTGGCGTAAACAATTCTTTTATTGTTAGAAGCGATCCCGTCAACAATTTTTTGTAACGCTTTTTGTTCTTCGGCTCCTTCAATAAGACCCCCATCAGGGATGTGATAATCCACAAGAATTAAAGCTCGTAATTTCATAATCTTTTCCTTCGTATACATTTTAATTTATGCAGTGAGTATTTTAAGTCGTTTTCCTCGACTTGCCCCTGCACTTACTTATCGGAATGAATTAAGTAAATGCAATATTTGGGGGGCCAGATGGTGGGTTGTTAAAATGGGTTGCAGAGTTCCCAGATTGAGTACCACCAACATTAGAACCTTCTGGCGCAATGTAGCTCCAGATAGCCTTTTTATTCATAAATTTTGAACCTGGGCCTTTTCGCCATTGGCGCATGGTCATCCCATTAGGCATTTTTGCTTTAGAACGTACCAGGTCTTCTTCATAACAATTAGGTGGTGACGCATCACGTTGGACAATGATAGCCATAATAAAAATCCTCCACAATCTGACCCATGTATAGTTAGGGCCGTTCTCTCAGCTAAAGTTCAGTACTCCGTATAAGTCTTGAACTGTTAGCTCCTTAATGTCTACCTTAGTTAATCGCATTGTTGAGGGTATAGACATGGTCCTCACTAAAGACATTGCCTTCTGTTTTGCATCATTGTCAAGGATGATAACTGCGTTATCGTAACATTTTAAAGATTTGTTAACGTCTTTAGTAAGGTTAGTGCCTAATAATGCTACTCCTACCATATCTTTACACCTAGATACAGCGCAAGCTGATGCAGCATCCTCTACCAAAACTGCTGTGCTTCCCTCACCAACATGGACACCTTTAGTCGTATTTCCATACGTCCACCACTTGGACCCATAGGATTTTAAAGACCTGCCAACAGCACCTAAACCATCCTGTGTGTAGAACAGTACTCTATCCTCACCAGGGGCATATCTAAGTTTTATAAAACCAGATTCATATGCCTGGTAGGCATTAACATTTTTAACGTAGGAGATAGCTTTGTCAGAGTTTTCTATCGATGTTGTCATTTCAGGGAGAGGTGTAGCATTGGACACAGATGTCTCTGCTTTCTTCCCCAGCATATACGCCTTGGCCTCTGCAATGGATCTAGGTCCAGAGTAGACACCTTTAGCTGTGCAAGAAGCTCTGTAGCAATTCCACAGTGTCTTACCATCCATCTTTGTTATATTAAATTTCTTACGCCCACCACAGAAGGGGCAGTCAATAGATTTACTATCACCCTCAGTGAGATTTATAGATTTCAATATATCCCACTGGTCACGGTAACTAAAGTTCATATCCATACACTCCCTAGGTATATAACCCCTGGCGGGGTTTCCGCAGGATACAGCCTATGGTGTTTAAGTCAATACCTTTCTATGGTATTTAGTTGTGGTATCTTAAAATCAAAAGAAATAATAAATGTTGTTTCTGCACATTCACGCAATGTTCTGGTTATATCCGTCAGTTTTCTGCACATAAAAATCAATGAAAACAATGAGTAAATACTGATTTGCAATCCGCTGCATAACCACTCTACCAACCCGCCTTAATACTTTAGAAACAGTAACTTACGAATATTTGAGAAAATAAGATAGTAGTTCTCTGCACATTCTCTGCACTTTCACGCTTCGTTTTTATTTTGTTCTCTAGCATCGAAAGCTCTTTTAGCGCCAATTTTCTGGCGTGTCGAGGCAGAATAATATTCATACATTGTAGATGATCTATGACCCGTTACTGCCATGCCATCTTTATCCTCTGCACCAGCCGCAGCAAACTCTGAAGCTACGGTATGACGTACATCATGGATAGAGTGAGCCTCTGCCCCTATATGTTTTCGTAACTTCATTATGTCCCTTTGGGCGGTTGCATACTGCATAGGGTCACCTTTAATTGTACTTAGAATAGTTTTGCAGTTGCCGTGTCTTTTTGCTAAATGGAGACATTTTACTAAGTCTTCTTCTAAGGGCAATTCTAACTCCATGCCTGTCTTACCTTGCTCCACAGATATAGCTACAACATCACCCTTAATGTCATCCCATTGCATCTTTAAAACGTCACCTATGCGCTGCCCTGTGCAGTACAGAAGTTCGAATATAAGACGGGTACGATGGTCATGGGGTACAGCTTCTCTGGCAGCTAGTATTAGTTCCTTTGTCCAGGGCTTACCTTTTCTCTTTTTGTACTTAGCTTGGCCCACACCCATAGCGGGATTAACTTTGTGGGGGAATAAACCTAGGTCTAGGCCACGCCCAAGTAGTATCCTAAACACTCGTAGCCAGTAGTTTGCTTCATGTGCGGATCTGTCTTTCACCAACTGCTCATGCCATTTTATAACGTGAGGTCTTTCGATAGAGGCCACTGCCACATCACCTAGCTTATCTTCCGTAACCGACAGAAGCTTTAGATAGTCTTTTTTAGTACGGTCTGCGAGGTCAGTGAATTTTTTGCTTGCGGTATAATCAGTGATAAGACCCTTTATTAAAAAGGCGTTAGCTTTTGGTCTACTGGGTCCATTCAACAGTTGGCTATACTCAACATAGAAACCTTCACCGATTTCTTGATGCTGCATTAGTATAGCTTTTTGGTTACGGCGTCTGTAATACAACACGCCTTTTAAGTTTGTTATGTATGGTGGAAAGTGTTTTTTCATCAGTCCATCCTCACAAGGTCTGTTGGATTTAGGGTATCTATTTTTACAACCGCAAAATCTAAACTGATATCTTTACCGCTAAAAGTAATCCCAGAAACGGTTCTACCCTTAGACTCAAAAAAGCGTATTAATTCATCTGCTTCTGTTGCTTTCTTTATTTTACCTGCAAAGCTCATACTAATTCCCCCCAGGATACAGGAAACAATTCTCTCATTTTAAAGCTTATCTGGTCAGCCACCACACGGCTTTCGTATTGAGTGTCAGAGGCACAGCGCAGGACACACATAGCTGCAAAGGCATCTAAGCTACCTGACCAGTACCATTCTGTCATAGTAGACTGTGGTAGTACCATACGTGCTTGCTCTGGTGCTACGCCATCGTGGATCATCTGGTCATACAGGTCTAAGACTTGGTGCATAGTTGAGTTAATCCCCAGAGGCGGTTGACATACACCAGAAGACCCTTGCTTCTTGTCAGCAGACTTGCCACGCCACACATCAGGATGATAGAATTCAGGATTGCTATCCACATACCTACGGCTGATCTCATTCCAGCGTAGAAACTTATGCTTGACTAGCTGACGGGCCACAAAGACAGGAGCCTTAACGTGAAAGGATGCGAAGCAATGTCCGAATGGCGAGAGGTGTTTATGCTTCGCTAAGTACCTAATAAGTTTCTTATCCACGTCATGGATCACAGGGATCATAGGACCATCACTAATGCCCGTATAACCCAGGGCTTCTGACTTTTTACCAAAGCTTACCCTGGCGCTATTACACACCGACAAGTCACTTCCCATGTGGTCAATTAATTCTGCATTAATCATAGAAAAGGATCTCCATCGGTTTTTCTTAACTCCACCCGAATGGCCTTAACTAAATCTATCATGCGTTCAGTTAGGGGTTGTACGGGGTGCTTTGTTATCTTCTTTAACTCCGCTTCAAAAGCTGCTCTTGCCTCATTTACACCTGTCATCTTCCAAACCTTTTTAGTCTTTTGTTGCTTGCATTGGTTGCCATCACGGGAGTTTTCTTGACGTAGATATTCACAATTTGTCGGTCAGTATGCCCAGTTAAGGCCATGATCTCATCCGTAGTGCATCCAGATTCACCCGCTTCTGTTGCACCTGTTCTACGCAGGTCTGAGATCTTTAGCTCTTCAGGAAGACCTGCAGCTTTGCGAACCTCTGCTACAGCTTTGTAGGCCCACTTGGTGTACGGTCTACCAGTGCGCTCATTGATTATAATGAAGTCTGTGTCCCGCCGCCTGGTGAGCCGTGACAGTCTTTCTTCCAGGTACACATTCGTATCTAAAATCATTTGTGTGCCTTCAGGCTTTTTTACTGTGCGGCTCTTCTCTTGCACAAAACAGAAGGTATCGTTCTGATAACAACTCCATGTAAGCTGTCGCATATCCCCAACCCTTTGGCAGAGGTGGTAACAAAGGAGAGCCAGTGTCCCAACTGAGGACATTTCCATTTCGTCAGCTTTAGCCACGAATAGATCTATATGATCTTGTTCCCAGCGCACCTCTCTATCGGGTAACGACACTATGCCCATCTTGGAGAACGGATTTGACTGTGTAAGTGCTAGGCGATGGCCTACAAACCACACACGGCGCAGCACTTTGCATACATGGACTGCTCTATGATTACTTACGTCCTGGCACAATTGTTTGTGCAGTAGTTCCGCAGTTTCAGCAGTGATTTTGCGATGCAGGGTTTTCCCAAAACTAATGTTGGAGTTACCAATCCTACAGTCACATATGTAGCCTAGTAATTGCTTGTAAGTATTTTTACTATTCACAGACAACCGCAACCAATTACTTGTTGAGTAGTAGGCGTCAACTAAACCCTGTACAGTGGTGTCTTTGACGCCCCTTTTCAGGTCCATACCGAGTTTATAGAGTTCAAATTGTTCTTCGTAGTCTGTGCAACGAGCAATAGCAGTTTTTTTATCAGTATAGCTCTCATAAGAGAGGAATAATTTATCACGTAGCGGCTTACTAGGGTTAACACCCCATGTAATTATGCCTTTTGATGATACTTTCTTCTCCAGATACTTAATATTTCCCATGCTACGACTCCCCAAGGCTATGCGAATGATAGTACCTTAGTTATGGTTATTAGTAGGAGTCAATAGCTAAAATTAATGCTTGCACTTAGTGATGGTACTAGTTTATAGTTTAGGAGTGGGTAACTCCCTGCCTACATCTTCACCTTGTTGGATTGCCCCTGGATTTTTATAATCTGGGGGTTTTTCATTTGTAGTAGACATAAAAAAAGCCCCGAAGGGCTTTTTACTCGCACGTCAATCATCATTTAGGGCTTGGTAACATGAGCTACTATGTTGTAGTCGAACCCATGAACGTCTGGATCAACTGGTAGGCATATCGCTTTGTCTTCCTGGTCTAAATAAATAACGTAGTGGTCATCGTTTTGTTCTTCTGTTCGTTGGGCGGCATCAATCAGTGCTTCGCCAATCTCTTTCGCAATCTTTGATTTTAATATCAATTCATGATTCCCTTGCTGCTCTGATTTTTTATTCTAAATTCAAAAATACTCGCACGTCAATACTAATTAAAGGGCGAGCTATGGTATTTACAAAGTACCAAGACAACCCCTCACACATACCTATATTTCATAAGGGAATTCTTGATAATTTTGTTTAAAAATTTTTATTTTGTTTAACTAATTATTTAGTTGATTCCAATTATTTACCTTTGTTATGGTTCTTTATCGTTAGATTTAACCACTAGCGATTCTATTAGCTAAACAAAAAGGACCAAACCAAATGAAACTATTAAACACTAATGCAAGTAATACTAAAATTATGAAAACCCAAAAGGGGACTGAATATGAAATAGCGAGTCTTTCTTTAATGCCAGACTCTATTATATGCCCCTCTCAAATTATTGCCAAATGCAAGGAACCTTGTTTAGTTTGGGCAGGACGGGGACAAATGCATTCCGTTGCCAGATCCAGGCAAAGCAAATCTGATTTGTGGCATTCTGACAAATCGCTATTTTTAGAAACATTAACTAAAGAGATGGCGGCATTTATTACCAGGTGCAACAAAAGGGAAAAGCTTGCTGCATTCAGACTCAACACAATTTCGGATATCCCCTGGGAAAAGTACGGAATCCCCCAGCTATTCCCCCAGGCTCTATTATATGACTACACAAAATTAGCGGCGAGATTAGGACGGACTCCAGAAAACTATAAATTGATGTTTTCGTTTAGTGCTGCCCCAGCATATCAAAACCAGGTTAAATCAGCGTTAAAAACTAACGTCCCTATTTCTGCGGTATTTCGTGGGGGATTGCCTAAAACGTATTTAGGACGCCCAGTTATAGACGGGGACAAATCAGACCTGGTGAATCTATATAGTGGTGCATCTATAATAGGACTCAAGCTTAAAGGGGGCAAAGCTATCCAGGAAAGCAAGAGTCCCTTTATTGTCGATAATCCAGAATTAATAGAATTAGCGAGGGCAGCATGACTCCCAGTAAATACGATTCAGACTCTGTGACAAAAGCAATAAAGAGCAGCGCAAAACCTATACCAAAAAAAGAGGCAAAACTAATCCAGGCTCTTTTAAAAGGACATAGCGCCAAAAAAGGGGGGGGCAGCTAATGCCCAGCGCAATATACTATATCGTTGGTTTTGTTATGGTTTGGTATTACGTGCTTAATCACCTGGTAAGTTAAACACTTTACTAAACTTTAGTTATGGTGCATTAGTAGGGGGCGGATTGGATAAACCGATTCGCCCTTACTAGTTAAACAAAGGACCAAACCAAATGAGCTTTTCAGTATATATAATTTTAACTTTCATGGTTGCCATTGGAATTGCTGCAATGGCATATTTCATAGCTGATGTAATAACGTCATATTGTGACAGTAAAACAGATAACGATATTGCAACCAACGCAATTGACCTGGCAACCTTAGACAAGAAACTTCTAAAGACTCTCGCAGAATTAGAGGCAGATCTATTAGCAGCTAAAAGAGCGTTTACAATTGCAAAGATCCAACAAGATCCTAATGCAATTATAATTGGTTATAACGATAAACCAGCCAAAACCCGCAGGACTCCACATATTGAGCTAAACCAATGAGGGATTTTATTGGGGATCTATTGGGCGCAATTAGTTTATTTGGAATTGCTTACTTGCTGCAATTTGCGCCCTTACTTTTCAATTAATCTTAACCCGCTAAACATAAGGACCAAACCAAATGAAACGTAAAATGACCCTAAAACAAATTGCAGCAGAATTAGAATATTGCGCTGCAATACTACGCAGCAATCCAGGAAATGACCTGGAAAAGATAAAGCATCAATTGCAATCTAATTTAACTAATTCAATTATTGATTATAATTATGACTCCCCATTGTGGAAACATATTGAATCCACCAGGGATGAAAACCAGGTACAAAAGGACGTTAAAAAAGCTTTAGACGTTCTTG
>Ga0208814_1000801_pt1 | contig 16784 bp, 9 predicted proteins | sample MalvirAntarct_55_FD_184253 | JGI IMG/M metagenome (GOLD analysis project Ga0208814, IMG submission 184253) | Marine viral communities from the Global Malaspina Expedition - Malaspina viral metaG Antarct_55 (SPAdes) (version 2) | ecosystem: Environmental > Aquatic > Marine > Oceanic | place: South...
GATCTTCTGGTACACCGCCTTTACGGCCGACATGACCAAGCCGGGTCTGCCGGTGGTGAACGAAGACGGCACGCCGAAGTGGCGGATGGCGCCGTCGCCAAAAGGGCCATATTGGGAGGAGGGAATGAAGCTCGGCTATCAGGATGCGGGCTCCTGGACCTTCCTGAACTCAACCCCGGAGGAGCGTCGTCTGGCTGCCTGGCTCTACGCGCAATTCACAGTGGCTAAAACCGTGTCGTTGAAAAAGACCTTGGTGGGGCTGACGCCGATCCGTGAGTCCGACATCAATTCGGAAGCCATGACCGAGGCCGCGCCAAAACTGGGCGGTCTCGTTGAGTTCTATCGCAGCCCGGCTCGCGTTCAGTGGACACCGACCGGGACCAATGTGCCGGACTATCCACGTCTGGCGCAGCTCTGGTGGCAGTACATCGCCGAAGCGGCCAGTGGCGACAAGACGCCTCAGGAAGCGCTGGACGGGCTTGCCGAAGCGCAGGACACCATGATGGCGCGACTGGAACGCGCCAATGTGCAACCGAAGTGTGGGCCAAAGCTGAATGAACCACGTGACCCGGAATACTGGCTGAGCCAGCCAGGGTCGCCCAAAGCCAAACTGGACAATGAAAAACCACAAGGGCAGACAGTCAGCTACGACGAGCTGATCAAGTCGTGGGAGCAGGCGCGGTAGTCGCGATCCATGGGAAAAAAAACGGCACCCGAGGGTGCCGTTTTGCTCTAGACGCGCTTTATGTGAAGGCGTTGAAGGCTTCAGTCATGCAGGTGTTCAGCGGCATGCAGTGTGTTTTCCAACAGGCACGCACGGGTCATCGGGCCCACTCCGCCGGGAACCGGGGTAATCCAGCCAGCACGTTGCACGGCCACATCGAACTCGACGTCACCCACCAGCTTGCCGTCGGTTTGGCGATTGATTCCCACATCAATCACGATGGCCCCTTCCTTTATCCATTCACCTTTGACAAGACCCGTGATGCCGGTCGCGACCACAATCAGATCGGCGCGCTTGACGTGGTCAGCCAGGTCATTGGTGAAGCGATGCGTGACGGTTGTCGTGCAGCCTGCCAGCAATAATTCCAGCGCCATGGGCCTGCCGACAATGTTGGACGCACCTACCACCACCGCGTTGAGGCCGTGTAGGTCAACGCCAGTGCTCTCGAGTAGGGTCATGATCCCTTTGGGTGTGCAGGGGCGTAGTAACGGCATCCGCTGGGCGAGACGGCCGATGTTATAGGGGTGAAATCCATCCACATCCTTGTCCGGACGAATGCGTTCGAGCAGTTGCGATGCATCCAGATGCTTAGGCAACGGAAGCTGCACCAGAATGCCATCGATCGAAGGGTCATCATTAAGCTGATCGATCAAACCCAGGAGTTCATCCTGGCTGGTCGAAGCGGAAAGATCATGAGCGGTGGACTTGAATCCCACCTCCTCGCAATCCTTGCGCTTGTGCGCCACATAGACCTGAGAAGCCGGGTCCGTGCCCACGAGAATCACCGCCAGGCCAGGTACTCGTAGACCTTGCTTGGAGCGCTCGGCAACCCGGCCGGCAATATGCTGGCGGACATTGGCAGCGATCTGTTTACCGTCGATCAGTTTTGCGGTCATGACGCGTGATTAACCATCGAGAAGGACTGAAAAAGGACGCGCATTCTCGCACGGCGGCACCGTTCGGCAAAGGCGACCCGGTGGGGGATTCCCGTAACTCCTTTACCAGGCTGAATTTTTTTTGGTTTAGCTGTTGACGAGGTGAAGTCAGGCCATTAAGATTCGCCCCGCTTGTCGAGCACAGCTTGCTGCTGGGTAAGGCGGCTTTTGAAGGTCAGTCCTTCACTGGTCGGAGCTTGAAGTCTGCGCTCAGCCGAATGCAGATATAAAGCGCCCGTAGCTCAGTTGGATAGAGCATCCGCCTTCTAAGCGGATGGTCGCAGGTTCGAGTCCTGCCGGGTGCGCCATTTTGGGCTCTGGCACAAGCAAGGCAATATGGTGGGCGTAGCTCAGTTGGTAGAGCACAGGATTGTGGCTCCTGCGGTCGTGGGTTCGAACCCCATCGTCCACCCCATATTCCGGAACGCCAGGCACTGCCTGGCGTTTTCGTTTAGAAGTTTGCGGACGTGGTGAAATTGGTAGACACACCAGATTTAGGTTCTGGCGCCGCAAGGTGTGAGAGTTCGAGTCTCTCCGTCCGCACCATCTGAAACGCTGAAAGCCCCGTTTATCGGGGCTTTCGCGTATTTGGGAAATAAGAATGGCGGCGCTTCGTCCATGTGTCTGCGCGCGTGAATGCCGGACTGCATTCTTCGAAATCCCCTGTGCTTCTTTACGGCTCAAAGACCATTTCTCTGCTGTGGCCGGGTTATCTATTGCCCGCTCAGCTTCCCCAGTGCTGGCCAGATGCTACATGGCCCAGCCTTTTTAGACCCAAGCTCCAGATCGGTAAACGCTGGTCAAATCTGCAGAGTGCGACGGATCGAGTCAGCCGAAGCGGCTGGATGATTGTGCGCTAGTGGCATTTTGGCTCGTTGTGCAGGCGTGACGATTAATCGAGCTGCCATCAAGGTGAAAATGTAGAGAGCAAATATGGCGCCGCGTCTATGGCTACAAGTGCCAATTCTGTCTAAAAAAGTCGTTGACAAGAATTGTTATGCACACTCATGTCTGGAAAGCTCCCTGCCCAACGTCTGCGCCGTTTCGTTTGTTAGGTAGATTTGTCTAAGTAACTGAATTAAAAGCCTTTTTTGGATATGGTTGAAAACTCGACGATCTGTACCAAAGCCACGTGAGCCGGGCGTTTGAGCAAGTCATCCATCATGTGTTCACAGACTTATCCACAGCTTTTGTGGATAACGCGCGCAGGGCAAGCGCGGCGGGGCTTTCACGGCTTCGCTGAACAACTCAGATGTTTATGACAGTGATTCAATTGCAGGAAGTCACCTGTGGTTGCCTTGCAGCGGACACTCTTGCTGGCAGGGCAAATGGCTTCCGATATCGCTTTTCAAAGCGCGTCCCGCGCTTTACCTCGATAGACCCGCAGTACATCAGCCATCACCGAGAGGGCAATTTCAGCCGGTGTCTTGCTGCCGAGATCCAGTCCGATGGGCATATGGATGCGCTCGATTTGCTGTTCGTCTAGCCCACCCACGCGTTGCAACCGTTCGGCTCGCTTGGCGGAGGTCTGTTGCGACCCCATAGCGCCGATGTAGAACGCTGGAGTTCGTACCGCCTCCATCAGCGCGAGGTCATCAATGCGTGGATCGTGCGTCAGCGCGACCACGGCGGTGGCCTCGTGACACGCGCCAGAAGCGATAAACACGGAGGGCAACACCGGCTGCACTTCGATGCCTTCGATCAGCGTGCCCTGCATCTCGTCTCGGGGATCACAGGCAATCACTTCGCAACCAAGCGCCCGAGCGAAACTGGCGCACGCCTGTGCAACAGGCGATACACCTGCGAGCAGCAGCCGAAGCGCGGGGCCGATGCGGATATCGACTTGCTCACCCTCAAGGCGGGTCTGCTCACCGCCTTGGTCCGGCAGCAGTTCAGCGGCGCCAGTCGTCAGGTCTACTCGTCGCAGCAGGCGCTGTTGGCCTTGTAGAGCTGCTTGTAGCGTGAGCAAATGAGTGCGCCATGTTTCGCTCGATGTGTGGTGCTCCACCAGCACCTGCAGGATGCCGCCGCACGGCAGCTGTAGGCGTCGCCGGTCATCATCGGTTTCGCCGTAGCGAACGATTTGGGCCGGCGCTTGTAATTCGCCTTGCGCCAGACAGGCGAGAAATTCCTCCTCGACGCAACCGCCGGACAATGAGCCAACGTGCGCACCGTCCGCCCGGGCCGCGAGGAGGGCGCCGGGCGCTCGAGGCGCCGATCCGTAGGTCGACAACACGGTACAAAACCATATGTCATGTCCTTCCGAGACCCATTTAAGCGCCTGATTGATCACCTGCAGATCAAGGTGTTGCATGTCTGTCTCCCCTGACAATTCGGCGAGACTGAGCCGCCCGTTATGGATCGGACCCGTCCGAAGCGCGTTCTGCTGCATGGGGGCTTTGGGTTGTGCGGTACTGGGAAGACTCAGGGGGAGGGCGCGCCGGACGCTTGAGCGGTTTTATCTACTGCTTCCGATATGATCCTATGCCCGATGCGTGCCGGTCGGTCTGCAAGGTAGCCATCTTAAGGGGCGATTTCAGATCGCGGTGATCGAACTGACGCTTGAAATGCAACCGTTCCAGACCATTTCGTAATGCTCGCTTTGAATGACAGAGGTCACCGGCTTTGGGGTCATCAATGCCCAGCAATGCTGACCCGATTTGCGTACGGAGTGGTAGCGCAAGCCGGGCTTTTGACCTTTTCTGAGCAGTCCCCCGAGGCGATGGCCGCTCGAATAATCCTCAGGGTCGTAGAGCGGATCCGTCATTGGGATGGGCATCGCATCGAGCATCCCGGCTTCGCTGAAGCGGCACGACAAGCCGCGGAAAACAAAGCGCTCATAGCTCAGGCCAACCACCTTCGACCAGTAGCGGTCCTGGTGATGGCGAACTTCAGCAAGCGCTGTATCCATTGTGCTGGCCAGATAAAGTACGCCAAAGCTACCGTCGCTGAAACGCGACCCGGCCGGGTTTACATGGGTAAACGGAGCAGTGGCGTATGAGCAGCCGGGAATGCCGAAGGGTATTTCAGCGCGCGCGATCAGCTCCAGATGGCCTGTCTCGTTTCGTAACCGTGGATTGGTCAGGGCTTGTAATTGGTAGAGCGTTTCGAACTCGTCGGCATCGGCGACATCATCGAATAAGGCAATGGGAGGAAACTTCGAGTTAACCAGCCGATAGGCCTGTTGCTCGACATCAGCCAGTCTGGGCAGCTGACTCGGGCTTACCACTGAGCGCCTCGCAGGCTATCGATGCGTCGGAACGATTCGTACAGAGAGACCATGTCGCCCTGAGCCATGATTTCCAGTGGTGAGCGCCCATTGAAGAACTCGTTATGGTTGGCCATCGCCGGGAAGCCATACATGTTCTCCGGATTGTCGAAAACAAGCCGAAGTGCGGCATGAATGTTCAGAACGAAGCTGATGCGTTGCATCTGGTCCGGGTCGAGGCTGACCGACCAACTAGCATCGCCTGACCTGGCGCGATTATGGGTGCTACGTGATATCCGAAGAATCGTGCAGGCCTGGTCGGTGGTTGCCTGCCATTTTTCCAGAATGTTCACCGCAGCCCGTAGACCGGTTGCGCACTGGTCCTTCGTGAATGCCTGTGCTTGAAGAACTGCTGCCATAGATAAGCTGCCTGGTTGTGTCTGTAGAAATAAAAGTAGCACATCATGTATCTACAGACAAAACTGGGTGCCATCGGCGTAAGTGGCAGCAGAAATTGCCGTCAGGCTTTTTTCATGGACCAGTACGCCGGCTTGAACAGGTCCCGTTCGCCGAGCAGCACCACGCCCAGGGCGAAAGCACAGAGCACCAGGCCTATATACAGGCACAGTTGCAGTAGCCCGTGCGGGGAAGGCAACCAATGCAGTGCGGTTGCGACCACGACGGCAGTAGCGAGCCAGCGCCCGAGCACGCCGGGAGCCAGGCCTGCAGGCGACGCACGATAGACGTACAGTCCCATGAAAAGCGCCTGGAGGGTCACGCCGCTGGTAAACGCAACGGCCAGACCCTCGGCACCATATGGTCCGTAGAGCAGCGCATCGAGGCCGATCGTAAGGGCAGAGCTGACCAGCATGATCACCAGAAACAACCGTGATTGATGCTGCGCCAGGAGCGCACGTCCCCACAGCAGCGCCAAGCCCATCGCGGGCAGACCGAGTGCATACAGGACCACCAGCGCGGCCGTGGCGTCGGTTTGCGCTGCGCCGAACTGACCCCGTTCCAGTAGTACTGAGACGACCGGTTGTGGGAATGAACAGAGCACCACGGACGCTGGAACCAGAAATAGCAGTGTCGCCAGCAATCCTTTGCGTATAACGGCGCCATGGCCGCTGAGATCGCCATCGTTCCAGCTCGAGACGAAGCGAGGGAAGAGCACCGAGAGCACCGACAAGGCGTAAAGCGTGAGCGGAATGGTGACGATGCGAAACGCAAACGACAGCATGGTGATACTGCCTTCCTCCAGAAAGGAGGCGAACATCCGCTCGGCAAGAATGCAGGCCTGTTGCGCCCCGGCCGCCAGCAGGACGGGTGCGAACGCGAGACCGAAGCCACCTGCATGCCCCTTTGTCTCGACTTTGCTGTCGCCGCGCAGGTATGCGATACGCCGATGCTGGACCAGAATCAGCGCCAGCTGAGGCAGCAGCATGCCAATGAAGATCACCATGCCGGTGGGTTGGAATATCAGGATGCCGACGATCGCGCCAGCGTTGAGCAGCACCGTCCGTGTCATCGGCAGGATGAACACCTCATCCATGTTCAGCAGTGCACCCTGGCAATACAAAACCGCCTGAACGGCGACCAATACCGCCCCTACACAGAACACGATCTGGCCGGAAGCAACCTGAGCGTCCGTCCAGCCGGGCGCCAGAACGTTGAGGATCCAATAGCTTCCGACGATGGCGACGGCACTCACAGCCGCGCCCATGAGCATTACGCGCCAGTAGAGCCAGCGGCTAACCGCCTCAAACAGGGCTTCGGACTGGCTGCGTAACTTCTGCAGGTACGGAATCATCGCATCGCGCAGGGCGAGGCCGAGAAAGTTTTCGAAGAACATCGGCAGGATCAGTGCGACAAATATCAGGTCCGCTTCCCAGCTCAGTCCGAAAGACTTGGCGATAAACAGGTCGCGTAGAAAACCGAGTAGAAAGCTGGCAACTGTTAACGCCAGGATGACCAGTGATGCGTTCATTCCTTGATCCTGTGCAGGCCATTATCGGACGGCCTGAAAAAATAGCGGCATGCCTCATCGAATACGGGACGATTGCGCTGAGCCACATTGGTCAGCGTCCCGGCGAACGATACATAGACTGGAGGGCTCAAGCATGGTTCCTGCGCCGGGGTGGAGCGTTTGGCAACTTGGTTTGGGTCGAGACAAAGCCGGATACGTAAAAATGCCGTAAATCCCCTTTGCGAGCGGAGCGCGACTGCTTATGGTTCACGCTCATTTTCAGGCGAACCCAGTTCATGTCCGAGGCAACTACTTCTTCTGCGGGCTCCATGCGGCGTTGGCTAATCATCGGCGGCGTGGTGATTGTGATTGCGCTGCTGCTCTGGTGGCTATGGCCAAGCTCGGCCGAGACGCCGCCACAGCAGGCGGGTGGGCGTCCGGCTTTCGGCGCATTTGGTGGCCCCACTCCCGTGCGGGTTGCCCGGGTGGAACGAGGTGAATTCGAGGTCTACGCCAAGGCGCTTGGCACCGTTACACCGTTGAATACCGTCAACGTGCGTAGCCGGGTGGCCGGTGAACTGGTGGAGATTCACTTCGAGGAGGGCCAGCGAGTCAAGGCCGGCGACCTGCTGGCCGTCATCGACCCGCGCGCTTATGAAGTGGCACTGCAGCAAGCCGAAGGCACCCTCCAGCAAAACCGCGCTTTGTTGCAGAATGCGCAGCTGGACCTCGACCGTTACCGGGGTCTGTTCGCCGACGACAGCATCGCCAAGCAGACGCTTGATACCCAGCAGGCACTGGTCAATCAATACAATGGAACGCTTGCCGCCAACCAGGCCGCCGTCAACGAGGCCAAATTGAACCTGCAGTTCACCAAGATTCGCGCGCCAATAGATGGCCGCGTCGGCCTGCGTCAGCTGGATCAGGGCAACCTTGTCGCCGCTAATGACACCACGCCGCTGGTGGTGATCACCCAGACCCAGCCCATCGCAATCAGCTTTACACTGCCTGAGAAAGAGCTGCCGCCGGTTATCTCCCGGTTCCGCCGCGGTGAAGAACTCTCAGTCCAGGCCTGGGACCGGGGCGAGCGCACCCTTTTAGGCGAAGGTGTACTGGAAAGCCTCGACAATCTGATCGATACGACCACTGGCACGCTGAAGATGAAGGCGCGCTTCGATAACGAGGCCGAGCTGTTGATACCCAACCAGTTCGTCAATGCTCGCCTGCGTGTGGAAACCTTGCCTGATGCGGTTCTGATTCCTTCGGCAGCGCTGCAGTTCGGCTCGCGCGGCAACTACGCGTATGTCGTCGGTGAGGACTCGAAGGTTGAGCTGCGGGTGCTCGAAGTGGGCCCGAGTAATGGCGACAGGACCGTCGTGGTGAACGGTTTAAACCCCGGCGAGCGAATCGTCATGGAGGGCACAGACCGCCTGCGTGACGGCAGCGAAGTCGAAGTGGTGGATCGTCAGAAACTTGCCGACGAAGCGGCTGCAAATCCGAAGGCCGATACTCAGAGCACCAAGGAGCGTCCGGCGCGATGAACATCTCGCGGCTATTCGTCCTTCGGCCGGTGGCCACCACACTGACGATGATCGCGATTCTGCTGGCCGGACTTATCGCCTACCGCATGCTGCCGGTGTCCGCCTTACCCCAGGTGGACTATCCGACCATCCGGGTGATGACGCTGTATCCCGGAGCCAGCCCGGAGGTCATGACCAGCGCGGTGACTGCGCCGCTGGAAAGGCAGTTCGGTCAGATGCCCGGCCTGACGCAGATGTCCTCCACCAGCTCTGGCGGCGCATCGGTGATCACCTTACGCTTCTCGCTGGACGTTGAGCTCGACGTTGCCGAGCAGGAGGTCCAGGCGGCGATCAACGCGGGCAGCAATCTGCTGCCCAATGATCTGCCGGCACCGCCGGTCTATAACAAGGTCAACCCGGCTGACACGCCGGTCATGACACTGGCGGTGACCTCGGAAAGTCTGGCCCTGCCGGAGCTGCACGACCTGGTCGATACCCGCATGGCGCAGAAATTGGCGCAAATCAGCGGCGTCGGTATGGTCAGCATCGCTGGCGGCCAGCGACCAGCAGTGCGTATACGGGTCAATCCGGAGGCGCTTGCGTCTTACGGCCTGTCGCTGGCTGACGTGCGTTCCCTGGTGACCAGCTCCAACGTCAATCAACCCAAGGGTAATTTCGATGGCCCGACTCGCGTATCGATGCTCGATGCCAATGATCAGCTGAAAACGCCGGAGGAATACGCTGAGCTGATTCTGGCCTATGAGGGCGGCGCGACGCTGCGCTTGAAGGATGTCGCCGACATTATCGACGGGGCTGAGAACGAGCGCTTGGCCGCGTGGGCCAATGAAAGTCAGGCCGTGCTCTTGAACATCCAGCGCCAGCCCGGCGCCAACGTGATCGAGGTGGTCGAACGGATTCAGGAACTGCTGCCTGAGGTGACCGCCAGCATGCCGACCGGCCTCGACGTAGTGGTGCTGACTGATCGAACGCAGACCATCCGGGCTGCAATCACCGATGTCCAGCACGAACTGTTGATGGCGACCTTCCTGGTTGTCATGGTCACCTTTGTATTCCTCAAGCGCCTGTCGGCGACCATCATTCCTTCGATTGCAGTGCCGCTGTCGCTGATCGGCACTTTCGCGGTGATGCACCTTGCCGGTTTCTCGCTGAACAACCTGACCTTGATGGCGCTGACCATTGCGACGGGATTCGTTGTGGATGACGCCATCGTCATGCTCGAGAACATCGCACGCCACGTGGAGGAGGGTGAGACGCCGCTGCAGGCCGCATTGAAAGGTGCCAGGCAGATCGGCTTCACGTTGATCTCACTGACCTTGTCGCTGATCGCCGTGCTGATTCCGCTGCTGTTCATGCAGGACGTGGTGGGGCGGCTGTTCCGCGAGTTCGCCATCACCCTGGCTGTGGCGATCCTGATTTCACTGGTGGTCTCGCTGACGCTGACGCCAATGATGTGCGCCAAGCTGCTCAAGCCCACCGCCGTTGAAAAGGGCAAGCCCGACTGGGTCGAGCGTCTTATTGGCGGTTATTCCCGCTGGCTGACCTGGGTGCTGGGCCACCAGACCCTGACGCTGCTGGTGGCGGTGGGCACGCTCGGTCTGACGGTGGTGTTGTATCTGGCGGTGCCGAAGGGCTTCTTTCCGGTGCAGGACACCGGTGTGATTCAAGGCATCAGCGAAGCCCCGCAGTCGATTTCCTTCCGCGCCATGAGCGAACGCCAGCAATCCTTGTCGCGCGTGATCCTTGCTGATCCGGCGGTGGCCAGCTTGTCGTCCTACATTGGCGTCGATGGCGACAACGTAACGCTCAACAGCGGGCGGATGCTGATCAACCTCAAGCCCCATGGCGAACGTGATGTCACCGCCAGCCAGGTCATTGATCGTCTACGTCCCGAGCTGGCGAAACTACCGGGCATCGAGCTGTACATGCAGCCGGTGCAGGATCTGTCCATCGAGGACCGGGTCAGCCGTACGCAGTTTCAGTTCAGCCTGGAATCACCCGATGGTGAGCTGTTGCAGGAGTGGACGCCACGCCTGGTGGCAGCGTTGCGTGAGCGCCCGGAGCTGACCGATGTGGCCAGCGACCTGCAAAGTGATGGGTTGCAGATCTTCCTGGATATCGACAGAGATGCCGCGGCCCGCTTGGGGATCGAGATATCGGCGATAACCGATGCGCTGTATGACGCCTTCGGCCAGCGGCAGATTTCAACGATCTTCACCCAGGCCAGCCAGTACCGCGTTGTGCTCGAAGCAGAGGCAGGCAACCGCCTTGGCGCGCAGGCGCTGGAGCAGCTGTACGTGCAGAGCGAGAGCGGAACCCCGGTTCGGCTGTCCAGCCTGGCAACGCTACAACAACGTAGCGCACCCCTGCTGATCAATCACATTGGCCAGTTCCCGGCTGTCACGTTGTCGTTCAATCTGGCTGATGGCGTTTCGTTGGGCGAGGCGGTGCAAGTCATCGAGAGCGTCGAGGCGGAGATCGGCTTGCCGGCAGGAATCCAGAGCCGGTTCCAGGGCGCGGCCGAAGCCTTCCGCGCGTCGCTGTCGAGCACATTGCTGCTGATTTTGGCGGCAGTCGTGACCATGTACATCGTGCTCGGTGTGCTCTACGAGAGCTATATCCACCCGATCACCATTCTCTCGACGCTGCCGTCGGCTGCGGTCGGCGCCTTGCTGGCTTTGCTGCTGACCGGCAACGACCTGGGGCTGATTGCGATCATTGGGATCATCCTGCTGATCGGCATCGTCAAGAAAAACGCCATCATGATGATCGACTTCGCGCTGGAGGCCGAGCGCCACCAAGGCATGAGCCCGCAGGATGCGATCTACCGTGCGGCTTTGCTGCGTTTCAGGCCCATCCTGATGACGACCCTGGCGGCATTGTTCGGTGCGGTGCCGTTGATGCTGGCATCAGGCTCCGGTGCCGAGCTGCGTCAGCCGCTGGGCCTAGTACTGGTTGGCGGCCTGCTGCTCAGTCAGCTGCTGACGCTGTTCACCACGCCCGTGATCTACCTGTTCTTTGATCGACTGGGCAACCGGTTCGGCCGCAAGCAGCGGCCTGTGCAGGAAGTGCGTACATGACCCTGGTAGCAGAGCAAACTTCCCCAGTTTGCGGCGACCCGCAGCCATGAACCTCTCGGCCCCCTTCATCGCGCGCCCGGTCGCGACCATGTTGCTGAGCCTGGCGATCCTGCTGCTGGGCAGCGTCAGCTTTGGTCTCTTACCGGTCTCGCCACTGCCAAACATGGATTTTCCGGTGATCACCGTGCAGGCAAGTCTGCCCGGTGCCAGCCCCGAAATCATGGCCTCGAGTGTGGCGACGCCGCTGGAGCGCTCCCTCGGAAGCATCGCAGGCGTCAGCCAGATGAGCAGTCGTAGCAGCCAGGGGCAGACCCGCATCGTCATCCAGTTCGACCTGGAGCGGGATATCAACGGTGCCGCCCGCGATGTGCAGGCGGCGATCAATGCCTCGCGCAATCTGCTGCCCAGCGGGATGCGCAGCATGCCGAGCTACCGCAAAATCAACCCAGCCCAGGCACCGATCATGGTGTTGTCGCTGACCTCAGACGTGCTCGACAAGGGGCAGCTTTACGACATCGGCTCGACGATTCTGGCGCAGAAGCTATCGCAGGTCCCCGGGGTGGGCGAGGTGCAGGTGGGAGGGAGCTCGCTGCCTGCCGTCCGGGTCGAGCTGCAGCCACAGCAACTGGAGCAGTACGGCGTTTCACTCGATGAGGTCCGCCAGACCATCGCCAACGCGAATGTCCGGCGACCCAAGGGGATGGTCGAAGACGACGACCGCCATTGGCAGGTGCAGGCCAGTGACCAGCTGCATGAAGCCGCAGATTACCTGCCGCTGATCATTCGCTATCAGGACGGCGCAGCGCTTCGCCTGAGCGATGTCGCGAAGGTCAGGGACGGCGTGGAAGATCGTTACAACGACGGCTTCTTCAACAACGACCGCGCCGTGCTGCTGGTCATAAACCGCCAGGCCGGCGCCAACATCATCGAAACCATCGAGGGAATTCGTAACGAGCTGCCGGCTCTGCAGGCGATCGTGCCGGGCAGCGTCAACATGGCCGTCGCAATGGATCGCTCACCGGTGATCCGCGCCACCCTGCATGAAGCCGAGCGAACCTTGCTGATTGCTGTCGGGCTGGTGATCGTTCTTGTGTTCCTGTTCCTCGGCAAAGTGCGGACCGCGTTGATCCCGGCGCTGGCGGTGCCGGTATCGCTGGTTGGCACCTTTGCCGTGATGTACCTGTTCGGTTTTTCGCTCAACGTGCTATCGCTGATGGCCTTGATCCTCGCCGCCGGGCTGGTGGTCGATGACGCCATCGTGGTCCTGGAAAACATTGCACGACATATCGACCAGGGTGTGCCTCCGATGCGGGCCGCCTATATCGGTACCCGTGAGGTTGGCTTCACCTTGCTATCGATGAACCTGTCGCTGGTGGTGGTGTTCGTCTCGATTCTGTTCATGGGCGGCCTTGTCGAACGGCTTTTCCGAGAGTTCTCCATCACCCTGGCGGCCGCCATTCTGGTGTCGTTGCTGGTCTCGCTGACCCTGACACCCATGCTTTGCGCACGTTGGCTCAAACCCCACCAGCCTGAGCATGACGGGCGCCTGCATCGCTGGAGTCACAATGCCCACCAATGGCTGTTAGGCCATTACGACAGGTCTCTCGGCTGGGCGCTGCGCCATCATCGGATCACCCTGATTACGCTGCTGGCGACCATCGGGCTCAATGTTTTTCTGTACATCGAAGTTCCGAAAACCTTTCTGCCACAGCAGGACACAGGCCAGCTGACCGGCTTTATTCGCGGCGACGACGGCTTGTCGTTTCAGGTCATGCAGCCAAAGATGGAAACCTACCGCAAGGCAGTACTGGCCGACCCAGCCGTGGAAAGCGTGGCGGGCTTTATCGGCGGGCAGGGCGGCATCAACAATGCGTTCATGATCGTCCGGCTAAAGCCATTGGATGAGCGCAAGATTTCTGCGCAGAAAGTGATCGAGCGTATTCGCAAGAACCAGCCAAAAGTGCCGGGTGGTCGGATGTTCCTGATGGCCGATCAGGATCTGCAATTTGGTGGCGGTCGGCAGAGCAGTTCAGCGTATTCCTACAACCTGTTGGCCAGCGATCTGGCTGATTTACGCACCTGGGTGCCGCAAGTGACCCAGGCGCTCAAGGCTTTGCCGGAGCTCACCAGCATCGATGCCAACGAAGGCGAGGGCGCCCAGCAGATCAGCCTGAAGATCGACCGTGACGCGGCCAAGCGGCTTGGCATCGACATGAGCACGGTGACGACCTTGCTCAACAATGCCTTCAGCCAACGGCAGATATCCACCATTTACGAGTCGCTCAACCAGTACCGGGTTGTCATGGAAATCGACCCGAGCTATGCCCAGCACCCTGAAGTGTTGGAGCAGATCCAAGTGATCACCAGCGACGGCCGCCGCGTGCCGCTCTCGGCCTTTGCCCGTTACGAGCGGAGTCTTGAGGAGGATCGGGTCAGCCATGATGGGCAGTTCGCTGCCGAGAGCATCGATTTCGATCTAGCGCCCGGTGTCAGCCTGGATCAAGCGACGCGAGCAATCGAGCGTGCAGTGGCCGCGATAGGGCTGCCGAGCGAAGTCCAAGGGCGCCTGGGAGGCACGGGTGATGTCTTCAAGGCGGCTCAAGAAAGCCAGCCGTTCATGATTCTTGGAGCGTTGCTGCTCGTCTATATCGTGCTCGGCGTGCTGTACGAGAGTTATATCCACCCGCTGACGATCCTTTCCACGCTGCCTTCTGCCGGGGTCGGCGCGTTGCTGGCAATTATCCTGACGGGCGAGCAGTTCAGTCTGATTTCGCTGCTTGGGCTGTTCCTGCTGATTGGTGTGGTGAAGAAGAACGCGATCTTGATGATCGATCTGGCGCTGCAGTTCGAACGTAACGATCACCTGCTGCCGGATGAGTCGATTCGTCGGGCCTGCCTGTTGCGTTTTCGGCCGATCCTGATGACCACCATGGCGGCGATCCTCGGTGCGTTGCCATTGCTCATGGGCGGCGCCGAGGGTGCGGAAATGCGCCAGCCGCTGGGCCTGACGATTATCGGTGGCCTGATCCTCAGCCAGGTCCTTACGCTCTACACCACGCCGGTGGTCTACCTGTATCTGGACCGCGCGCGGCATCGATTCAACAGCTGGCGCGGTGTCCGCACCGACGCCGCCCTGGAAAATCCGCTATGAGTCAGTTGTTTTCGAAATACTCCCTACGCCCGCTGGCCCTTGTCGGCATGGCTTTCTCCCTAGGCGCTTGCACCTTGGGCCCTGACTACCAGCGCCCAGCGCTGCCAATGGCTGCTGAATTCAAGCAGGCCGAAGGTTGGAAGGTTGCCAACCCGGCAGATGTGCTGGAGCGCGGTGATTGGTGGCGGCTATACGGTGATGTGGCATTGGATGCCTTGGTTGGGCGCCTCAATGTCTCCAACCAGAATCTGGCGGCTGCTGAAGCGCAGTACCGCCAGGCGCGGGCACTGGTTATGGGGGCACGATCACAGCTGTTTCCTTCGGTAGGCGGCAGCGCTGGCGCAACACGTGCCGGGCAGGGCAGTTCGACCTCATCTACCGCATTGACTGGCAGCAGTTTCAGCGGCATCAGCGAGAGTTATAGCGTGGGGCTTGATGCGGCCTGGGAATTGGATATATGGGGCCGCCTGCGGCGCAATCTGGAAGCCAACCGAGCCAATATGCAGGCCACTGCAGCGGACGTGGCCGCTGTCCGCTTGAGCCTGCAGTCCGAGCTCGTCCAGACCTACCTTCGATTGCGCGTGATGGATGAACAGCAGCGTTTGCTGAATCAGACGGTCGAAGCCTTTGCTCGCTCGTTGAGGTTGACGGAAAACCAGTATCGCGCAGGCATCGTGCCGAAGTCCGATGTCACCCAGGCACTGACCCAACTCCGGAGTACCGAGGCTCAGGCCATCGACTTGCAGTGGCAGCGAGCACAGATGGAGCACGCTATTGCGGTGCTGGTCGGGGTGCCGCCGGCAGAGCTTAACATTGCCGAACTCGACGAGATTCCGGAGTTGCCGCTGTTGCCGCTGGCGCTACCTTCGCAATTGCTTGAGCGTCGCCCGGACATCGCGTCGGCCGAACGTCAGGTGATCGCGGCCAATGCACAGATCGGCGTGGCCGAAGCGGCCTGGTATCCGGACCTGACACTGAGCGCGAGCGGTGGCTATCGAAACAGCAGTTTTACTGACCTGATCAGTCTTCCCAACCGCTTCTGGTCGCTAGGCCCGCAGCTGGCAGTCACATTGCTTGATTTTGGTGGCCGTCGCGCTGACCTCGAAGCTGCCGAAGCCAACTATGACCTGACAGTGGCCAACTATCGCCAGACGGTGCTCGACAGCTTCCGTGAGGTCGAGGACAACCTGGTGCAACTGCGTGTTCTCGCGGCTGAGGCTGTGGTGCAGCGACAAGCGCTGGAGGCCGCGCAGGAATCGCTGCGCCTGATCCAGAACCAGTACCGCGCGGGCACCGTGGACTTCCTCAGCGTTGCCACCGTGCAAACCAGTGCGCTGAACAACGAGCGGACCTATCTGACGCTGTTGGGTGATCAGCTCGCCGCCAGCGTTCAACTGATCGCGGCGCTAGGCGGCGGATGGGAAGAAGCGCAGTTGGATTTCGAGCCCGTACTGGAGGCGTCAGAGCGCTGAGACCAATGACGCGTGAGTGCAAAACGCCTTCCGGCGAGCAGGCTTCACGCTGAGGGGTTAATAGAAGGCTAAAGAACTTAGGGACTCGCCGAGCGGCGTTGGCAAACCGCGGCGTTGCTGCCGCGGCTGGGAGGAGAGGCGGGGAGTAATCAGTTGCGCTGCTTGCGATTGACCGTTTGCGCCGCCTTGATGATGTCAGCGCCAATCACTGGTTCGAATTCTTGCCACACCGGTCGCATGGCTTCGCGCCAGGCTTCGCGTTGTTCAGGCGTCAGTTCGACGATCTCCGATGTGCCCGCTTTGCGGATCCGCTCACGGTCGGCCTGGTTGGCTTCTTCCGCGGCACGGTTCACCTCGAAGGTGACCTCGTCGATGATGCCCTCCAGCTCGGTACGCAGCTGATGCGGTATGCCGAACCAGAACCGCGTATTGCTCACCAGCATGTAGTCGAGCACGCCATGGTTGGATTCGGTGATGTAGGGCTGCACCGTGTGCATCTTCTTGCTGTAGATGTTCGACCAGGGGTTTTCTGCCCCTTGGACGGTGCCGTTCTGCAACGATGTGTAGACCTCGGCAAACGGAATCTTCTTGGTGGCTGCGCCTACCTGAGCGAATTGCGATTCCAGAACGGCGGAGGGCTGGATACGGAACGCCAGCCCCATGGCATCGCTCGGCTGCAACAGCGCCTTCGTTGCCGATAGCTGCTTCAT
>Ga0208814_1000802_pt1 | contig 16784 bp, 24 predicted proteins | sample MalvirAntarct_55_FD_184253 | JGI IMG/M metagenome (GOLD analysis project Ga0208814, IMG submission 184253) | Marine viral communities from the Global Malaspina Expedition - Malaspina viral metaG Antarct_55 (SPAdes) (version 2) | ecosystem: Environmental > Aquatic > Marine > Oceanic | place...
ATTTAGGCGGCTTTGATCTTTCAACCATTCCGGGATACACGCCTGAACCCGGCGGCCCCACAGGAATTGAAACGCTTGCTGAAGGCGTTGGACAAGGAGATTTTCTTGCGCCAACTATCCCATTACCTGATGGAAGTACCTTTGACATAGGTAATCTTAATATCATGGGTGGCGGCTTAACCGGAGGTTTCTTTCCCGAGGAAGCTGGCGGCGTTCCGTTTAACCTAGGCCTAGGGGCCGAGGAAGCTGGCGGAACAACGCCTGATACGAGCAACGGTCTAAGTCCTGCTCAACAAGCAGCACTGGATTCTTTTAATGAACAATACCCCAACGGATTTAATCCCGATTCTCTGTTCTCTGATCCGGAACTCGATGTCGGGGGCGGCACTTTTGACCCCGGTATAGGCGGTGAAGGCGGTGCTGGTAACGGACCCGCAGGACCAAGAGGTCCCGCACAAGGTGGCAGGCGTGGCAACCCACCCGGTTATAATGCTGATCCGGAACTCGGTGGCGGTACACCTGACCCCAGTAGTGGAAATGCTGACGAAGGCGGTTCCGGCAACCCGTACCCCTTTCTTCCGCCCGGAACAGATACTAGCGGCATGACCCCCGAACAATTAGAGGGTTTAAATAATTTCTATGAGCAGTACCCCAACGGAATAAACGTTGGTGATCTTAACATCATGGGTGGTGGCGGCTTCAACGGTGGACTTTTCGACGGTACTGGAAACGTTCCGGGATATACACCAGAAGGAGAGTATGTAGTTACCCCTGTGGATGCAGTTGGTGATTTAGGTGGGCCACCGCCCGATGCTAATATAGAGGGTGTCGATGAAACTGGCGCACCTCTTAATGTTAGAGCGGCAAGTTCTTATGCCTTAACCGGTGTACAACCTACTATGCCCGTTGCACCAAACCCTTTTCGTAGGCCTGAAACACAACAAGGAATAGGCTCTCTAGGCGGCGGCTAACTTTTGATATAGTTAACTACGTATTTATGTGGTAGATTAACCCATAAGGGTATTTCTTAGCATGGGGCAAGTATGTGTTAGCGGAACTAGCGGCCTTCAACGCAGGCTTTAGCGTTGTGAAACAAGTCATCACCAACGGCGGTGATCTTGCCAACGCCTTTGGCTCCATCCAGAAAATGGTGGAGTCTAAAGAAACGTTACGTGCTAAACAAAGAAAGAATGAGAACGGCGTGTTTTCTTTCTTGGGCGCTAAGAAGTCCAACGACTTTGAAGAGTTCATGGCGCTAGATAAGATACGAGAAACAGAGAAAGAACTTCACGAATACATGAAGATATATGGAAGAGCCGGGTTGTATGATGACTGGGTTCGCTTCCAAGCCGAGGCTCGCAAGAGACGGATAGCCGATAAGAAAGAGATGGAAATTATCCTAGCGCAAAGATGGGAGATTTTCTACTGGTGTATAGGTTTTGTTATGTTGGCGCTAGGCTGTTGGGGGATCGTTGAGTATCTTCTTTACATAAAGGACTCACGCTAGGAGAAAAAAGGAGACGAAATGTTACAATCATTAATCGGTCCCGTGACAGGGCTCTTAGATAAATTTATCCAAGATAAAGATCAAAAGGCCAAATTAGCTCATGAAATCGGCACGATGGCTGAAAAACATGGTCAGGAAATAGCCCTTGCTCAAATAGCTTTAAATACCGCCGATGCTAAAGGAAACTGGTTTCAATCAAGTTGGCGGCCCTTATGTGGTTATATATGTGTTCTTGGTTTAGGTGTAAATTTTTTAATAAGTCCCTTGGCCGCAGGCTTTGGGATAGTCATACCTCAAGCGGACATGTCGGTAATGATGCCGGTTCTCATGGGTATGTTGGGTCTGGGGTCACTCCGGACCTTCGAGCGCACGAAAGGCCTAGCAAAATGACTTTTAAATTATCCCAACGCAGCCTTAATAAGTTGGAAGGGGTACATCCACAACTTCAAGAAGTAGTTAAAAAAGCCATTGGTTATACCAAAGTAGATTTTGGTGTGACTTACGGCGTCAGAGATTTAGCCGAACAAGAGAGGCTTTACAAGTCAGGCCGTTCTCAAACGATGAACTCTAAACACTTAATACAAGACGACGGTTCCTCTCATGCAGTAGACGTTGTGGCTTATGATGGTTCGGACGTTGTTTGGGAAATAAATGTTTACGATGATGTTTGCGATGCTTTTAAAAAAGCGGCAGAAGAAGTTGGGCTTCCGATAAAGTGGGGGGCAGCTTGGTCTGAAGGAGACATTCGATCTTATGAGGGAACAGCAGAAGATGCTATGAACGCTTACATAGACTTACGTAGAAGTCAGTCTCGCAGGCCTTTCATTGATGGACCTCATTTTGAGATTATTTCTTAAAACTTTACCCTAGCCTTTGCCATATGTGCTATGCTAAGATAATATCAGACATTGTTCGATATTATGCGAGGGGTAGATGGAAGACATTTATTTAGCTGAAGCGGTTTTCAGAATCTTGAGAGAAAGACGCCAAGGCATTGTAGATTTAATGATGTATGGAAATGTTAAATCTATGGAGCAATATCGTGAGCTTATGGGCAACATGGAATGTCTAAATCACGTGGAACAGGAACTCAAGAGCCTGCTAGATAAACAGGAGCGATCTAATGACTAAATCTAAAATAGACTTGTCTGCGGCACCTAATGCTACCTTTCAAATTGAAAGTGAGTCGGGTCCGTCAGAAGAAATTAAAAAACAGGAAGAAGCACCGAAGGATGAAAAGCCTACTTTAGCTGACGCCTATAGTGAAAAGCCCCGACTTAACCCTGAGTTAATCGGTGAAACTCTTCTAGATAGAATGCCTAACCCCACGGGTTGGCGTTTATTGATTCTACCTTACCAAGGACGACAAAAAACCGCTGGCGGTATTTTTCTTCCCACGGATACGATAGAAAAAAATCAAGTATCGACGCAAGTTGGTTACGTTTTAAAAGTAGGACCTTTGGCATACAAAGACACTACTAAGTTCCCTTCCGGTCCATGGTGCGAAGAAAAGCAATGGGTAATGTTTGCCCGTTATGCTGGGTCTCGTTTCCAAATTGACGGTGGAGAAGTTCGTATCTTAAACGATGACGAAATTCTTTCCACTATTCTTGATCCCGAAGATATTCACCAACTAACGTAAGGAGAAATAGATATGGCTGAAACAGAAAATCAAGTCGAACTCGACTTAGACGATGCGCAAGAAACAGAAGTAGAAATAATTGATGAGAGAGGTTCGGACGACGTAGATGTCTCTGACGATCAATTTGAAAAAGCGGAAACTTCTACACAAAAACGCATTAGTCGCTTAACAAAAAAAATGCGCGAAGCGGAAAGGCGTGAGCAAGAAGCAATTCGATATGCTCAAGCTATTCAATCCGAATCCGGGCAACTCAAACAGAGAATGCAGAACTTAGACACTAATTATGTGGCTGAGTATACCAACCGCGTTTCAACTCAAATGCAACAAGCGGAAGCTCAACTTGCTCGCGCTATTGAAATTGGGGACAGCACCGCTACTGTTGCTGCGCAAAGAAATTTAACACAGTTGGCGATACAAGCAGACAGGGCTCAACAAGCTAAAGCTCAATCCGCTCGTTCTCAACAACAGGCTGCTGCGCAACAAGCCGCACAGGTTAGACAACCTATGCCTGCGCAACAACCGAAAAGACCAGATCGAAAAGCCGAGGATTGGGCTTCAAGAAATAGCTGGTTTGGTTCGGATGAGGCGATGACCTACGCTGCCTTCGGCATTCACAAAAGAATGGTTGAAGAAGAAGGGTTTGACCCCAGAGGCGATGACTACTATACTGAACTAGATCACCGAATAAATTCTAAATTTAATAACGGTGCAAATGCCGCTACTAGACGACCCGCTCAGACGGTTGTAGGGGCCACAAGAACATCTTCTGGGCGCAGTGGGAAGAAGGTTAGACTCACCCCTAGCCAAGTCGCAATAGCGAAAAAACTGGGTGTGCCGCTTGAAGAATATGCGAAACACGTGAAGGAGTAATGAAGATGACTGAAGAAAACAAACAAATGGATTCATCCATCAAAAGGACTACTCGCGCTAACGAAACTCGGGAGAAACAAGCTGTACGCAAGCCTTGGGCTCCCCCGTCCATGCTAGAAGCACCACCTGCCCCTGATGGCTTTAGACATCGTTGGATTCGCGCGGAAACGCGAGGGTTTGATGATACGAAGAACATTAGTGCTAAAATGAGAGAAGGTTGGGAATTGGTCCGTAAGGACGAGTATCCAGACTTTGAATCTCCCGTTGTAGAATCAGGAAAATATCAAGGTGTCTTTGGAGTAGGTGGACTGCTTCTTGCCAGATTACCGGAGGAAACAGCAAAAGAAAGGAACGATTACTTCTCACAAAGAGGTTCGGACCAATTGGAAGCTGTGGATCACGATATGATGCGTGAGAATGCACACTCAACTATGAAGATCAGCAATGCTGATCGTCAATCTCGTGTAACTTTCGGTGGTCCTAGAAAATGATGGACCGCCCTATTAAGAGGAAAATCTAATGGCAAATCAAAATACTGCCTACGGTCTTCGTCCTATCGGGCTTGTTGGTTCTGCGTCAAATTCTACTGGGGTAACTCAGTATGAAATCGCATCCAACAACACAAACCCTATTTTTCAATACAGTATCGTAGTCCCTTTGGCTGCGGGCGTTATTGACCATGCAGGTGCTACCAATGGTGGTACTACGCAAGCGTTAGGTGTCCTGATGGGGGTAGAGTACGTAGATTCGGTTTCTAAGAAACCTGTATTTATTAACTACTGGCCCGGATCAAATTCTGCAAGTGTAGACACAAATCATCCTGTGAAAGCATTCGTAGCTGACAATCCAAACCAGCTATTCAAGGTCGCGTCTGACGCAACTTTGACAAACAGAGCAACAGCACAAGCCGCAGTCTTCGCGAATGCGTCCTTGGGCACTTCTGCTCGAACCGGTTCTTCCGAAAACGGAAATTCCAACTCCGCCTTGGGCGTGTCAACAATCAACACTACTGCGACGCTACCGCTTCGTATAGTGGGTATTATGGACGATGAAGCAAACAGCGATTATGCTGCTGCGGGTATCCCTATGATCGTAAGATTGAACGCTCATTTCAACGCAACAACCAGCCGTTTCGACTCGCAGACTACTGCGACGACTACTGGCATTTAAGGGAGGTTAAATAATGGCTATTTCAAGAGCCCAGCTCGCTAAAGAGCTAGAACCCGGCCTGAATGCTTTATTCGGACTGGAATACAATCGTTACGAGAACGAGACAGACGACATCTTTGAGGAAGAGTCTTCGGACAGAGCCTTTGAAGAGGAAGTTATGCTCGGTGGATTCTCAACAGCACCCGTAAAAGGTGAAGGCACTGCCATCAGCTTTGACGATGCTCAAGAGACATACACTGCTCGTTACACACATGAAACCATTGCGCTTGCGTTCTCAATTACTGAGGAAGCTATTGAAGATAATCTTTATGATCGTCTTGCATCGCGCTACACCAAAGCTTTGGCTCGTTCCATGGCTCAAACCAAGCAGATCAAAGGTGCCGCTATACTGAACAATGCGTTCACGGCGGGAGCTTCTGCAATTGGTGATGGTGCAGCACTTTGTTCTACTGCGCATCCAAGTTTATCTGGAAACCAGACTAACCTTCTCGCCACAGCGGCTGACCTCAATGAGACTTCTCTTGAACAAATGCTGATTGAGATTGCTGGAATGACAGACGAACGTGGTTTGAAAATTGCTATACGTGGCATGAAACTGATTATTCCAAAAGAACTTCAGTTTATCGCAGAAAGGGTTATTAACTCTAACCTGCGTTCAGGTACAGCAGACAATGACACTAACGCTATGAAGAATATGGGTATGTTGCCTGAAGGTGCAGTGGTTAACCACTTCCTAACAGACAGCGATGCTTATTTCATTAAAACTGACGCGCCTAACGGCTTCAAGTTCTTCAACCGTTCGCCTATTAAAACGGCAATGGAAGGAGACTTTGATACTGGTAACATGAGATTTAAAGCTCGTGAGCGATACAGTTTTGGTGTATCAGATTGGCGCACAGTTTTCGGTACACCCGGAGCTTAAAGTGTGTTACTGAGGGTTTAGTCAATTCATTTGACTTCTCCCTTGATCTAGAGAGGGGTGACGAAAGTTACCCCTTTCTTTTTTTGTGTTCTTATTGTATCCTGAATGTACCCCTGACAGACACAATTTTGTGGCTGACTTAACCCAAGACAGGAGATACATTATGGGCACTACTACTTTTTCTGGTCCTATTAAGGCTGGAACCATCAAAAATACAACAGGCACTACTTTAGGTGACAACGTAAAGAACACCGGCCAAGTTGTAATGTCTCAATCTATTATGATTGACTCACAAGTCTCCGCTGGCACAACTACCTACAATGTCGGCGTCATTCCAAATAATTCACAGCTACTCGGTGTCACAATAAGAGTGGCTATAGCTAGTAACGCGGGTGGTGCAGCGACTGTTTCTGTTGGCGTTGCGGGCAAGACTACTCAATTTCTTATTGCAAATACCAATGTTAAAGCCGCTGGGGAAACTAAAACTTTGGCCGCTGGGAGTTTGGATACAGCAGATCGTTTTAGTGGTGATAGCCAGATCACAGCAACACTTATATCTGCCGGAGCGACTGCTACTGCGGGTCAAATTACTGTGACGTTTACTTATTTGCAGGACAATAATTTGCAAGACGCAACCGCTGTCTAATAACTCATAGGAGGTTAAAATGAGTTCAGATGTAAAATCAAAACGTTTAACCTCTACTGGTTCTGCTGGTGTTGGCCCTGCGCGTATTCGCCAAGTTCAAGTTAAAACAACTACTGGTACTCCTCGCCTTACTTTCACTGATGGTAATGGCGGGCCGGTAATTCTGGACATGGACCTAGATGCTTCAAAAACTCACTCTGTAAATATTCCGTCTGACGGAATCAGAGTGAGTGATATTTTTGTGTCGGTCTTTACAGCGTGTACGTCCATAACAATATTTCATAGTTAGAGAGGTAACTCATGGCATCAGACATAAAAGCTACGTATTTGGAGGCTGACGGTGTTGTCTTTGCGGGCCGAACTCGCGTAAAAGCTATTCACTACAAATGTGGCACCAATCCAGTTATTGAGTTAAAAGACGGAGACACCAACGGTGCCGTTAAGCTTAAACTGGGGTTTGCCAGCAATACTGATGACAACGTTTATTTACCTGACGAAGGAATGCTTTTTGCTAACGGTTGCTTTGCCGACCTAACCAATGTGACTAATGTAACAGTGTTTTTTAACTGAGGTTTGGAATGGCGACTACTAAAAATGTTACGAGAACGTCGTCTGGTAAAATTAAGTACAGGGGTGAAACCTTTTCCGGTTTCAACAAACCCAAAAGAACCCCCGGTGAAAGAAAGAAAAGCGCCGTTCTGGCAAAAAAAGGCAGTGAAATTAAATTGGTCAGGTTTGGCGATCCCAAAATGTCCATTAAAAAAGATCAGCCAAAGAATAGAAAGAGTTTTCGAGCCCGTCATAAATGTGACACGGCAAAAGATAAATTTTCAGCCCGATATTGGTCTTGTAAAGCGTGGTGATGGTGATGGTGAGGTTGAAATGAAAGTGGTAGAAGTATTGTCCCAGTTGGAGAAACATGAGGCTGAATGTAATCTCCGATACAAAAGAATAGAGGAGCGTATGGAAGACCATAAAAGTGCGTTAAAAACCTTGGACGTTAAGCTTTGGGCTTTAGCCATTCTTATTTTAATAGCGCCGCTTGTTCAAAAACTGTGGGCGTGAAAGGTGGCTTACTCTAAGAAAAGTAAAAAAGCATCCCCAAAAAGCAAAGGTAGTAAAATTTGCGCTAAAGGGAAAGCTTGGGCCGAACGAACTTTTGATACCTATCCCAGTGCTTACGCTAATATGGCTGCTTCAAAATACTGCAAAGACCCGAATTATGCTAAAAAAAGTAAAAGGAAAAAGGGATAATGCTAAGTAAAGGTAACAAAAAGAAAGTTAAGAAGGTTGTGAAGGGGTTGAAAAAAGCTTCAAAGCTTCATGCTGGTCAAGCAAAAACTCTAAAGACAATGCTTCGTTCCCCTAGAAAGAAAAAATAATGGGCAAGCTAAAGGATTGGGTAGATGAAGATTGGGTCCGAATTGATAGCAAAGGTAATATTGCCGGTAAATGCGGCACTTCTAAAAACAAAAAGAACCCTGATAGATGTCTACCACGAGCTAAAGCACAGAGTTTATCTAAGTCGGAAAGAGCTTCTACTGCTCGTAAAAAGAAAAAAGAAGGCGCTAAAGGAAAGCAGGTTGTTTCAAACACGAAAGCCGCAAAAGTGACCAAAATGGCACTAGGAGGAGAAGTGACTAAACCTAAAAGAAAGTTTCGTGGTAAAAGCCAAGCGGGCTCGGCAGTAGCCAGAGGGTGTGGAAAAGTCATGAGTAATAGACGAAAACGCACTAAAGGTTCAGTGGTTCAATCATGAACACAGCTTTTTATAGTGATCCGGTAGAACGAAACATTGTTGAAGAAATCATGCAATGGTCTTCTAAGGCGCTACAAAAACCCAATTCTTTCTTCAATCAGTTACCCCCATGCCCTTATGCTAGAAAAGCTTGGTCCGACGACAAAGTAGCCATTATATTTAAAAAAGAAGATAGTTATCAAACACTTTGGTCATGTATCTCGAAATTTGATGATGCTTTTGACTTAGCTATTGTGGTAGACATGAAGAATCACAAAGAACCAGACGCCTTTCACGATTATTTAGATTCTTTGAATGACGTTATTTCTTCGGGTATGTTTATTGACAAAGATATTTGGTTGATGGGTTTTCACCCCGACGATGAAGCCAATGAGTTAGTGGAAGAAGTCGTCATTGAAGACATGGCCGGAACGGAGTATGCCATGATTTTTGTTCAAAGGTTGTCCAAGCTTCAAGAAGCCGCTGACAAGTTGGATAAAAAAGGATACTATGATAGTTACGATAAAGAGTATAACGTAAAAGAAATATACGAAAAACGAAACACACTCTATAGGAGAATTAAAAATGGCTATGAAACCACGTAAAAAGAGCGGTGCAGCAAAAAAGATGCGAGCCGGAGGAATGGTTAAGAAAATGCGATCAGGCGGCATGGTTAAGAAAATGCGGGCCGGAGGCATGGTTAAGAAGAAGAAAAAATAAATGACAGTCTCTAATAGTAAAGATTTTGAGTTAGATGTAGCGGAATACGTTGAAGAAGCGTTTGAACGTTGCGGATTAGAGGTGCGTACTGGTTACGACCTTAAATCTGCTCGCCGTTCCTTAAATTTATTACTGGCAGACTGGGCTAACCGGGGCCTAAACCAATGGACAATAAAGCAAAAGACTTTAGCTGTTGTTAAAGGAACAGGGGCCTACAACCTTGGTCAAGATATTATTGACGTACTTTCGGTGGTTGTTCAAAGAGATGGAACGGATTATTCTTTACAACGTCTAAGCAGAGATGAATATCTAACTATTCCAACAAAAGCTACTCAAAGCAGGCCCAACCAATTCTTTTTGGATAGGCAAATTACTCCCAGCCTTAAACTTTGGCCCACACCTGAAAACAATACTGATGTTATTATTTATGACGCTTTAACCCGTATGGACGATGCCGACATATATACTAACACCATGGACTTACCTTTTAGGTTTTACCCATGTTTGGCAGCAGGACTGGCATACTATTTGGCGCTAAAAAGGGCTCCAAACCGTGTTCAGATGCTGAAGGCAGTTTATGAAGAAGAATTTGACAGGGCTGCTGTAGAGGATAGAGACCGTTCATCCTTTAACGTAGTACCAAGCTTTGAATACTATAGGACGGGCTAATGGCAAAGTTTGCATCAGGTAGACAATCATACTCAATCTCAGACCGGTCTGGTTTTCGTTATCCGTATAGGGTAATGAAGAAAGAATGGAATGGATTGTTGGTGGGACCTGACGAGTGGGAGCCAAAACAACCCCAATTAGGTCCTTTTAGAAAAGTTGTTGATCCTCAAGCTTTGAAAAATGCTAGGCCTCAACCTAACAACCCTACCAGTGCTTTTTTAGTTATTACTACAAATGGCGTTATTTACTTGGGCGGAGGAAACTGGGCTACCGCAGGAACAGCCGAGTTACCTTCTGAACTGAAGATAACCGAAGCTTTACAAGGCGCTGTGGGCACAGTATCGGTGGTAACACCATGAGTTTTACTTTCGCAGAGCTAAAAACAGCCATTCAAGACTACGCAGAAAACGATGAAACCTCGTTTGTTAACAATTTGCCTATTTTTATAAGGCAGGCTGAAGAAAGAATACTAAAAACCGTTCAATTAAGCTTGTTTCGCAAGAACGTTGCCGGAAATATGTCCGCAGGCGTTACCTTTTTAGCTTGTCCTAGCGATTTTTTAGCACCTTTTTCACTTTCATTCTTAAATGGGCAAAGCGAAAAGACCTTTTTGGAGTTTAAAGACTCTGATTTTGTCCAAACGTTTAATCCTAAGACGGCCACACAGGGTGATCCGCGTTTTTACGCGATGTTTGACGTAGATAATTTTATTTTAGGGCCTACCCCTAACTTAGCCAGTGCGGTAGAGCTACATTACTTTTATAGGCCAGCTAGTTTAACAAAAGGAGCGGCTAACGGGGTCACATGGCTGAGTGAGAATGCTCAAATAGCGATGTTATACGGTAGTTTAGTAGAGGCATATATCTATATGAAGGGAGAACCGGATATAATGGCTCAATATGAAAAAAGATTTACAGAGGCGATTTCAGGTATGAAAATGCTTGGAGAGTCCAAAGAAGTGACGGATGAATACCGTACCGGTATGGTTATAAGGCCTAAACAATGAGTTTTCCCGCACTAAATATAGACATAAACCCTGATATGAAGGTAGAAGTACACACTACCACTAATCGTGGGTTTACCCCAGAGGAAATTGCAGAACGTTGTGCGAGTAAAATTATCTCAATCAGCGATTCCGCAAACCCTGCAATACAGGCGCAAGCACACGCCTTTCGACAGCACATTGTAAAAGTTTTAGAATTTTACATGCGTGAAGCGATAAATAGTGATAGAACAACCGTGTACAATGCAATACTTGATTCAGGTAATCAGGAACTTGCCGAACTAATTAGGAGAATGTAACCATGGCTTTCAACGGAAACTTCATGTGTACATCGTTCAAGAAAGAGCTATTGTACGGTGTTCACGATTTCGATAATTCATCGGGCGATACGTTTAAGATCGCTCTTTATACTAACTCAGCCTCGTTTAATGCGGCGACAACCAGCTACACTACCGGTAATGAGGTCAGTGGGCAAGGTTATACTGCGGGTGGTGGTACGTTAGTTAACGTCGATCCCACTTCTTCGGGAACAACGGCTTTAACCGACTTTGTAGACGAAACTTTTTCAAACGCAACGATAACAGCACGTGGCGCATTAATATATAATACAACACCAAACACTACTTCTATTTCGGTATCCACTCCGACAGTTGTAGTTTTAGACTTCGGCGCGGATAAAGCTTCCACCAACGGTGATTTTACAATTGTTTTTCCAACTGCCGACGCAAGTAATGCCATTATTCGGATAGCGTAATGGCCGGAATAACCGTCGCGTTTAAGGGCTGGAACTCTTCCAGTCAAGCATGGGGCGGCGGAACGTGGGGCGAGGACGTAGGTCTTCCCAACGCAACTGGAACAGCAGGCGCAGTATCAATAAATGCTGCCGCTAATGTCCCAGTAACCGGATTAGCTGCAACTGGAACAGTAGGTTCCGTTACAGTTACCGCAGATGCAAACGTAAATGTTACGGGTGTGTCAGGAACAGGTGCAGTAGGCGCAGTTAGCGTTACAGGCACCGCAGTAGTTCCCGTCACAGGAATTGCGGCCACAGGGGCTGTCGGTTCAGTAACTATTGTTGCTGCGGCCAATGTATTCCCCCAAGGTCTTGAAGCCACTGGAGCAGTGGGCGCTGTAACAACTAATGCAGGCGCTAACGTTTCAGTAACAGGCCTGTCTGCAACAGGCACCAGCGGCGCGGTAACAATAATAACCGGCCAAATAGTAGATGTAGTTGGTGTTTCAGCAACAGGTAGAGTTGGCAGCGTCCTTGTAAATACGGATGTTGTCGTTAATGTAATAGGCGTCAGCGCGACGGGAATTGCCGGAAACGTGTTGGTTTACGGAAACATTGTCCCCGGTCAAAATCCGGGTTATAGTGATATTAATGTAAATCAGCAACCCGGATGGTCAGACGAACAGTCCACCCAAGACGCCAACTGGACGCAAATAGCAGCGTGAGGATAAAATAGATGCCAAGTACCTATACAGTAAACCTCGGTATTGAGAAACCGGCCACTGGTGAGCAGTCGGGTACGTGGGGTGATACTACAAACACAAACTTTGATATTTTGGACCAAGGCATTAACGGTGCCGTCCGAATAACTTTAACTAGCGCAGGCTCTTCAGGCTCCCCCAACGCTCTAACAATTACCAACGGTGCGGCCTCCAACGGGCGTAACAAATGGATTGAGTTCTATAGTTCAGGCGATCTTGGCGGAAATGTTTTTGTTCAGCTTGACCCTAACGACGCCGAAAAAATAGTTTTTGTTAGAAATAGTTTGGCCGGTAGCCGAACTGTTCTACTTTTTCAAGGCACCTATAACTCTGGCAGAGACTTAGAAGTCCCCGCAGGCGTTGATATGGTGGTAAAATTTGATGGTGGCGGCGCTTCTGCGGCTACTGTAACAAACGTTTATAACAACCTAAAAGTAACAGGCCTTGTCGCCGGTACTGCGGACATTAATGGTGGAACCATTGACGGCACCGTAATTGGCGGCGCAGCCGCAGCGGCTTTGACGGCTACTACAGTTGTTGCAAGTACCAGCCTTAACATTGCAAGTGACGGCGCAACCGTTACAGGTATTAAAGACGAAGACAACATGTCGTCTAATAGCGCCACAAAACTAGCCACACAACAAAGTATTAAAGCTTACGTTGATAGCCAAGTAGGCACAGTCGATACCCTAGCGGAGATTTTAGCTAACGGTAATGACACCGGCTCAAATAACATTGATGTAGACGGCGCTCAAAAAGTGCAATTCCGAGACTCTGCCATCTTTATCAACTCTAGCACAAATGGCCAACTTGATATTGTTGCAGACAATGAGATTCAGATTGCGGCTACTACAATCGACATTAATGGTGCAATTGTTGCCAGTGGTGATATTTCGGCTGCTTCCTTAGATATTTCTGGAAACGTCGATATTGACGGTATTTTAAATGTCGATGCAATTGACATAGACGGAGCGGTTCAACTGGACGCTACCCTTACCGTAGGTGTAGATGACACCGGGTACGATGTTAAATTCTTTGGTGCCGCTGGCGGTTCTTTCCTATTGTGGGATGAATCGGCCAACAACTTGAGTTTAGCTGGAGCTAGTACGCTTAATGTTGCAGGAGTAGTAACAGCTAACGCAGGTATAGTAGTAGACAGCATTGCAATAGATGGTAATGCGATTGACTGTATTTCTGGGGATTTGGAACTAGACGTTGCAGGAGACCTCATCCTCGATGCTGATGGGGGAGACTTCAAGTTTAGAGATGGCGGCGCAGGATTTTTCACTATCTCTAATAGCAGTCTTGATACTGTATTAAAAGTTGAGCAATCAAACCAAGATTTTATTATCAAAGGCAACGATGGTGGTAATGAAATCACAGCCTTGACCCTTGATATGAGCGACTTCGGGAGTGCTATATTTACTGCGGCTGTAGATATTACTGGCGTCCTAAGTGCTAAAGGCGGAGCTGTATTTAACCAAAATTCTGCTGACGTAGACTTCAGAGTTGAATCAAACGGCAACGCTAACATGCTGTTTGTTGATGGTGGTAATAATAGAGTAGGAATTGGAACATCTAGTCCAACTAATGTTTTTTCTACAATTGTTTCTGTAGACGCTGACTTTATAGGAGTATTTAAAAATAATGAAGAAACAGATGGTAGAAATTTTGGGCTAAATATTAACGCTGGTTCAACTAGTGCAGACATTGCTTTAAATGTAGTTGACCATGATGGTAGTAATACTTTGCTAAGAGTATTTGGAAACGGTGCAACCACCATTGGCGGTCCGGCTACGTTTAATTCTACAATAGCGGCAACCTCTGCAACATTTACCACAGCCGATAACAACCCACAGCTAACACTTATTTCTACAGATGCGGATGCTAGTGTTGGCCCAGTATTAAAACTTTACAGAAACTCTGCAAGCCCTGCTGATAATGATTCTGTAGGTAGGCTTTTATTTACAGGGGAAGATGATGCAGGTAACGAAGCGACTTACGCTAGAATTCAAACAATCGCAACAGATGTAAGCAACGGCTCTGAAAATGCCAAAATGGAATTTATTGTTGCAATTGATGACACCTTTAATCCAAGCCTTACACTTGAAGATACAGGTGCGGCTACGTTTAATAGAGGTATCGTAGTTAATGAAGGAAGTTTTGACTCTGACTTCCGCGTTGAGTCTAACGGCAACGCTAATATGATTAGAGTTGATGGCGGCAATAATAGAGTTGGCATAGGCGAGTCATTACCAACTAAAACATTGTCCGTTCTTGGTGATGCAATAATAAAAAATACTACAGACGGCACATACCTAACTTTACACAGCACACAGGCAAATAATGCTTCTGGGCCAGACATAGTTCTTTTCAGAGACTCCACAAGCCCTGCTGACGATGACGCTTTATCAACTATTTTTTATCAAGGTAAAAATAGTGCAGGTTCGACAAAAGATTACATGAAAGTGCGTTCTTACATACTTGACGTTACTGATGGTACTGAAGATTTTGGAATGGACATCCAAATAATGACAGGTGGTAACGCGGTAAATGCTTTAGATATTTTGCCAACTGAAATGGTAATAAACAATGCAAGTGTAGATCGTGACTTCCGCGTTGAGTCTGACGGCAACACGCATATGCTGTTTGTTGATGGTGGTACTAATGTAGTGGCGGTAGGAGGAAATGTTACAGCCGACCCTTGGACAGGTTATTATCCTTTAGCCATAGGCTCCAACTTAATGATTGGCAGTACAGGTGCGTCTTCTACATTCACAAACTTTGTTCACGCAGGTTACTGGAATGGTAGTGAGTGGCGTCAAAGGTATACAAATGTAACTCAATCTCGTCACGAAATGATAGGAGCGCAAGCTGGCTCTACACATAATTTTTATACGTCGGCTAATGTTAATGTAGACACTGCCGTAACGGAAGTTAAAAACCTTTCTCTTTATAAAACAGAATCAGTCTTTAACGAGGCCAGTGCAGACGTAGACTTCCGCGTGGAATCTGACACAAAAGAACATGCGTTTTTTGTAGAAGGTGAAGGCTCTAGTAACCGTTTAAAAATTGGCATGGGTACTGGGAGTATAACAAACCCATATAGCCAAAATAACTTTACAGACTTAAACATAGATGGTGTTTGGGGCGGAATGATTAGTTTCAAACTTGGTGGCGCAGAAAAAGGTTTTATTGGTCAAAACCCCTCTGGCAACGCAGGTATGGTGTTGGGTTCATCTAGTGGGCAAGGTTTAACTCTTATGTCTGGCGGCACTACTCCCCGACTGTCGATTGCCGCATCTGGTGCTGCTGTCTTCAACGAAGGCGGTGTAGATGCTGACTTCCGCGTTGAATCAGACGCCAAAGCTGACATGCTGTTTGTTGATGCTGGTACTAATCGAGTTTGTATAGGCTCTTCGGCAATGTCGGGTTCATTTTCCGTCAATGGCGCGGCTAGTGATGGGTTTCTGTTTACTCTAATGGGCGGCAACTACCAAAATTTACGAGTTAAAACCAACACTGCCGTTGGCAATGGTCAAGTGGTCTTTGAACCGGGTACTGTCCCCGGCTCTGGAGTAGCCCAACAATATACAAGTTTTAAAACTTTAACGGTAGGTAATGGCTCTACCGTACATAATGTGATAGTTGATGGTTCTTTATCTAAAGGCTCTGGCTCATTCAAAATTGACCACCCACTACCTGCCAAAGCTAAAACACACTCCCTTGTCCACTCGTTTGTTGAGTCTCCGCAAGCTAATAATATTTATCGTGGAAAAGTAAACCTTGTTAAAGGCTCTGCAACAGTAAACATTGATACAGTTTCTGGAATGTCGGAAGGCACCTACGTCTTACTCAACACAAACACACAATGTTTTACAAGCAACGAGTCGGGTTGGACTGCTGTCAAAGGCTCTGTCTCAGGCAACATTTTAACTATTACTGCTCAAGAGTCTTGCTCAGATACAATCTCATGGATGGTCGTGGGTGAACGTCATGACCAGCACATGCTTGATACAGAATGGACTGATGGCAACGGCAAGGTAATTGTCGAACCATTAAAAGAATTAGAATCATAAACTGTCATTAAAGGAGAAAATAACATGGCAATCAACAACACATGGTCCGTATCGGACATGCAACACGTGGACGCCGACGGCGGTGTCTTTTTAGTATATTGGCAGATGACAGCGGCAAGCGATGGTACTCCATCGTACCGTGCTTTAGACGGCGGCAAGCTGCGATGCACCTATGATGCTTCAGCGGCGGACTATATCCCGTATGCTGATCTAACAGAGAACGATGTTCTTGGTTGGGTATACGATAGCTTAATCGAAGGCACTGAAACTGCTGCCGAAGCTAAAGCTCGCGTAGAAGCTGACCGGGATTCAAAAGTGCAAAAG
>Ga0208814_1000803_pt1 | contig 16765 bp, 14 predicted proteins | sample MalvirAntarct_55_FD_184253 | JGI IMG/M metagenome (GOLD analysis project Ga0208814, IMG submission 184253) | Marine viral communities from the Global Malaspina Expedition - Malaspina viral metaG Antarct_55 (SPAdes) (version 2) | ecosystem: Environmental > Aquatic > Marine > Oceanic | place...
AAAGTCGTAAGCGTGCCATTGCCGCTGTAACTTGCTCGGTTGGTGCTGCTTGATACTGTCATTGTCTACCACTTTCTTTAAGCTGCTTTACTTGCTCATATGCTTTGCGCATATTTGCATATTCTGGATCTTCAAGCAACGCTAGGAAACCCGCATCTAAAAAAACTCCATTTATCTTTTTTAATAAGTTTACTTTTGCCATCTCCGACACGCCCTTATAGGCAGGCGAAGACGTAATGGCATATATTGTGTCTCTAAAATTTAAAGCCCCCATAGCGCCCGAAATAACAATTTCGTTTTTAGCCATTTTGATTAGATCTGATTGCATTCCGTAGCTAAGTTTAATTTGGCCCATTTTTTCTGGATTAGTCAAAGGCCATTTTCCTGTCACGGCCTGCAATCTAATTAACTCTTTTTCGTATGACTCAAGATTTTCGCTTCTTTTTAAGCGCAAGCCTGACATGTTGCTAAACAATGCCGCACCTGGATTGGCTGCAAAACTAAACTCATCAGATCCGCGCACGTTGCCGAGGGTGTCATACTGAACAGCGTTAAGATCTCTTTCATCCGATATTGGCGCACCCAAATCGTTTAGTGTCTGACGAACAAAGCTGTCCTTAGCTTGAAGAGAGTTCATTTCTTGGAAGAACTCTTTTAAATAACTAGCTGGGTCTGTCCTGTCGCCTGCTTGTGATTTGGGAAGCCCGACAACCGAGTAATCTGGCTTGCCGTCTGCCAAAGAAAACGCCCAAGTTTCTTTGCCATTCTCATCAATAACGATTTTCTTTACATCTTCGATAGTGTAATAATCAAAATCTTCTCTAGGCTTAACTTTTGTAGGATCTGCCAAACGCATAAACATGCGCTCTAAAGAACTCATGGGGTTAGGCACACCAATTGGTGTTGCGCTTTCTGCGTAGCTACGGGCAAACTTCGCGGGATCTTTGCTGTCAATAAAAGAAACCACATCCGTAATGCCTTGCAACATTGGCATCTCTGAATAATAATCCATTGTAGCCACACCAGCGTGAAAAATATATTTATACCACTGCTGGGGGTCATTTGTTCTGTTCATGCGTTGTGCTGTGTCTGCCGAAATAGCAAGCAAGCCGCCAACAGGCTCAAACCCTGCAAAGCTTACATAGTTCAAAGGGCCGTTTGGCACGCCAAAAGTGTCATATAGTGGCATGTCTTCTGGGAAGCCATCGCCCCTTAAAACAAAACTGTAGGGTTGCCAGCCAGGTGGCAAGGCGTTGCGGGATGATTCGTCACTAGGCATAGAGCCAGTTATCTTGCCATCCATTGCGTACTGTGATGTCTTATACAAAACAGAAGTGCCGAGCGTGTATCGGCCTAGTGCAAGTTGTTGTGACCGCACTCCGTTTTTACCTGATAAATCCGACCATCCTTTGCTAGGAGCAAAACCTATATATTCCGCCGTGCGCAGCACGGCATTAGTCGGGGCCGTTACAAATGGCATGATAAACCTACCCACCAAATTGCGTTGCATTTTCCCAGCGATTTCCCCAAACATCCCAAGATCAGATTGCAAGGTGTCATACCTAGCCTTGTAATCCAATTCGTCGGCAACTGCTTTTGGATCAAGTAATAGCATTCCAGCTTCATCTAAAGCCTCTTGCTCACTCATGCCTTTGCGCAAAGAATGTTGGTAGCGCCTATTAATCTGAGTATAAAATTCTCCGCGTTGAGAAATTGTTTTTGTAAACTCATCAGCCGAAAGCAATAACCGAAACGGAATCCGCATACGCTTGCCGATTTGATCCAATGACTTTTGGAACATACTGTTGCTTGATGCGGAAGTCGCAGCATATTGCTCAACATCAAGCTTACTTGCGCCAGAAGGCATCTCGGTGCGCCACGCAAGTGATCCAGCTTTCATTGCATCGCTAAAAGAATCAGACCACCCCTTTAACCTAAAAAGCACATCCTCCATATAAACTTGATCTTCGCTAATTGGTAAATATGCTTCACCAAAAGGTTTTCGCGCCGCTCTAATAATGCTGCCATACATCCCCGCCATTGCTTCAGCAGGAAGCTGAAACAACATAAAAGAACTTGTGCCAACTATGTTTTTAACCTGAGTGGCCGGTGAGGAAAGCAAACCCGCCAAATATGCTTCGTGAACCATTCGTTTGCTTTTTGCTTTCCAGCCAACTTGTGCAAATTCGTTTATAGCTTTAAATTGGTCTTTGGGGTTATCTTTTGCAGATTTTAGTAAAGCGAATGCCAATTGGTCAGTAACGCCATCCGCGCCGCTTTCAGATAACAAACGCAAAGCCTCATCGTCAAAACGGGCAGCAGTCATCTCACCGCTCACAGGTATTTGAAACGACTGCAATGCCCGAGCTGCTTCCGTCTGAGCGCCCTTGAGTTGCAATTGAATGCCGCTGTGGATTGCAAGCTGTCGGCGAAACTTTAGCCGGTCTGCGGCGGTTGCTTTTTTTAAAGAAATTAGTTTTGCTAATTCTTCTAATCGTGTCGCGCTTTTTACTAACAGCTCTCTGGACGCAACAAACTCTTCAGCCGAAAGCCCCCCTTCGCCAATCCTGCGAGACAAGAGCTTTCCAGTGAGTCCAATTTCATCCCCAAGAACAGCAGCCGCTGCGCGCATTGTTTCCTTATTTGTGATTTGGCCCCTAGTCCTTGCAACTGTTTCGTCTTTGTATATATCGCCGATTGCTGTAATTACTGATTTTACGTCATCTTCGGTTTCCATGTAATCAAAATTGAAATCTCCGCCGTCCTTTAAAGACTGAAGGTTCTGCTTTTTAAGAGAAATTCTATCTATAACTGCGTCTGAAACTTCTTCAGACGCAGCAGCAGTTTCAGACTTAGAACCTTTTATTTCCGCAGTTAAAGCTTTTTTTGCTTGTGCATTAACGTCTATTGCCGACAACTCTGCCTCGGCAGCTTCATCCGCCAAAGCAGACTGCGCGTCTTGTATTACATCTGTCGGGGCTATTTCGCCAAGTTTAGGAGCTTGCAGACCTTGAGCCTCAAACTTTGCCACGCCTTCTGGGCTAAGAACCTGACCGGCCAATGCGCGCTTAGTTGCCGTTTCTGAAAACGCTCCTGGGTCTGCGACTAAACCAGATTCTTGCGGCGTTGGCATTCTGGGCGCTACTCTTGAGTCAGCCACTTCTGGGATTTCAGCGATTTGCTCTGGCGTTAACACCCCTGCTTGGCCTGCTGTAGCCGCTTTAACCCTTGGGGGCTTAGGCGGAACTACGCCGGAATCAAGCTTATTTAGCAGATCGAATAGCCTTCCGACACCCGCAACTTGCACACCTTCCTGCTCTGGTCCTTGGGCAAACTCAGTTGGCTGACCAACCGCAGCGATGCGTTGCTTGGCCTCTTGGTCTTGTGCTACCTGGTTTGGATCAAATGCCATTCGCTGCGCCTTCTTTACTTTCGCCATTAGAGGCAACTGCCGCCAAGGATACTGGCCCGACTATACCATACTTTTTAAGGATTTGAATTGTTCTGTCATCAAAAATAACATAGTTGTCTGGGCCGTCTTCTGGAGCATTGCCAGAACCTCTGTTGGCTTTATATTTAATGCCTTTAACGCCATGTTTATCTAACAGCTTTTCACCGGCATCGTTTGAGCCGCGAACAGCAGAAAAATCGTTTAAGAATCTAACGGTTGTAAAGTTATCCAATATTAGTTTCTGAGCTTCTGCAACAGTTTCAGCGCCAAAGTTTACAGCATCGTCTATCGTTATTTCTTCAAGAGCCTTTAAAATTGCAGTTTGCACAAAAGGAGTTTGCTCTTGAAACGATTTGTCATAATCAAGCAATTCGTTTTGCGTTACATCCAAATCGACTTGATAGGTTTTGCCTTCAGAAAATGACACATCATTTACGCTTATGCCTTTTACAACTTTTATTTCATCATCAAAGCTTTCTACTATAAGCCTTGATAGCTCTTCCCAGTTCTTACTGTCGCTACCATCTCTCTCTGAAATATCTTCAACATAACGCGCTCTTTGCCGCTTTCTTTCTTTTATAAAATTATCTTTAGCCAATTGGATTAACTCGGGCTGCGGAAGCTCTCTAGTTTCTATAGTTGTAACTTTGTTTAAGTTAGCAATTATATTGTTAATAGCGTCATATTCCTGCCCTTGCGCTTCGGCCTCTGCGGTGTCGCCAAAGTTCTTTAGAAGTTTGCCCTTGTAGGAAACATCGTAACCTTCTCTAAGGTTTTGGGCCTGCCGAACAGCTTTCTGATAGAAATTTGCTATGCTTTCCGCACTAGAGAAATAAAGGCCATTTCCATATGCTTGTGCGCCTTCTCCAGTGTTTATGTACTCAATGCTAAATTTTTCAAAATCTTTGCCAGAGCCTGAAAATGCTATGATGCCAGGTTTATTTTCTGTGGGAGCCTGTACTTCAGCAATAGGGTTAGCATCACGCTCCTTGCGCAAATCAAAGTATTCTTTCTTTAAAGCGGTATCGTTTGGACTTGCATCGTAGGCCAATCGCGCAGAATCTGTCCTAGCAGCCAAGTCAGAAGCGTCAGGCAAATCTGGCGCAACCAGCTTACCAGCCGCAGCAAGCCCACGATCAACTATAGGCCCAACAGGGTTGCTAAACATCGTCGAGCCTTCTTGCGCTATGCGCTGCTCGGCCTCTGCGCCTGCCTTTATTAAAGAAGGCTCTAACAGTTTAAGGCCCTTTTTTATAAGAATGGCTATTGGCTTGCCTACGCCAGTGGCTTCAGCAATGCCTGCCGCCATAAGCCCTAGACCCATTAATCTTCCAGCACTTCGGTTGGAGCTGACATCAGATCCGAGTGTCGAAGCCATAGTTGAGGCAACATCAGCGACTAAGCCTGTGGTGGAGTAAAGGGGGCTGATAGGAGCGCCGCCGTCATTGTTTTGGCCGAACATCCTATAACCTTCTTGAATGTCCATAGCTCCGCCAGTAGCAAAATCCCCAACGCCCACTTGTAGAGGGTTAGTCTCACCTGTTCCAACCGCTGCATTAGAATAAACGCTTGCTAAAGCTCTAAACTCGCCAGTTCTTGTTCTGATAGTTTCGTCAATAGTCCTAAAGTTTACCTGAGCATTACGCTGCCTTGCGTCTTCCTCTATTAACTGCCTAGCTCTTTGCTCAACACTGGGGTCAGTTTCGTCCTTAGCCGAGGCTCTTATAGCTGCGGCTGCTGCAATGACAGTGGGGCTTACCCCCTGCGCTTCTAGCAACTCAGAACGCAAACCTTCGGTTAAACTTGAAACAGTCATAGCTTCAATAAGCGCGCCAACAGAATCCCTAATTGTAGGGTCACGATCACTCATTACCACCAGAGGCTCCCCGCTTGATAGCCGCTCTGTTATTTGATCGGGGGTCAAAGCCTCTGCCGGCACAAATGTTGGGTCAGACTCCATAATAGATTCTGTCGCTGGCATTGCAGGCTGATCGGGAACTGTTTCCATAACTTCTGGCAGCAGCGCCTCTTCCATAACCTCTGGTTGCGGCGCTGGGTAATACCTTTGAAACTCTGGCGTATCGGGGCCAAACTCCATGCCTTCGATTAAGATTGATTGCGGAGGGTCTACCACTTCGCCCTCTTCTCCTATCTTAATGTAGCCGCCTAAATCCATAGGCAAGAGAATGTCGTGCGTTCCCGTTTGAACATTAAAGACACTTTTTTTGTCTTTTTCAATAGCTGGGTTCTGCCCAGCCTCAAAAGCAACTTCAGCTTCAAGGTATTTGCTAACCTCATAGTCAGCGTCATTTCCCAATAAATCTGCCATTAGAAGAGTCCTTGGTTGGAGTATCTAGCTCTAACTTGAGATTTAAAACTATTCCTAAACGATCTGTTTTGTTGCTGACCATCAGATGATAGAGAATCATACCAAGCGTCAATCGATTCAAGTGGATTTGATAAATCCACCGTAAGTCCAATTATGTCTGATGATTGGTCTAAAACAAAAGTTTCGTACTCTTCCCTCAATTGTTCACGATAAATTGAATCAAATTCAGAAATTTTTTCTTTAGCAAAAAAGCGAATTTCAGATAAAGTCATTGGGTTTCCTTCCGCCTCCCGCTCAGAAGCCCTATCCCGTAGCGCAAAATTTGCTGCATAAAAAGCTGTTTTAGATGCTTGAGAAAGCCTGTCGTTTTTATCTATTGCTTGTTCAGCGTTATAACGAAAATGATCTGAAAGAAGTCTTGAGCCAACATTTAAACTTTCGTTGTCCCTAGAGAAAATAATCTGTGACAGTTCTTTATATTGCATTGATGTAATAAACACGCTTGAATCTTTAAGATTTTCTACCGTAAGCATTCCACCCACTGCCATATCATACATTTCGTTAAATTTTACAACATTGCCTTTTCCTGCTGGGGCATAAGTTGAGCCAATCTCATTAGACTTTAGCATTGTCTCTTGTTGAGATGGGCTTGCCCAAAATTGACCATTAAGACTATCTATAAGAATCCTTTTTGCTTCAAGCCCTGAGAAATTGTCTTTAAATTTTAAAAGACCATCAAGGTTAGTCCAAACATTTGCAGGCAAAAGCTCCTTTAATTGTTCTTGGGTTACCATGTCACTAAGGTTTAAAGAAACAACAGCGTTGTAAGCTTTTGTATTTATTTTATCTAATTCCTCTTCTTCTTCATCGTCTGCTTTTTCTTGAGCAGAAAAATATGATGATGCCATTTTGAGTGTGTCCTGCACAACAGCCGCAGCCTCTTCGGCAGGAACTGCTTGAAGCATGTTGATCACATGGTTAGGTATTGTTCCGCTAACTTGCATCTTGCTTGCGTCAAGTTTACCAGAGTTCACTTGTTGGATTTGGTCTAAAACATTTACTAATCCAATTGCAGTATTTAAATCTGTACCCGCATAAGCAGGAATAACCCTCTTCAATGCCTGGCTTAAAACTTTTTTGCTTACATTGCCTATAAGATCAGGGTTAATCCCGCCATTAGAAACAGCTTGGTTGTGAATGCTTTGCAAGTTGGCTTGGCTTAAAATCAAATCATCAGATGTGTAATCTAGATAAGGGTCAGAAAAAACATCTACCTGTTGATCTCGCAAAGCTTTTAGCGCAGCCTGCCTGCGTTTTTCAATCCTTATATCAACAACTTCTTTTAAGCGAAACTTAATAGGTATTTCCATTTGCCGAAAGCTGTTGTCAAAATCCTGCAACGCATATTTGTTTTTGCCAACAGTAGCGCGCAACTCATTAAAAACGCCATTTACGCCTTCGTTATATTTGTTTTCGCCATCAAAGATATTTGCAAAATCTGTGCTTTTCTCCAACGTGCTAGACAAACCCATCAAGGCTTCTTTTGCAGAAAAGATAGCTTCGTTCTTTTGCGTCTCGACAATCATCTTGTAGCGCATGTTGGCATATTCACCAACTTGGTTTATAATTTCTGTGCCTACTGCACCTTTCTGCAACGCAGCATTTACAAAAGGCTGGGCGTTCATCCTAGCAGTAATCCGAGCGCCGGGCGCTTCGGATGTTGGCCGCAATTGCGATTTATAAACTGGTATCTGCATTATATAAACATCTCAATTATTTGAACATATTGTTGTTAGAAGCAAATTGACCCGCTTGACCAAAGCTCCGGATTAAGCTGGTTGTGCCTTGCGCCCTTAGACCAGCGGCCTGAGATCCGCCTTCCATGCGTGACAACTCAGCACTTAGCCTAGAGCTTTCTTGCTGATCGTTGATCTGCATGTTTGTGACTGTATTATTAAAATCAACAATCGCTTGATCGTACTCAAACTCACGCGCGGCCTGACGCATAACTCGCATTGGCGTGCCATGTGAAATATCTATACCAGCGCCGCTGTATTGAGTGACAATCGATCCTTGAGCTTCCGCAAAGCGAAACCTATCAACACGCTCCTGCAAAACAGCATTGCGATTAATGATCTCGCGCTGTTTTTCGAGTAAGCCAATGTCGCGCTCAATAAGGTCAGCATTAAAGTTGCCAACCCTTTTAGCCGCTGCTGCCGCATCATTAGCAGAGTTTTTTGCACTTAGCCCACCAAGTATTGTTGCACCAAGTGTTAGTATTTCAAACATACTCAATCACCTCACAAATCAAATGTGTTCATGCGTGGATATAGCGCAAGAACAGTCATTGGTAGTGGCTGTGATTGCCGCACATAAATGCGATCACCATCAACGAAACCGCCGTCAAACTCGATTTCTTTGTCTCCAGTGAATAATGGCACAGCTTGATCCATATTCATAGAGCTGTCGCGGAAAAATATTCTGTCAGCGTTTCCGCTTTCTGTGCCTACTTCGGCGCCAACTGTCTCATGGAACCTCACGGTTATGTCGTGAATCCTTTTCGGCTTGCCTTGGGAGGTGCCGTCTTGAGATCCAGACTCTAGGCGCATTGTTTGCATTTCGCTTGTGTAACCAAACCCCAGCGCCCCGCTTGTAACTGAAAAGTCTAGCGTCACACCGCCACCCGAAACCGTTTCGTCCGCGTGTGTGGCTCCGTTAGCTAAAATAGATAGGGTCTGGCCCTCAAGGTGATAGAGGCCAGAAAGTGTTGAGGTAGCAGATCCAGAGTAAGCCAAACCGCTGTCTACAAAAAACGCAGCCGTTGTGTCGCTACCAAAATTAAACGTCTTCATAACTTCAACATAGCGCTTGGTTACGCTGTTGATCGTGCGCTTTACTATCATGTAAAGCTCATCCTCACCGCTGTCTGTCGGCAAAGTAATTATGCTCTCAACTACAGCCTGACCACTTCCAAACGACCCGCCAATGATGTGCTTGTGCCAAGCAACAATTTCTTCTTCCCGCCGGTAAGTCAAACCAAGCAAAGTGCCATCAGTGCGGCGCGCCCAAACAATGCTTTCCGGCTCTTGTTGATAGGCAAACTCTTGGATGCCGCCTTCGGTTAAATGTTCTGAAAGAATGGTAATGTCTGGAGCCGCATATCCTGCGACATCTACTTCACCAATATAGCGAAACTCTCGCACTTTGCGCGCTCCGCGCTGGGCAAACAAAGTAACGTCAGCAACTTGGACAACCTCGCTGTCAATGCAGCCATAGTTAGAATACTTTCGGATCACTGTTTGCGTAGGTGTAATCGGGCCACCGTTTGCGGTTGTCAGAACATACTCGCCGCCAGATGTACCAATGTTAAGTATTCGAGTAGCAGACAAGTATCGGATCGCGTTCACTTTGTTTGAAGCAATAGTGTAGATCAGAGCGTCATTGTCACCCGTGCCGGTGTGAAAGTTTAAATAGTCAGCATTCTTTGAGAACCACAAGGTCTGTGGATTATTGTTTGTTGCCGCAAAAACTAAACGCTGCTCAAAGAAAGTAACAACGCTAGGGTAATTGTCAGAGCTAGTCAGAACTGGCGTATTGTTTTCGTTAATAGTAGGAGTCGCAAACGTCCAAGCATTGTGATCAGTGCGGGAAAGAGTGCGGATAGCGTGGCTTGGATGCACTATATACATAACATCCGCAGATTGCGCGAACCGAACATCATTAACCTGAGCAGATGTATATGGGGTTGCGACCTCATAAATCTTTGCGGTTGTTACGCCGTTGTTAAAGGTTGTGAAATTTGTAGTATTAATTGCCACGCCATACAAATCTGTCAGCGTGAAAGTGTTTGTAGAGGCACCCGCCACAAGATAGTTTCTAGATTTTAGCTCGGCCATCGCGCCAGAGTTTTCTAAATATACTTCATCGCCGTTGCTGTAGCCATGAGAATTACTTGTAAGGACACCAGGGTTAGCTTTTGTAATTGCTGATATTGTTTTTGTGGCGCTAAGAACTTGCAAACCATTGCGGAAAACACGCATGTATTGGTTGCCAAACTCTAGCGCGTATGTGTCTGCGGTTTTAAACTCAAACGGAATCAGCCGCGTGACATTTGAGCTGTTCTTAACTTCGCCAAGATATTCTGTACCTGGTCGGCGCGTCACGCCGCCGTGAGGCTGCACGATCATGTTTGTTAGAATAGACAAACCTTCAAGGTACTTCTCAATCGTAGCGCGCCCTTCTAGGCGCGGTGAAATTTCCCCTGCGGTAAATGTGCTAATCGCTGGTGCTGATCGCGCCATTAGAACCTCGCTTCAATAAAGTCACTTGCCTCTATTCGTTGCGGCGCGCCTTCGGTTGCGTCAACAAATCTTGCTTGCTTTAACTTGTCTGAGTATTCAGCCGCCATCATTTGCTTAACACCATTTGATCCAGTTATTGCATAACCTATTTCGAATGCTAACGCCGCAGACAATGCGTCAATTAAATTGGCGTCATACTCTTGCGGGTCAGTTACTCTGGCAACATATTTGATCTTAACTGTACCTTCGTCACATAAAAGCTTACGGCCCTCAATAACAAAAACAGGGCCACCTGTGTTGCTTCTCATATTATCTTGAGGATAAGACATTGACCCGTTGCTAAACTCTAGCACGCGCAAACAATATGGGCTGGTGGGCAATGCGAATTGATTAGAATATCCAAAAGAGGGCGAATCAGTCTCTTTGGCAAGCTCGGCCCTGCGGATCAAGCAATTCCAAGGGTGCGCCCGAAACACACTGTCGCGCACGCTGTCAAACCTCTGATTGATTAAACGCGCCGGTTTGCTGTTTTCCTCAAAGCTTGAAATGTTATTAGCACCCAAGCTATTCAGCGCATAGTTTGCAATATCAACCGTACTGGTCATAAGCTCTCTCCATGTGAAAAGAGGGGGCGGCGAACCGCCCCACTCCTATTAGTCTACCACATACATGATAGTTAGCTCAATAGAGCCTGTCGCCGTACCCGCATTAGTCACGGTAATTGCTACGCCGTTCTCGTTTGCATCTGTCTCTGTGCCGGAGCCTAGAGCGATAGTTGCAAGAACGTCTACCTTTTGGGCAGATGTTGACGCAGCCGCTGCCTTGTAAGCTGCCGCTGCCGCAGACACAGCCGTACCGGCTGCGTTTGTGTGGGCCGCGTAGCCAACAGACAGTGTTGTGCCACTACCAAGCGCGTCATATGCCAGGTTTCCTTCAACCAAGCGCGCGCCATCGGGTAAAATAAACATCTCAATTACACTAGCAGCCGCCAGTGAAGATGCTTCGTATGTGCCATAAGCTATGCGGACTCGTCCACTAAGCTCATTGGCTTGGTTCATCACTGCCGGTGTGGCGCGTGAGTTGGTGCGTTGTGCGGAATATACAGTAGCCATTTTTCAGTCTCCTTATTCGTTACAAGCGATTTCAACGACTTTGGACTCTTCCATCCTCGTCGCACCGACTGACTGACAATAGTACACCTGAGTCGCATAGGATTTGTCTGCACGTTCATCAATGCGGGCTGATGGCTCTTTGCCAATGGCGCACTTGATGCCGTCTGTTGCAAACGCAATCACTCGACGATCAGAGTTACTATCTATGCTCAAGCGGTTTGAAACGATAAAGTTAAAACCAACAAACGTGTTGATTTCGCCCATCGCTAGAGCTTTGACAGTGTTGTAGTCGCTTGAAGTTACAGTTGTGTTGTTCAACAAGTCAGAAATTTGCTTTGGAGAAACAACGATATTACGCGCAATCGAAGGATCGACGTTTCCGCTGTCAAGTTTCTCTTTAGCTTCAACCAACTTAGCAATGGTCAAACCGGCAGATGCGTGTCCAATCTTTTGGGCGTTTGGCAATGATGTTGTTGTTGAACCGTCTTTACCTGTCTGGGATACGCCAAGAGCAGCAGAAAGGATAACATCATCCATTGCGCGGCCCATAGCTGCTGCCGCAGCACGACTGTATGTTGAAGTCGGATCAACGAGCAAACGCACTTTGTCTTGATCATCAATCAAGTCAGCGTACTCATAGTCAGACATTGTTACCATCCGGCGGCTATGTGGAGTGTCCACAATAGGCGTATCGGCGTGGCGCGAAGTTCGTAGGACAGCCGCAGCCGCACCCACTTGGTCAAAGAAAGCTTTTTCGCCATTCACGCTTTCCACATCTACCGCGTTACGCAGCAGAGAACCCATTTGCTGTGAAAGCATTTGGATGTTTGCAGAAAACTGATTGACAAAAGCTGTGGTAATTTGAGAAGACATTTGTCTCTCCTTGCTCTGTTACAGTTAAAGTTGCTGCGCCCGGTTATCCCTATTGGGGCCTTGCTACTGCTTAGGGCAGATAATCCGCTTGACACACAAGCTTGGCGGCGTGGGCCTTTCGGTTATCCACTATGACATGAATGCAAATAGTCGCTGCGCTTCCGCAACGTATGCATCATGCTCTGGATGCTTTGCATCCAAATACGGCCCGTCTTGCCGCATAACCTCTTTAAGTTGACGCTGCGCCTCATCTGGCGTCATCACCAATTCGGTAGGTTCACCTACTAGGTTATCCTCTCCGATCTGTTCTGCCAAGCGAGAAAACATTTTTATAATTTCTGGGTGATCTCCAAGCTTGCGGCCATCAGACAATTCGACGCTTTCAAACATCTGCATACCCTCTTCGCCCAGCATTGTGCGTGCAGCGCCCTGTGCCATGCCTATACGCTGCTCGTAAGCTTTTCCAAACTCTGCGCGCAGGGTTTGCTCTGACTCGTACAGAGCGGCCTCTGCGCGGCCCTGAGCCTCACCCTTGGAGCTTTCTCCGCTTTCGGTGATGAATTTTGCAAGGCGGTCTACCTGTCGGGGCTGCAATCCTGCTTCCCACATAGCTTGGCGAAGACCAGAAACAGCATCGTCGTTCATACCATCGCCTAGGTTCATCTCATAAGCATCAGCGCTATCTGGGCGACCAACAGAATTGTAAAAATCATTATACTGATCATCTGTCCAGCTCTTGCCAGGCTTGGCAATTTTGTCAGAGCCAATCATGCGTTGCGCATTAACATAGCTCTTTGCCAGGCTGGCAGGATCTGTAAACGTCCGCAATGACGGTTCGCTGCGCAGATCTTCTGGCAAACTATCTAAAAATCCAACTGGTGCAGAAATGGCACCCCCTGCGACTTCTTGAGATCCAGTATCTTGGATTGCCTCTTCGCTCATCGTTTTTCCTTTTCTTCGGTCAGCATACGGACAATCAGCAGCAACGCTGCGCGCTGACCTTCATTAAATGCAGTTTCATAAGGATTGTCCGAAAACGTAGTTACCTCGTATCCAAAACGGGATTTAATATCGCGGAGTACCTTCTCGCCGTCCTCAGTATTAAACGTGCGCCGGTAGGCTAACTTTAAATCCTCTATCTGCTTCACTGTCCACCGCCTTGCGCTGCTTTAACTAAAGGCGCAATGTTGCCGCCAGCTTCAGCCGCCATCATTTCGCGCTGCATCTGCTCTTGAACCTGAGCTTGCTCTGCTTGCTGCTTGCGAACTTGCTCAACCTCATCAGCACCTCGGATTATTCGAGCTGGCAAACCGGCTGTCTCAACCAAATACTGAACCATTTTGTCGCCGTCCAAGTAATCTGTGACAGGCGCAACCTCGCTAACTTGTAGCAAGATTTCAAACCCGCGAAGCATTGCCTGCAAGTCCGTAAGCTTCTGAGCCTTAGCAAGTGGAGAAACGTATTCAATATCAATGTTTTGGCCTTGCAATTCTTCGGGTGGCTCGGGAAGTAAGCCAGCCCGAAGAAGCAATGCAAAAGAACGATCAATCAGCGGCTGGAGAAGCTCGGCCTGAAGGCGACCCAAAACAGGGCCAAGCAAACGCATTTTCTCTTCGTTCCTCTGCAATACCTCAGTTGCAGTCATTGCAGAACCTTGCCCTAACAACAACTGATCAACATAAAACGCCTGACGAATTGCAGTCCGGCGCTGCTCTTCCATGTTTAAACCTAGCGGATTGTTTGCGCCAATGTTCAAAGGCTCCAAACGATCCCGAGTACCCGAGCGGTAAAAATTCAAAGACCCTGGGGTAGTGCGGATAGGAAGCATAAACCCGTCATCAGGAACCATTAAGGGCGGATCAATCTGCTTTTGAGCAGCCTTGATAGTTGTTTCAGACATCTTGTTTAACATCTTAACGTCTGGCAGCGCAGTCATTGCCGGTGATCGGCCATACGTTGAAACGCTATCTTTAACAAAACGTGGACACATAAACGGAAATTCGTCAAATCCGCCTTCAGAAAGCAGCTCCCTGTTGTCAGCTAAGTAATAAACAGAAGCCACAGGCTTGTTTTTCGCCAGCTTACCTGTTGCCTCGGCTCTAGGGAAAACAGCGTGAACAACACTGTGTTCCTTATAAGGATCATCTTTTAAATCTATTTCTATCTGACGCGGCATTTTCGCATCTGGGAACTGCATGGCAATCGCCCGAGCAGTCAATTTAAACTTACGGTAAACAGTATCAACGCGGCCACTAGGATCTTCGCTTATGCAAACTTCAGCAATGTGACGGCAAGCAAAACGCAAACCACCCTCTTCAGACTCAACATAAAAAGCCCCTGTGCCAAAAACAACCAAGTCGTAATACAGCTCATGAATTTCTTGCTGGAAGTTAGAACGGTTGAAATGCTGGTACATCTGATCCATGCAGATTTCTAACCACTCATTCGCAGCGTCATCACGCTGCAAAGCAGTGTCCCGATAACGCATCGCAAACCAAGGCGTGCTTGGAGAAGTCAACATCCCATGCAGCGAAGACGCCAACAACTCAACAGCATGAATAGCCGTGCCGTCAAAAATCATCTCAGTGCGCTTGTCGCCCTGCGTCCGCTTCTTTGTAATGTCAGCCTTACGAGGCAGCATAAAATCAGCCAGCTCCTGCCAGTGAGATTCCCAATTGGATCGCTGGTTCTGTAACGTCTTATATCTTTTGTCTAAGCGTCCAACTAACGGATTTATCTCTGCCATCATTTTATCCCGTAATTTGTCATCATTGTACGCTTAGGACGCGCCTTAGGACTTTTAATTCCTGCCACCGCACCGCCTTGAGTCCGGCCAGCCATCTTTTGCTGCGCACGCTCCAAAGGATCAACAGTAGATTGACCAAGCATAGCAGCAGGCTGAGAAGAGTTGCCGCCCATAATACCAGCAATGTTGCTCGGCTTCTTTTTCCCAATAAGCATACTACCCCCCGATCAATGAACGGCGGCGGCGGGTCTTGCCATCGTCTTCGCCAGAACCAAGCAAACCGCCAGGTTTTGTAAGAATAGTTGACCGGCGACCCTTCTTCATCATCTCCAAAGCCGCGTCTTCAGCCTCGCCAACAGATGTGGCACTGGCAGCATCAAACTGAGCCTGACCGCCAGCAGCCGTGCCAACAGATGCATTTCCAGTAGCATCGCCAGTAAAGTCACGATCATCGCCAAAAGTCTGGTCGCCGGTAGTTTCAACGCCTGTCAAAACAGTGTCAACCTTTTCACCAAGAACAGTTCCTGTGTCTGCTGTGGTAGTGGTAGTAACTGCTGTATCAACAACAGGGGCAGAAACTGCGGCAGAGTCATTATCGTCCCTGCTTATAAGCTCTTCGTTAGCGGCTGCACCCCTAGCTCGCCGTTCAGATAAATCACGATCATAAACATCGTTTTTCTCTTTAATTCCAATATCCATTAATAAATCATCAACTGCGCTGTTGGCCGGTGCGCCTATTGTCGAAGCAACCCGCGCGTCACGCGGGTTTGGAGCCGAAGGCTCTTTAGTACCAAAACAACCGCCCATTACAAAACCTTCCTATACTCAGAGCCAACAGGCTCATAACCCAAACGCTCAATTAATTTATTAGACCTAGACATCGAAATGCCAGAAGAAGTGCCGCCAACTAAAATCTTCGCGCCCTTGTCAGACGCCCAAGCCTCAAACATCTTCAATAACCTAATACCAATCATGCTGCCACGATGTTGGGGCAAGACATACCACAAATTATTCTGAGCTGACAAGGTTTTTGAAAAATACATTTGGGAAACCCAGCCAGACATGAATCCAGCAACAGAACCATTCAGCTTCGCAACAGCAAGAAAACAATTGTCATCATCGTAAAGCCAAGCCAAATGACCAGCAAAAACAGCATCATCAAAAGGAATATCTTTTAATTGAGTTTCTTGGTGAAAATCACGGCACATCTCAAAAATAGAAACAGCATCACTGCGACCAGCTAAACTGTAACTAGAAACATCACGCCGCAAATGGATCATATTCCATTACCGCCATTCTCTGAGGAGCCGCCAATTGGCCCCGACTCTCACGCAAACCAACAGCCAAATATCTGAAAGCATCAGCAGCATGGCTCGACCAATCGTGAACAGGCGAAGCCCTAAAGCTACGAGTGCGCTCATTGTACGCCCGGTGATACTGCCGCAAACATTCCAAACCATGCTTACACTTCTCTTTATCAAACCATAAACGCGGAATCAACATCTGAGCCGCATGTATTCCATCCTCAATCGGCAGCTTAGGAACAACCCGAAAGTTTAAGCCTAAGTCCCAAGCAACCTCGCGCCTACTCTTGCCAGACCCCAATTCCCTAACCTCAATATCGTGCGGCGCATTGTGATCGCCATACAAATAACTCTTAGAAGTTAAAATCTTGCAGTAATGAGGCAAACCCTCACCCCTAGCTTCATAGTAATCTATCACATGTATAGCACGGCCAACCGATTGCGTAAACCATATTGCTGTGGAATCGCCAACTCCAAGATCCCACCAAGTATCAACCTTCGCTGAAGGGTCATAAGGAACATTGGAAACACGGCCATCAATCTGTGAAGTCTCCATCTCCTTGCCATAAACAGCGCCAGGAACATTCGCATTCCAACTACACTCAAATTCCTGAGCATACTGGTCAATGCTCATCATAGACCTAGCAGC
>Ga0208814_1000804_pt1 | contig 16764 bp, 27 predicted proteins | sample MalvirAntarct_55_FD_184253 | JGI IMG/M metagenome (GOLD analysis project Ga0208814, IMG submission 184253) | Marine viral communities from the Global Malaspina Expedition - Malaspina viral metaG Antarct_55 (SPAdes) (version 2) | ecosystem: Environmental > Aquatic > Marine > Oceanic | place...
TTGATTAAAGAACTAAAAACAAACAATCTCATCAAGAGAATAGGCAGAAAATTGCTAATCAAATAGAAACGTTAGCTATATATATGCTTATTAAATTATGTATTTAAGTAAATCATTTATGTATTAGACCATTTGTACCTTTATTTTTATTTATTTTTGTTAGGCTTACTAACATGATAAAATGATAATACAGTTACCCAATGGTAGAATAGTTGAGTGTTCTTTAGAACAATATTTGTCTCTTACAGATCAAGAGGTGAATGATCTAAACGGCTTAAGTACTTCATATACCAAAGAAGTGGGTGATCCATTTTATAATAAGTTTTCAGGAAAGTCTGGTCCAGAAATAGATCCAGAGATATTAGAGTCAGTTCAAGAGTATGAACCTGGCCTTGATGAGATAGAAGCTTATGAGAAATTGGAAGACCCGTATTTTCACTCGGATGATGTCTAATAGATAGACACACCAATCATTAATTTCAAAAACAATTTATTATGCAAAGTAAAGTAAACATCCTAGCGGATGACATGGGAAATGTTATACGCCAATCTAGCTCAAATCCAGAATTCGGTCATGTAAGACTACAACAAAACAGAGTAACATTTGGTAATGGAGGCTGGGTTAAGAAATCCAATATTAGTACATTATTACACGGTAAACTTGAAGACCTTAAAGAAATAGGTTTAGAGAACATGAATACTATACCAGGTAAAATAGTTATTAAAGAATCATTAGAAGCATTTAGTAAAAATGATCCTGATAGAGATTTAAAGATAGCTGGTGAAACAGGTATTATATGTTGTGTTGACGGACAACCTATTTATAGGAAAACATTCTTTGTAGCTGATGCTACAGCAGAGGATGTATTAATTGCACATAATAATGGTCAAGCCATTAAAGATGCAAACAGTTCAGTAACACAAGTTGAAGTTAATAATGCAACAGCAGCAGAAGCATTTGGCTTTGAAGAAACAGCTGACAACTCTGAAGTTGTAGCTGAAGAGGTAGAAGAAGAAGTTCTTGAAGAAGAGACTTTTGAATTATAATTAAATTTCTGAAGAATGCTTGAGGTCTCCCTACAGGGAATTAAATACTACTAGTTGTAGTAGCCTTATTCATTTTTATAATTTAAAATAACTTTAAAACTTTAAAACCACACGTCTTATGCTAACTCAAAACCAAATAACAAAACTAAAAGAAGAAGAAAGTAAATCTTTATTATCTCAACGCTTACAACGTTACCACTATTATGGAATATTGGAAGAATACCAATTACATCCAGCCTCAATAATTAATTCATTTGAATATAAGAAGTTAAATCCTTATCAGCATTTCTTATTTAAGAGAGTGCTACACGGACTTAATGTTTATACTAAAGATGAAGTTGCTAAATTACACTGGGACAAAAAGCGTAGAATATCTAAAGTATGGAAGAGATCTCAGAAAGAGATTAATTCATGGAAACAAATGATAACTAACAAAAGAGTTAATGGATTCTTTTCAAGAACCTTTACAGGTGCTGCTATGGAGTTTATTGTATCAATTCCTTGTGATGAGATACTAGATGACTACCATAACAAGTTAACATTTAAAGAGTTGAAAATAGAATATGAAGATGTAATACTATTGTTCATGTCTAAAGGCTTATTGCCTAAAAACTATTTGACACTCAAACCTAATGCTAATCAACAAGCTTTACCAGGATGATTGAACAAAAAAGAAAACTATGTAATAATTGCAATACTGAGCAGTTCATTTGGAAGAATGATAAAGGCAGCCGGTATTGCAAGAATTGCTGGTATAAAGCAAAGAAGACTACTAAACCACTTGCTAGAAAACGTATTAACCCTAAATCTAAAAAGATGCAGGTGTTAGACTTGGCTTATTCTAAGTTAAGACGTAAATTCATGGAAGAAAAGCCCACATGTGAAGCAGCATTACATTGTTGTAATGGTGGCTCAACTGATGTCCATCATAAAAAAGGACGTGGGGAATACCATTTAGTAGTTAGTACTTGGCTATCAGTATGTAGGCCATGCCATAACTATATTGAAGAACATCCGGATGAAGCAATTGAATTAGGATACTCACTAAAAAGAAACCAGGAATGACAAGAGAAGTAGTACAAGCAGATGCATTATCAATAGCATCACAACATAAGAGATGTGGACTAGCCATATCTATGGGACTTGGTAAGACAAGAATAGCAATACAACATTTACAAAGGAACTATCACGCGTTGGTAGAAGCTTTAGTTGTAATTCCTAAACACTCTGTAGCACAATCTTGGATAGATGAATTGGAAAAGATGAACTTGCAAAGTTTAGTTAAACATATAACGTTTACAACTTACCTATCCATCAATAAACATAAACCTACGGAGTTTGATGTAGTCTATTTAGATGAATGTCATAGTCTGTTACCTAATCATGATAAGTTTTTATCAGCTTTTACAGGTAAGATTCTTGGATTAACAGGAACTCCACCAAAAGATGATAGTTCACTTAAAGGGATAATGGTTAATAGGTATTGTCCAATCAAGTTTAAGTTTTCTGTAGATCAAGCAACAGATTCTAATATCTTAAATAATTATAAAATTATAGTTCATCAATTAGTTTTATCAAAGACAGCAGCCTTAAAGAAGAAAAACAAGGCAGGTGGTCAGTGGTATACTTCAGAACTTAAAGATTATAATTATACAAGTAGTAGAGTTGCTGATGCACAAACACCTAAACAAAAGCAGTTTGCAGCTATCATGAGAATGAGAGCATTAATGGAATACAATACTAAAGAATTATATGCTAAGTCATTAGCAAAGAGTCTTGGTACAAAATGTATTATATTTGCAAATACCCAGAAGCAAGCAGATAGATTGTGTGAGCATAGCTATCATTCTAAGAATCCAAAGTCAGAAGATAACCTTGAGTTATTCTCTGATGGCAGAATAGATAGGTTGTCATGTGTACTGCAGTTAAGTGAAGGTGTAACTATACCTGACTTAAAACAAGGTATAATCATGCATGCTTATGGTAATGAGAGAAAATCATCACAAAGAATAGGAAGACTGCTTAGGCTTAATCCCAGTGAAACTGCTGTATGTCATATATTATGTTATGTAGGCACACAAGATGAGATATGGGTTAAAAATGCCCTTAAAGAGTTTGAACCAACAAAAATTAAATATCATAACCCGTTAAATAACCAGAAAAAACTATGGAAACATTATTAATTATTTTATTCGTACTTGCAGAAATGTGTGGAATTGCTATTGTCTATATGATAGGTAAACACATGGGCTCTAAAAATCTAAAAGAATCTTTAAATGACTTAACTGTTAGAGAGATGCTAGAACACAAAAGAAATAACTTTAAATCTATATAGTCATGGGTAGAATGAAAGAAATATTTATAGATCAGTACAATCAAGAGCACAAAGGAAGTCATGATGCTTTTATACATAGTATGTCTAGGCGTGCTATAGAAGAATATATAACAGAAGGTGATACACCTTGTCCTAACTGTAGTCAACCAACCTTATTACGCAATGAAGGCAACGCTAAATGTTTAGAGTGTAGCCAAGAATTTGTTTATGTAGGTGATGCATTAAGATTCTTATGAGTCAGTGTCATATGGCAGAAGTGGATTACCACGGCCATGATGCAGAAGTAGAATATACTTTTGATCCAGGAGAACCTGAAGTGCATACTGAATCTAACGGAGATCCCGGAACACCTGGGATCGGTCCATCTATAGATATAACAAGAATTTGGGTGGAGTTAGAAAGTAATGAAGGACGTACAGTGATGGTGGATGTATCTAGTATATTTTATGAGACGTCTATAGAACAAGATATAATAGAATATCATGAAGAAATACTAAGAAATAACCATGGATAATAGAATAGTAAAAGTAATTAATAACAGAACTTATGTTTTTAGTAATAATCAGTGGGTTAATGAGAAATCTAATGTTGAGTTAGATCCTCATGACCCAGATTACCGTATAGCATGGGATATAGAACCAATATAAAATGGCAAATAAAAAAAGCAAAAAGCATTTAGAAGACCACACTGAGCTTCATAGAAAAGCTAAAGAGTTAAAAGATCAGGAATCATACAGAGCCAAAAAGAAAAGAAGCAAGAAATATAGACAGTATAGAAGTAACCAAGGTAGATCTCCACAAGATATGGAAAGTAAATACCAAGGTTGCATATGGACTGCTGGATTTGGATTTGTATTAATTTTAGGAGCAGGACTTTGGGAACTAATATTATGGTTAAGTAAAGTTATAGCAGGATGAAGGATAACTTGTTTATAAAAGCATCTATTAAAGATGGTGAGTTACATTTTCCTATAAAAGCAGTGGGTACTAGGTTTAAGAAATTCTTAAACCAATTACCTGATGACTCTAGATTAGAAATATTTATAGGAGTTGGTGGTGACAAAGGTAGTAACCCTCAACTGGCTAGAATACATGCTATGATTAGAGAAATAGCACAAGAAATTGGCTACACGTTTGTAGAAGCCAAATTAGAAGTAAAAAGAGCCGCAGGACTATGTTTTGTAAGAAACAAACAAGAGTATTGTAAATCTTTTGGAGATTGTGATAAAGAAGAGTTAAACCTTGTAATACAAGCATGTGTAGAGATAGGAAACTTTAATAATATGAATCTAAGATAACTACTTAACAATAGTCATTTTAGCATTTATATCTTTAATTTTTTCTGATACATCCGCTCCTTTTTGAATCATTTTAGAAAGCTCTGCTAATTCTTCTTTAGTTGCAGTTGTTTCTGTTTTAATCTCTAGATTTTGTTCTACAGCCATATACTTAAGTAGCTGTATTAAAGAGAACAAGGTGTAGATATCAGATTCAAATTCATCTAATTGTATTTTTTCTTGTTCTTCAAGAGGTAATTTAGCATTATCAACAATTTTATCAAATTTGGCAAAGATGGTAGGTAACTCAGAACCCTTATCACTATTTTGAATAATTATCTTATTAGTAATTCTTTCTAAACCGTGTATATAAGCAGGATTAATTTTTACTCCTGTAATATCCTTGGTAAAGTCATATGTTACTCTTGAGTGTACTTCTTGATCAGCCATAATAAATAATTTAATAACAAATATACTATAATTTACAACAAAAAATGGACATAGACATTAATTTATTAAGAGATAATTTAAACAACAAGCTGAAAGACAGCAGTTGGGACCGAATGCTGTCACCATATGTTAATGGTTTAAGCTTTGATCATATAATGAATACACTAATTGAAAATGTAGAACAAGGCAGGCGTTTTACTCCTAAATTTAAAGATGTATTTAATGGTTTTTATGAATGCCCTTATGATAATCTAAAGGTAGTTATAGTAGGACAAGATCCGTATCCACAGTTAGGTGTAGCTGATGGTATAGCATTTAGCTGTAGTGTAAAAGGTAAAGCTGAGAAGTCTTTACAATATATACTGAAACAGACTACTGGCAAAACAGTATATACACCTGAAGAGTGTGATTTAAGACGTTGGGCTAACCAAGGTGTACTACTTATTAATACTGCATTTACTTGTGAAGTTAATAAGATTGGTTCACACTATGGTATATGGAAAAGCTTTACAGAACATGTCTTTGATAATATCAATAGACATAACCCAGATACAATATTTATATTGATGGGTAAGAAAGCTGAAGCATGGCAAACTTTACTTCCTAACTGTAAAATTCTTAAATGTTCTCATCCGGCTTCCGCTGCTTATAGAGGAGGTGAATGGGATTCAAATGATGTTTTTGATAAAGCAAATGAAATATTAAATACGCAAGATAAAGCTTGTATAAACTGGTAATAATAAGTATATTTGTAACCCCGTAACTGTAACTAAATGATTGATAATCAAAAGATTAAACAAAAAGCTCAGATAGAGCGCTTTAAGAAGAAATTCTATAGAGAACATGATATAAAACTTTATGTTTTAACTCCTGTAACATCTAAATCTACTTTAACATTAGCAATTTATAAAGAATTGACTTTACATACTATAGTTGAAGATCATCCTAAGTATAAAAACTATGATTTTAAGACTAGAACTAGAGAACGTGATTTTATAATGTATATTCAGGTAATGAGTTTCTTAGCTTTTAATGATGGTTATTCTAAAACTTCTATCGGTAAGGCTATCTTTAGAGGTCATGCTACTATTATTAACTCTTGTAAAACAGTTAGTAATGGTATAGAAACCAAAGATAAAACTTTCTGCAAAATACTTGAAAAATTACAAAAAAAAATAGATGGATATGTGGGAATTATTACAAAAGATATTAAAAGAAAAGATGACACCAAATCAAGCTCTGATCCTATTTGGGATCAAGCAAGGCGTTTCATCAACCAACACTAGTCAAGATGATAAAGATAAACTTAAGAAATTAGGTTATTTGGAACTGGTGGATGATAAATATATCATGACAGCAGTAGCTAAAGCATTCTGTGCTAAGCTTGATAATTATTTTATTAAAGCAAAGAAGAAAACTGATATACAATTGATGGGTAAAGACTTTGCTGATAATATAAACATCTATAGAGAGACATTTCCTAATATAAGGTTGCCTAGCGGTAAACCTGCAAGAGTTAATGTTAAAATGCTATCAGAGTCATTCAGATGGTTCTTTGAAACATATGATTATACATGGAAAGATGTCATTGAGGCCTCTAAAATGTACGTTAATGAGTACAGAGATGCTGAATACCTGTATATGCAGACAAGTCAGTACTTTATATGTAAGCAGGATAAGCATAGGGTTAAGCACTCTACATTAGCGGACTATTGTGATATGATTAGAGATGGTATAGATACAGAAGAGAAGAACTTTAAAGAAAAAGTAGTATAATGGCTAAAACAAATAAATCGTGGGTAGGACAACATGCTGCATTTAGTGAAGCATTAAAATATATGAATGCTAGGCAGAAAGGTGAAGAGAAATCTATATACACACCTTGGCCTAAATTTAATGATGCTGCTACCGATGGTTTAGAATGGAATACTCTAACTGTAATTGGTGGTAGGCCTGGTTCAGGTAAAACATTAATAAAAGATCAAATAATAAGAGAATCATTTGCACTTAATCCTCATGATAAGTTTAGAGTCTTAGAATTTCAGTTTGAGATGGTTGGTAGAACATCAGCTATTAGAGAATTTAGTTCTATGACTGGTAAAACTTATAAAGAGTTGTGTAGTGCAGGTAGTACTTTACAGCCTGATGTGTTAAATAAGTGTTTAATGTATGCTAGGGAAAGAGTTAAAAACCCCGTGGATATAATTAGCACACCTTTAACTGTTAATCAGATGCGTGAGCAAGTTGATATGTATATGACATTACATAAAGGTGCAAAGACAATAATAACTTTAGATCATACTATGCTTGTAAAGAGAGCACCCTATCAGAACAACACATTAGATATGATGTTTGAGCTAGGTGAATTCTTTACACAATGTAAGAGAGATTATCCTTGTCTATTTATTTCATTATCACAACTTAACAGGAACATAGATAGCCCAGATAGAGCTATTGATGGTAAGTATGGTAACTATATATTAGAGTCAGATATCTTTGGTTCAGATGCTATGTTACAGCATGCGGATATGCTTATAGGTATTAACAGACCGGCTAAGCAAAAGATTAGATACTATGGTCCTGATAGATATATTATAGAAGATGACAAAACATTAGTATTACACTTTCTTAAAGCAAGAAACGGTGATGCTAGGATGAGTTTCTTTAAAGCTAAGTTTGAGCAAATGAAAATAGAAGAAATGCTTACACCTGCACAACAAGAAAGACGTTAACATTAACAATTAAAATATGGCAATATCAACTACAGAGCGCAAGAAAAGAGTCTCTGATTTAAAGACAGAGCATGATAATTACTTTCAAGTAGAAGGTAAGAAGAATGCATTATACATTCCTAAGATGGCTTACAGGCCTTCTGGTAAGGATGAACTACATGTTAGTTTCTTTCCTAGTGAATTAGAAAAGGAAGAAGATGTATATACAGAGTTTGTAAGTATAGACTATGTAAGTGAGGACCCAAAGAGAACATTATATCTCTTACGTTATAATCCACACTGGAAATCAGAGTATGAATTAATTACTTCTAACTCAGGATTTCAAAGACATATGATTCCTGTTAGTGAATTAAAAGTTATTAATGACGTTACTGATAGAAATAAAAGTAAGCTGTCTACAGCAGGGATGAAGAATGATGCCCATACTACAGCTAAGGCTATAACTTTATTTGATTTAGATGATCCAGATGAAACTACAGGATCATTATTAGTAAGTAAGCTAGAAGAAATAAATCAAACATTAATAACATTAACCAAAGTAATAACTAAATATAGATAAATAAGTATGGCGCAAAGTGTATTAGTCATAGCAGACTCAGGAACTGGAAAATCCACTGCTATTAGAAATTTAAATCCAGATGAAACGTTTATTATAAACATTGCTAACAAGCCCTTACCTTTTAAAGGTTGGAAGAAAAACTATACTTTAATTAGTAAAGAAAATCCTAAAGGTAACCTAGCATCAGCATCATCTGCTGCAGGTATTATTAAAGCAATAAATCATGTAGATCAGAAAATGCCCGGAATTAAAACTCTTGTAGTTGATGACTGGCAATATATGAGTTCTTTTGAGTATTTTGATAGAGCAAATGAGAAAGGTTATGATAAGTTTACTCAGATAGCCGCTAACTTAGCACAGGTTGCAAAGTTACCTAAAGATCTAAGAGAAGACTTAACTGTAATTTTCTTAACTCATTCAGAAGATTCAACTGACATAAATGGAAATAGAAAAGTTAAAGCTAAAACTATAGGTAAGATGATAGACAATACTTTAACTTTGGAAGGACTATTCTCAATTGTATTATTTGGTAAAGTAAATAAAAATGATGATGGTGAACTTGAATATGGTTTTGAAACTCAAAACAATGGAGAGAACACATGTAAATCACCCCAAGGTATGTTTGAAGATAGCTTCATTCCAAACAACCTGCAGTACGTAAAAGACTGTATGAAAAAATATGAAGAATAATTAATAAACTAATAAAAGAAAAATTATGTTAAGTACAAGCGGAATGTCAGCAGCAAGCGGCAAAGAAAAACCAGTAATTGGACCAGGAAATCAAGTTGTTAAAATCAACTCAATTACATTTGATGTAACTCCATATGCAGCAGATGCATTTAATATTATGTTACATGTAGAATCAGAACCTATGGAAGGAGAATTCCAAGGATTCTTAGTAGATGCAAATAACCCAGATAGCCCGCGTTATGCAGGTCAAGTAGGTAGAATTAGATTTTCTCAGTATGCATATAAAGATACTATCTTACCAAACGGTAATGAGATCAGTAGAGATACTGAAGTAATGAAAGCAATGATCTTTTTATCAGAACAAATTGGTAAGAGAACTGAGCTAGATGCTATTCAAGCAAATACTATTGAAGACTTTATGCTTAAGTGTAATGAAGTATTGTCAGGACCAACCTTTATGAATATGTGTTTTGGTACACGTGAGTGGGAAAACAAAGAAGGTTATGTTAACAATGATTTATATCTACCAAAGATGAGCAAAGCGGGAATACCTCTTGAGGCTTTAGGTGTAGAAAATTCTAGATTAATTACATATAATCCTACTGATAAGAACCATTACAGACCTATAGTTCAGAAAGATGTACCAATGACAAATGCATTTGAACCAACTGCAACAGCAGGTGATGATTTTGATTTGTAAGTCAACTAAATAACATTAAGAGGGGATGATCTAGGTTGTCCCCTTTTTTTTATTTAATTTTAGCCTTTATGTTTAACACAAAAAATTTAGTACTAGAGGAACAAGATATACCTAGTTATTGGGTATTTCAGTATTACTTAAATTTATCTGAACCATTGACTGGTCAGGATATAAAGCTAACATCTATATTCAACCCTCTTGAGAAAACGCCAAGCTTTTGCATCTATGTAGATAAAAAGATAAGGCAATATAAGTTTAAAGACTTCTCAACAGGAAAAAATGGTAATAAGGTGGATTTAGTAAAGATGCTATTTAATATAGAATACCCGGAAGCGGCCAGGAAGATAGTAAGAGATTACAATTCACATGTAAAGACTAATGGTTTTGAAGAAATTAACTTTAAACCGGAGGCAAAGTGGAAAGTAGACTTTATTAAAACAAGGCCTTGGAATGAGACTGATAGTAAGTATTGGTTATCATTTAGAATAGGTATGTCTATATTAGTAGAATATAACGTTAAACCTATAGAATATTATAATATAGTTAAAGTAGAAAAAGAGAATGTTGAATCACTTACTATAAAAAACAACAGTCTTTATGGATACTTTGACAAAGCGGGGGAAGTATCTAAGATATATCAACCTACTAGCAATAAACATAAATTTCACAAAGTAAAGCAATACCTCCAGGGTTATGATCAACTAAAGTTTGATAAACCTTATTTGGTAATATGTTCTTCTCTTAAAGATGCTCTATGCTTAAAAGGTATAGGATATAATATAGAAGTATTAGCTCCAGATAGTGAAAATACAATGATAAAAGCTTATGTAATAGAACATTTAAAAAAACGTTATAAGAAAGTGATAACTCTCTTTGATAATGATGAAGCAGGTATTAAGGCCGTTAATAAATATGCAGAAGTATATAATATTAATGGATTTGTACCAACTATATGCAAGGACGTATCAGATGCCATGAAGTTACATGGATTTGATAAAGTACATGCTATGCTAAAACCATTACTCAAGGAAACCTTAAATAAATAAATATGAGATGGTTTATACCAGGGTCCGTACCCAGTTCAAAAAACGGAAGACGCTGGACAGGTAAATACTTTATAGCTAGTAAAGCTGTAATGAACTATAGAAAAGTAGCCAAAGACTATTATGCTAAGTATGCAGATGAGTTTAAAGCTGAGCTAGCTAAACATTCATTGCCAGCAAAAATATCTTTTGAGTTTATTAGAGGTAGCCGTCATAAGTTTGATTATATAAATCCTGCACAGACTGTGCAAGATGATATGGTTAAAGCAGGATGGATTGAAGATGATAATGCAGAATTTATTCTACCTGTCTTTGATAAATATAGTTATGATAAGTCTAAACCAGGTGTTTGGATAGAAATATTACCAGATGATAAAGATAACAATTGATGATTTCTTTTCTATAGTTAGTTTATTAAATGGTTCTAATGAAGATTATCAGATTGCAGTATCTAATTTAGAGAATCTTAAGTTTAAAGATGAAAAGATTATAAACTTATTATTTACTAAAGCTCTGTTTCTAGATAAAAGAACAAGGTTTGTAAAGTCTAATAAAAATGATCCTATGTTAATAGGTAGGAATCTTTTTAATCATATCAAAGCTAACGGCAATAATAAATTATATAAACAAATACTTTATAGAATAATGAATACGTAAAATGATGAATAACATACAGGATTTAGTTGCTAAAACAACTAAAGAATTAATTTTAACAGAGCCTTTTTATGGGCTCTTTTTAATTGGTATCAATAAGAAGTTTACAGATCAAATTCCTACAGCAGGAGTTAGTAAGCACGGTATTGGTATGCAATTGACTATAAACCCTGAGTTTTATATAAACTTAAGTAATCCTCACCGGATTGGTTTAATTAAACATGAACTATTGCACATAGCATTTGGTCATTTGTTAATGAGAGATCTATATACTAATCATAAGCTGTTTAATATTGCTGCTGATTTAGAGATTAACCAGTACATACTGGAAAGTAACCTGCCAGATGGCGGGCTATTACTTAGCTCATTTCCAGAATTAAATCTTCCTAGAAAAGCAGGGACAAAAGTTTATTACAATCTTTTAGAACAAGCTGAAGAAGATGGTACTGCTCCCTCATTAGATAGTCTTATGGATAAGATGGATGGAGAATCAGAGTATTGCCATGAAACATGGAATGAATTTGATGATTTATCTGAACCAGATAAAAAACTGATGAGTAAGCAAGTTGATCATCAGCTAAAACAGTCTGCTGAAACTACAATTAAAAAAAGTGGAAGCATACCTGGTGAATTTAAAGATATAATTGACAGGTTATTCCATATAGAACCGGCTAAGTTTGATTGGAAAGCATATTTAAAAAGGTTTGTTGGTAATTCTAGTATAGTATATACTAAAAAGCTAAGGCGTAAATACAATAAACGTTATTCAGCTAGTCCCGGCTTAAAGATTAAATTTAAAAATCACATTCTTGTTGGTGTAGATACCAGTGGATCTGTAAATAATGATGAGCTAAAAGAATTCTTTAATGAATTAGCACACATGACTAAAACAGGCCATAAGATATCAGTTGCACAATGTGATACAAGATTAAGAAGTGTAACAGAATTTAATCCAAAGCAAGATTGGGAAATACATGGTCGTGGTGGGACATCATTCCAACCAGTTATTGACCACTACAATGAAAAGAAAGGGTCATACACGGCACTTATATATTTAACAGATGGTGAAGCATATGCACCTGATGACTGCCCAAAAAATACCTTATGGTGTTTAAGTAGTATATCAGAGATGAATGATGAGTTACCAGGACAAGTAATAAAATTAAACTAAGAAGATGGCACAAGTAAATTTAAATGTAACAGAATTAAAAGGATTTGTAAATCATATAATTACAAACAACAGATACCTGCAGGCTAATAATAAAAGCCCGGTATCTATAGAAGTAGTAGGTGAATCAGGAATTGGTAAAACTTCAACTATAGTAGAACTAGCTGAAGAAAACAAATTAAAATTTGTTAAACTAAACCTTGCACAGATAGAAGAGTTAGGTGACCTAGTAGGTTTTCCTGTAAGACAATTCCAAATGTATAAGGAAAAAAAAGTAAATGCCTCTAAACCAGTTAATGATCTAAACTATACTGCAGCACAAAGATCTGCCGCTTCAGCAGATTTAGCAAAGATGCCTACAACACTAACTAAAAAAGTTGGTATGTGGGTAGATGAGCTAGCAGTGCAAGAGTATTTAAAGAATGGATACAAGATGACAGGTAAAAATAGAATGTCTTATTGTGCTCCTGAGTGGATAGCAGATGCTAAAGAAGGCGGTATCTTATTATTAGATGACTGGAATAGAGCTGACACAAGATTTATTCAAGCAGTCATGGAATTAATAGATAGACAAACTTATATTTCTTGGACATTACCAAAAGACTGGCACATTATGCTAACAGCAAACCCTGATAACGGTGACTATATGGTTAACTCTGTGGATTCTGCACAGAAAACTAGATATGTGACCGCAAACCTCAAGTTTGATGTTAATGTTTGGGCCGAATGGGCAGAAAGTGCAGGGATTGATACTAGATGTATTAACTTCCTGTTACTTCACCCTGAGCTTGTAACTCAAGAAACAAATGCAAGATCAATTACAACATTCTTTAATTCAATATCAAGTTTTGATAATTTTGAAGATAACTTATCATTAATACAAATGATTGGTGAAGGTTCAGTTGGAGATGCGTTTGCTTCTATGTTTACTACGTTTATTAATAACAAACTAGATAAGCTAGTAACACCTAAAGACTTATTGACTCATGAAAATGAATCATATATCTTAGGAGAGTTGCGTAGCTGTATTGGACAGGATGATTCATACCGTGCAGATATTGCATCTACACTTGCTACACGTTTAGCTAACTTTTCTGTTGTTTATTCAAAAGAAAACACAGTTAGCCAAAAAATTACTGATAGACTAATAAGCCTATGTACTAAAGATTATTTTACTAATGATCTTAAGTATCTAGTTGTGCGTACAATCTTTAACGGTAATAAGCAAAAGTTTAATAAGATGATGATGAATCCATTAATAATTAAAATGACAATGAAATAAAATGGCAAAAAAATCAGTATATCAACATTTTGATATTGCTGCACTAAATTACTTTGACCTAGCAGCATGTCCTAAAGTAGGGCATGTTGTAGGCCAGGTAATAGAAGACGTGTTAGTAACTCAAGATAAAACTACATATGAAAAAATAGAAACTATATTAACTACAGCTACTGAATCAGGGACAACTTTTTCAAATAAAAAGAAAGCTTTTATTCTTCCTAGATGTAGTGTTTCTCAAGACAGACTTAAAGCTGCCTTAAAAGAACACGGCATTACAGTAACTAATGACTATACTCTAGCTGATTTAATAGTGGGGCATCAAGATATATCTGATAGATGTCAAAATGGTGGAAATATATTGACAACTTTAATGATGGCTAAACTATGGAATTATGAAACTACTAGTGGAGCATCTAAAGTATGTGACATGTCTAGTCTTATTAAATCATATGGTGGTAATGTTTTAATAACAGCAAAAATTACAGAAAAGATACGTTATTATGATTTAGATGTAGAAAGCAGTCTTTATGATGAGTGGATGCTAACAGGTTTGGCTATAAATTTAGCTCACCTAATAGATACTACAGATGATCTAGGTGTTATTGATGCTAATACAGTATTACATAGCTCTGCTAATAAGATGATTATGGATGAGCAGTTGTTACTTGATTTAGTTACACAGTTTCGTTCATACAATCAAGAAGACTTAGATATTGCAGCTAAGCTAATACCTTGTATAGATTATACTACAAACTATCATTTGTTATGGAAGTTTGCTCAAGAATGTGACACCAACCTCTATAAATTTAATAGAGAAAAAGATGTTCAACACTGGCTTAAAGAATCTAAGTTTAATCAGTTTAGTAGGAAGTCAGCTCAGGATATGATTCTTTGGTTAGAAAAAGAGGAAAAGCTTGATAGAATATCCTTTAAATATTTAGAGCCTATTGTCAGACAAGAGATTAGAATAAGCAATAGAGATCTTTATACATTTAAAGTTGCTGTAAAAAAAGAATATCAACAATACTTAAAAGATACAAAAGAATGAAAAAAAGATATGATATTAATATAATTGTAAATGATGATACTGTAGTAGGAGGACAACTTACGGGAGATGCATTTAAGCATGAGTATATAGGACATTGGATGTGCTCTACTGATAATTATGGTATGAATGAATCAGAAAGAAAAAACTTAAATCTAGATTTTAAACCTCCTGAAAACTTTACTGTACAAGATAAAACCTTATATAGATTTCCTAAGCTAGATTTACCTAGACAAAAGGTAGATCTATTAAAAGATAAATATAATTGTAAAGTTATAAGAGATATTAATAAAGCTGATATACATATTGTATCAGATCAATTATTTGATAACTTGTTTGAGTTTGAATGGAATGCTGCTAAGCCATTTGCAAAATACTTTAGTTTTGTAACTGAATTAAAAGCAAAGGGTTTATTATCTCAATGTGCATTAGAGAAGAATAGAGAAATGATAGCTATTTTAGGTACAGACTCTATGGTTAAAGTTAAAATGCCTTATCAATATAGTCATAATAATAACTATCAAGGTGGTTTTAGTGCTAAGACTAGCACCTTTAAAGATGATATACAAGATGTTTTAAATTTAAAAATGGAAAGTGCTGTCCATTCAGGTACTAGAGATGTACTTCTTCATGATAAAAATTTAATCAGCTATCAAAATGTTTTAAATTCTAGTGCTGTGATTGTTTATGATGTAGATGTTATTAATATAATTGATAATGAATTAGCTATACTTAATAATTCTGAGCTTAAAAACATATACTCTATGGTAACAAGCAATGATAGAGAAAACAGAACGCTTGCGCTAGAAATGCTTGCTAACTGTAATATTGATAAATCTTTTGATGTTGTATCTAATCTGTTTTATTGGCAATATGATTGGTTAAAAGACACAAGTAACTGGAACACTGTAAATGTTAAAGCTTTAAGAAAAAGGCTTAAAAAGTATCAAGGTGGAGTAAATCTTTCAATGATATATTCCTATGACAACTATATAAAAAATTTAATTAAAGATAAAAAATTAACTAAATTTGCTTTAGATAATACTAGAGAAAAATTATATGAAAACGTTCTAAGTAATATAGGTGGTGATAATGCTAATGTTTTCTCTATTAGCTTGGATAATGTTAAATTAAAGGATAACTTAACTGATAACCTAATTAAAGAAAAAACAGATGAGTGTGAAGTCAGATACAAAGAAAGTAATTACAGCGACAATATTACTGTATAAACAAAAAGTGAATCAAACTGCTGAAGTAATATTAGCAATTCAAAAGCTTCAGCAGAAACTTGATTCAATTAATGATTAAAATAAATGATTAGAAACAAAGAAAAAGAAGATGTGTTTTATGCAAAGAAAGATTTTTGCTTTAGCTATTCTTCTTTAAACAAATTATTATTTTCACCATCCTTATTTTATAAGGAGTATATATTATTTGATCGTGAGGTTAGAACAGATAAACATTTAGTAGAAGGGAAACTTGTACACTGTTTATTATTTGAACCTGAAAACGTTACAGAAAAGTTTAATGTTGTACCAGGTAAAGCACCTAGTGATAACATTAGAAAAGTAATGAAAGATATGTCTATTCATACTAATGCAGAAACATTAGATCTATGTGAGATACAGGCCTTAGAATCATTAAAAACTTTAAACCTTTTCCAGTCTCTTAAAACAGATGAACAAAGACTAAAGAAAGTTATTACTGAGGATAATGCACCTTATTGGAAGTTCTTATCTAATACTAATGTAGATGTAGTAGATCAAGATACTTTACTAAAGT
>Ga0208814_1000805_pt1 | contig 16763 bp, 11 predicted proteins | sample MalvirAntarct_55_FD_184253 | JGI IMG/M metagenome (GOLD analysis project Ga0208814, IMG submission 184253) | Marine viral communities from the Global Malaspina Expedition - Malaspina viral metaG Antarct_55 (SPAdes) (version 2) | ecosystem: Environmental > Aquatic > Marine > Oceanic | place...
TAACATTTTTAGTGTAAGAGGAAATTTTTATTCTACTAAAGGTAAAGCTCTTTATACACATTATACAAACCCAGATAGAAATACTTTTTATGGAACTAAAACTCCTTCTTCTATACAGTTTGTATTTAATCCTTCACCAAATGTAATGAATACATTTAAAACTATAAATTACGAAGGTAGTAATGGTTGGGAAGTAAGTAGTATAACTTCCGATCTTACAGGACAAAACCCTACGGTAACACCACCAGGTGGATACTTAAGTAATTTTGATGTAGCAACTGGAAACGTAAGATTAGCTAATGGTAATTTTAGCGGTACTAGTTATGCAAAAATATACAGTTATGATGAAGGTATATATTCAGAAAACAATATAACTTACAGAGCAGGTTTTGATAGAAAACAAAACAAATACTATGCTGTAATACCTAATAATACACAAACACCTCAAGCAGGTGAAGTTATATTTGGTAATCAAACAATGGGTATAAAAGCCTTTTTTGCTACAGTAACAATGAAAACAGATACACAGACTAACAACGGCGGACTCAAATCTTTATTTGCAGTAAGCAGTGAATTTATACAGAAATAATTATGCCAATACAAATGTTACCAGCTGCTCTAGGAATAGGAGGAAGTCTTCTAAGTGGAATTATGGGTGGCGCAGCTGCTAAAAGAGCGAAAAGAAAAGCTGCAAGAGAAACTAAAAGATTATCAAGAAAGTTAGATTTCTTAGAAAATAATAGACAAGCTATCATTAATCCTTATGAAGGTATTACTGATTTGTCTGGTATGGCTACTGATAGATCTTCTCAAATGAGTAACAGTTATAATAACTTATCTGTAGCAACACAAGCAGCTGAGATGCAGTTTGAACAAACTGATATAGCTTTAGCAAATACCTTAGATACTTTAATGGCTACAGGATCTGGTGCTGGTGGAGCAACTGCTTTAGCACAAGCTGCTAAACAAAGTAAAAAAGAAATTGCTGCTAGTATTGAAGGTCAAGAAGCACAGAACGAAAAGCTAAGAGCTCAAGGTGAAGCAAGCTTAGAACAAAGACAAATATCTGAACAGTCAAGAATTGAAGGTATACAGATGAGTCAAGCTGAAAAAGTACAAAACGCAGATGTATCAGGGAAAAGTTTTGTATTTAATCAAACTGAAACTAGAGAAAACGCTAAAATAGATAGAACTGCAGCAGAACTTGACAACGCTAGAATGATGCAAGCGCAAGCAGCTGCAGATGGAACTTCAGCATTAACAGGAATGATCGGTGGAGTAACTAGTAGCTTAGCTAATTCTTACACAAAATCATAAAACATGTCATATACAAATCCAAAATACACATACGTTTCTCCGCAACCGGCTTACGATAGACTACAACAAACAGTAGTGCAAGCAACTGCTACTATAGCAGATAAAGTAGAAAAAGAAAGATTGCAAGGTGAAAAACAATGGGAATTATCACAAGGAGCTAGCCAAGATTTTATTACAAATTCTTTATCTAGAAATGACGAAGGCACTGAGGTTACGCAAGGCGCGGTTACTAAAATGTTTGAAGGCAGTGGAGCTAGAGTAGGTGAATTAACTATGGCAACTAGAGGATCAAACCCTCAATGTAAGGCTGATGGTAATTGTGATGAGCTTAACAAAGAACTTGCAGCTTTACAACAAGGACCAGCAGAGATGAAAGGCTTTATAATGAACTTAAGTGATCAACTAGACTATGCTAGTATACAAAACTTTGACAGAGGACAAAACTCAAGAGCTCAAATAATGTCAAATATACTTTCAGGCGATATAATGAACGATGATAATGGTAAAGATTATTCTTATGAATTTGTAAACAAAGGAAATAATGAATTTGAAATGGTTGCAACATATTCAGGAGCAGGTGAAGATCAAGGTTTTTTTAATCCTGAGACTGGAGAGTATGATAAAACATTTTCATTAAGTAGTGGAAGATTAAAATCTATGGCTAACGGTAATGGAAGCATATTTCAAGACACTCCACAAAGTGGAAATATTTCCAACAGTATAATGCAAGAAAGTAATTTATACGCTGGCGCAACTTATGATAAAAATGGTAAAAGACAAGGTGGAGAATATGATCTTACACAATTTCAAACAATGGTTCTTGACGCTAATGGTGATCCTACTGGTGAACCTGAATTAACAAAATATTTTACAGGTGGAGCAAACAAAGAAGTTGCAATGTATGCAAGTATTGATAAAGATAGAATAGCAGAAAATCCAGGTATAAATAATTCTATTAATGAACAAATAGCTAACTACACTGGACCAGGTGGAGATGATGGACAAACAAGATCTTACTGGAATCAAGTACTAAGCAAAAGAACTAAAGGTTTAGATTTTGACGCTGAGCTAGCTAAAGAAGTATTTAGAGAAGCAGAGTGGATGTCTGAAGAAATAAGCGATGAAGAATTAAAAACTAAATGGGGAGAAACCATGAGTAAATGGAGTTACAACCAACCTTTAAGCTATGAACAAAAGGCTATTTTTGGTCACATATTTAAAGAAGAAGTGGTAGATAATATTTATTCAGATATGTCGGCTCAAGGAAATAACTTAAGAACTCAAGAACCTGTTACAGGTGGTAGTAGTTCCAGTGGAGATAAACTTCCTAAAGGACATTTAGATACTAAATAAAATTTAATATGGCAGAAGAATCATTAGATCCGAATATATACGGACAAGAGTACGTTGACCTTGTTGATAAATATAGAAACGCAGGAGGAGAAAAATTTACTGTGCAGCATGACAAAACTCATGGTTATGAGTTCAAGGAAGCTATGGATAAAATGAATGATTTTATAAAAAAATCAGAAGCGTCTAAGGAAAAAGAAGCAGTAGACACTGGAAAAGGAACCGCAGAGTTTAAGGGTGATAGAGCTCAAGGTAAAAAAACTTGGGAATACTTAAGCGAAAAAGGTGCTGTAACTCAAGACCTTGAAACATGGTTAGGAGGTGTAGGTAATGATACTGAGCAACAAACAAAAACTCATAATTATTTAAGAGAAACAGGAGCAGTAACCCAAGATTTTAATGCTTGGAGAGAAGGATTTACAGGAATAGCCGCTCAAGAAGATGACAAAAGTCCAACGTTTCTTGTTGACGGAAAAACGTTAGATATTAACGGTGTAGAAGTAAGTACGTCAGGATCAAATACATTAAAGACATTTGAAACTGAAGATTTTTTAAAGTTAAATCAAAACATTGAAGATGAAGTTCAAGTACTTAGAAAAAATCCAATACTTTTTCCAGAAGATCATGAGATGGCTGGTCAAGTTGATACTGAAGCTACAAACGCTGCTATAAAAGAAGTACAAAATACAGCGCCACCTTTATTAACTTTTAATCCAGATGATGCGAACACTAGCATAATTAGAGAAAAAAATAGAGCAAGAGACGTTAGGTTTGCAGAAGAGACAGAAGCTCAAAGATTAGTTAGATTAGAGGTTAATCAACAAACTAAAGATCTAGAAAGAATTAGAGAAGAAATAAGACTTCAGTCAGACTTTGACATGGATACTAACAAGTGGGAGCAAACTGATGTAGAAGGTAGTTTAACATCTTGGAAAGATAGTTATGATGATTTAAAAAAACTAGCTGAACAAGGAGGAATGAAAAAGCCTGAGAACTTTGACTCCATGTGGAACGATCTTAACAAAGCTGATAGTGGTGGTAAAGATGTAAATAGTAAAAATTCATATAATAAAAAAAGAAACAAGTTTATTAATGACATGCTTGCTAATGTTAAAAACAAAGTTGAACTTGTAGGAAAAGGCGCAAATAGTGAAGGTGCTAGTCCTGAAGAACTTAAAGAAGCTGAAGATAAGTTTAACGCTTATATGGCAGGTGAAATTGAATTAACTGACAGTGAATTAAAAGGCTTAGGTATACAAATAAACCCTGAACTACGAGCCTTGATTGAAAGTAAAGTACCTGATGTTAATGATATAGAAGATTTAGAAGAATTAGGTGAAGCTTTTAGTACAACATTAAACGAAGTTGTTGCTATGGACCCTCGTTTTGATGCCATACAAAAAGACATTTCAGATAACATAAATGCTCAAGGAAACGAAAAGCTTTTAGAGTTAGGTGATCTGTATGATGGTAAAACTAAAGAAGGTCTACAATTAATACAAAAAGAATACGCTAAGTGGTGGAATGAATCTTATAATCAACAGATGCAAGATAATCCACAAGCTAATAGAATATATCAACAATATGGTTTAGGAGCTGAAGATGCTTATAGCCAAATAAATAGAGACTTTGAAAGAAAAGATACTTATGCTCAAATGGTTTTTGATTATGTTGGTTTTGATATAGATAATCAAGAGGAAAGTTCAAAAGATTTTAATTGGCTTGAGGAGTTTGCTGTAGGTACAGGAATGGTTTCAGAGGCTGTTAATAAATTACCAACTTCAATAAAACAAAATTGGAACAAGATTCAAGTTGCTTCTCAAGCATCTGAACTTGAAACCAGAGCAGCTGTAGTTACAAATATAGAAGAAGGTTTAGATAGTGGAAAGCTTAATAAAGAAATGACTCTTGGTGAAGCTAGAAAACTAGATAAAAAACTAGACACTAGACTTGCTTGGCATGATCCTACTTGGTTAGATAGTGATAATCTTGGTGAGTATTTAAAAAGAAAAGAAAAAAGAGAAAATATTACAGAAAAAAGTATTGCTATAGACATAGAAGAAATGGCTAAAGCCAATGCTGATATGAGTAAATTTGTTACTTTTGACAGTGGTTCTTCAATTATTAATCCTTTTGGTAATAATAATATATTAGGAATCATGGAAGCTATATCTGGAACCGTAGATCAAGCTCCTCATATGCTACCTTCTTTAGTTGGTGGCGCAATGGTTGTTGCTGGTGCAGGGGCAAGTAGTACAGGAGCTGGAGCAATTGGTGGTGTTCCTCTTGCTACTGTTGGTTATGGTCTTATGGCTGCAGGAGCTATGTATCAAGCTGGTATGTCATATGGTAACATTTACATGGACGGTATCGAAAGACAAATGCAACAAAAATATGGCAAAAATGGTTTTACAACAGGTGAGTATATAGAATCTTTAAAAGATGAAGCTATAGGAAATCAAGGCGCTGCTCTTGGTGGTGCTGCACTAGTATTTGCTACAGAGTTTGGATCTGATGCACTTTTTGCTTCGGTTGGTGGTCCAATTCTAAAATCTCTTGCAGGAAATCCAGTTACTAAAAGTATGCTAGGTAACACTGTTGGTAATTGGCTTTTAACTTCAAAAATTCCTCAAGCTATTTATCAAGCAAAACTAAATGCAGGTAAAGAATACTTAACAGAAAGCTTTCAATCTTATTTAGAGCAAGGGTTTACTAATATGGCAGCTGGTATAGATGAAAGAGGAAACACGATTGATAGTCCATTTACTCAAAATATAGACTTTGACGCAATTCATGCAGAAGGAATGGCTGGTTATAAAATGGGTCATGTTTTTGGCGCAGGTCAAGTTATGCTTGGTTCATCTTCTTATTTAGGAACTAATTTTGACAAAGGAACAAATTCTGATGCTTATATAACTCAAGCTATGGAAATGTTGTCAGGTCAACCTGTTAACAAGAACTCCAAGCAATGGAAAATGCAAAGTGCATATTTACAGCAAATGATAGATGGCGTTAGAAATAACAAAAATTTAACTGCTGATCAAAAAGCAAAAACTATTGCAGAAATTTCTGGAGCTAGAGAAGCAGCTCTTGGTTTAGGTGAGGCTGATCCTAATGGAGATGCTAGTCCTACGCAAAGAGAAGATTATATTGCGTCTGAAAAAGAAAGAAAAAGATTAGATAAAATAATAAAAGAAGTTGATAATCCAAACTTAACAGTACGAGAACAAGCAAGCAGAAAATTAATTGACGCTCAGCAGAGATCTATAATGGAATACATTAGAGACAATCGATCTGAAAAACCACCACCTGGGGCTGCTGGAGCTGCTGCGATGATAAAAAATGTTGAAAACGTTAGAGCAACTATACAAAATAGCGAAACCGGTAGACTAACCTTTAAAGATTTTACCAATAAAGAATCTATGGATAACTATGGTTCAGCAACTGGACAAGACATATTATTCTCAGACCAACAAGGAACTATAATACAAAATCCAACAACAGGTGAACAACAAATATTAATCAACAAAGATGTTGCTGCTAAAACAGGCGGTACAAACGTTGCTGGTCATGAACTTGGACATGCTGTTTTATTTGAAACTGTTAAAAATAATCCTGAAGCTGACACAAGGTTAGGCCAAGCGGTTGACACTTATTTAGCAGATTTAAATGAGGTGAATACAGAACAGTTAGCAGCAAGCGACTATAAAGATAGGTTAGAAGCTTACAAGCAAGATCCTAACGCGTTACAAGGTCAAGAAAAAATGATGCTTTTAAGTGATGCTATGGTTAAAAATGATATTAAGCTAGACGAAGGAGCGATAAACAATGTTAAAAAGTTTATAAATAGAACTCTTCAAAGTGTAGGTCTACAAAAAATAGCATTTAATAAACCTACTGATGTTGTTGCTTTTATAGAAAACTTAAATAGATCTATAGAGAAAAACAAACTAACACCGGCTCAAGAAACAATGATGGCTTCAGGCGCTGAAGGTAATATATTTACAGACATTGTTGATCAAGTTGACACTCCTGAATCAACAGCTAGAGTACTTGCAACAGAGCAACAAGCAAGTAGAGCTGTTAATGATTCTTTTGAGCAAACAAATAGATTACTAGCTGATGAAGATTTTGATGTTAATAATAGTCTTGATCAAAAAAGAGCAGTTCAATTAGCTGGTGGTGTAATTGAAGCTGCAACTAAAAGATTATGGAGACAAGGAAGCTTGTTAACAAGAGATCAATTTAAAACAGCTTTAGAAAGCGAATACATAAAAGCTTTAACAGAATATGATGCTGAGTTAGATACAGGTACAGGCGCAGGTTCTTCAATATCAACCAAGTTTAATTTAAGAGCTGGTGGTGTAGCAAAAACTAACTTAGGAAGAGGTGAATCTGCTAGTTTAGATTCTGAGCAAGCTCGACAAGTAGCAGATACAACAGAGCAAAAAGATTTTGACGAAGTAGAAACTAAAGAAAGTACTCAAAGAGAAAAAGTATATGCTTCTCAAACAGATCAAGTTGCTGATTTAGATACAGCAGAAACTAAAGCTATTATAAAAGACGAAGTTTCTAAAGATATATTATTAGCTGCTGGAAAAGGTAAAAATGCTGCTGATACAGCAAGAGATATAGCTAACCAATCAAAAGAAACTTATTTCAAAAGACTTAGAAAAGATATAGGTACATTTTCTAGTCAAAAATATAAAGACTTTGTTAATTCTTTAGATAAAAAATTCATTAAATCATTACCAGTAGCTGCTATAAAAAGAAGGTTTGGTAAATTGTTTGGTATTAAAAAAATAGGAACAACTCCTACTAAACAGGTAAGTAAAGCAGGTAAACGTAGTAATTTTGCAAAAGCTGTTTATAGTATACCTAAAATAACAACAGAAGCAATACAAGCTTTTAAAGATTATTTTTTAGACGGAGAAAAAAGACAACAGTCACTGTATAACATGTTGACTACTGACTTTGCTTTAGAGTCTATGTTTGAATTGATGAACGATTCTGACTTCATGAATAAACTACAAACAGCATTAGGTAATGATGGCATTACAGCTTTAGAGTTTATGGAAAGCATTGAAAATAAACTTGATCAAAGAACAAAAGAAGATACTTCTTTAGATGTAGTTCAACAAGCGTCAAGATCTAAACTTCAAGACTTAACTAAGCCTAAAGAAATATTAGCACCTGGTCAAGAAATAGTAGATGGAACCTTAAGATTAGTTAATAAACCTAAAAAACAATTAAGTAAAAAAGCAATATTAGATGCTTTTAATGAAAAAGGAGCTGAAGGTATTAACACATTAATTGACGCATTGGATCCTAATTTTAGAAAATTAAATGCCAAAGATAAAGTAGCTGCACAAAAAGTAATGCTAGAAAGTTTAATTAAAAATGGCATGCCTATAAAAACTTTATTAAAAGCTGCAAATTTAAGTCCAGGTTATTCGTACGACCAATTAGTAAATAGAGGTCTTCAATGGATTAGTGACAAAGTTGTTTTAGAACAAAAAGTTAAAGATCGACCTCAAACATCTATTCCACAAACACTTGAAGCTTATCTTAGAGGTGAAATAGGTGATATTAAAGCATTTACATTAGAAATGCAAAAAAAATACGCACAAACAACTGATAGTGATATTACAGCTGCGTTACAAGGTAGAGCTATAGGAGTAAAAGGAATTAAAAGTAGAGCAGAAGCAGATGTTGCTAACTATGAGGCTATAATAAGAGGAAGAGAAAAAATATTAAATATAGTTAGAAAACTAGGACCGTCTGATAAAGCGGCTTTTATAGATTTTCTATATTCTAACTCTAATTTAAATCAAAACTTAGGTAGAGTTCTGAGTCCTGTATTTGGATTTCAAAAACTTTATAATCCGCTTAAGTATGCGATTAACAAAAGTGGTAAAAAATATGTCACTAATCCTATTATAAACGAGCATGTTCTTCAGTTTAATGAGCAAGTAAAAATGATTGCCTCGTTATTAGACGCGCCTTCAAAAATATATAAAGATGGTCTTAAATACTTAAACAAGAATCAGTTTCAAGTTCCTATACAAGGCGTTGCTCAAGAACAAACATATACAACTATTGATGGTGGTAAATGGCCAGCTAAAAGTAAATTAATCAAGCCTATAAGTGATGCTTGGAAATCATTTTTAAATGGCGAAATAGAATGGACACAAATACCAGATGGAATAATTAGATATTTTAATGAATACTTTTATTTAAATCCAAACAATGTTTCTTTTAGAAACCCTATAAATAATAAAATTGAAACTACTGCAAAAATATATAACGCAGAAATAAAACGTAGCATTAAAGTTAATGGTAAAACGTTTACCGCTAAACAATTAATGTCTATGAATCCTGAAGGAAAAGCAATGTTTCCTAATGTTGAAAAATTACAAGCAAGAGCTGTAACTTTAGCAGCTTCTAAAATATTAAGTCCATCTGAAGTACAACAGTTTATAAACGCTAACTTACCAGCAGCAGTTGCAATGACTGAGGCGAATTTTATTATACAAGAAAACATACCTGGTTTATTTCAAAAGATATGTAACTCGCCATGTAGAGTTCCTAAAACTTCTAATCAAATAAAGAAAACTTTAGAAAACTCTTTAAACACACAGGTTAATGCTCAAAAAATTAACAAAGATACAAAAGGAATAAGTGTATTTGACTTTGATGATACATTAGCTACAACTAATAGTCAAGTAATAGTTAACATGCCTGATGGAACTAACTCTAAAATAGATGCTTCCGAGTTTGCTGCGCAGTCTGTAAACCTAGAAAACGCTGGAGCTAAATTTGATTTTAGTGAATTTAATGAAGTTGTTGGTGGTAAAAAAGGACCGTTAGCTGATCTTGCTTTAAAACGTCAAAACAAATTTGGAAGTGGTGATATATTTGTATTAACAGCTAGGCCACAAGCTTCTGCTCAAGGTATTAAAACATTTTTAGATGGTATAGGTTTAAATTTACCTATAGAAAATATTACAGGCTTAGAAAATGGATCGCCACAAGCTAAGGCTGAGTGGATATTAGATAAAACAGCTCAAGGTTATAACGATTTTTATTTTGCTGATGATGCAATTAAAAACGTTAAAGCTGTAAGACAAATACTAGATCAGGTAGATGTTAAATCTAGAGTTCAACAAGCTATAGTAAATAAAAGTGAAAGACTAAACACAGAGTTTAATCAACAAATACAAGATGTTACTGGTAAAGAAGCATTTAAAACTTATTCTAAATCAAGAGCTAGTTTAGAAGGAGCTAAACAAGATAAAGGTTTACTTAATTGGTTAGGTAATCAACTTACTTTAACTGCTTCTGCAGAAGATTTCATGGGATTAATGTATGATCTTATTGGTAAAGGAAAAGAAGGTAGTAGACATAAAGCATGGATATTAGATAATATAATTAATCCATATAATAGAGCTGAAAAAGCTTTGCTATCTGCTAAAGTTACCGTAGCTAATGATTTCGCCGCGTTACAAGCTAAGTTCCCTAGTTTAAAAAGAAAAAAATTAAGCTTTTCAAATCCGCTATTAGATTCTATTGGTGTTGGTCCTTACAGTAAATCTCAAGCAATGAGAGTATACATGTGGAATAAACAAGGTATGAATATACCTGGATTATCTAAACGTGATCAAAGCGCTTTAGTAGCAGCTGTTGAAGCAGACGTTGATTTAAAATCTTTTGCAGATCAAGTTATATTAATACAAAAAGATCAACAATATCCTGCTCCAGGAAACAATTGGGTTGCGGGTAATATATCTAGTGATATAATGAGTAGTTTAGACAAAGGGTTTAGACGAAAATTAATGACAGAGTTTGATCAAAACATAGAAGTAATATTTTCACCAGAAAATATGAACAAGCTTGAAGCTTTGTACGGTGCTAAATGGGTTGAAGCATTAAAAGATAGTCTACGTAGAATGAAAGCTGGTAGCAATAGACCTGTATATCAAGGTGGAGGCGCTAGAGTTGTTAACGAATTACTTGATTGGTTAAACGGATCTGTTGGAGCTATAATGTTCTTAAACATGAGATCTGGATTATTGCAATTAACTTCTGCAGTAAACTTTATAAACTGGGGTGACAATAATATAGCCGCAGCTGCAAAAGCATTTTCTAACCAAAAGCAATATTGGAAAGATGTTGTTAGATTAATGAATTCTGATTATCTTGTTAACAGACGTGATGGTTTAAAAATAAACGTAAATGAAGCAGAGCTAGTAGACGCTGGTAAAAAAGGTGGAATGAAAGGAGCTTTAGCTTATTTCTTAGATAAAGGTTTTCTTATTACAAGGATAATGGATAGCTTAGCAATTGGAACAGGTGGAGCAACGTTTTTTAGAAATAGAATAAATGCATTATTAAAAAGAATAAATCCAGCTACAAATAAAACTTATACATTAGCTGAAGCTGAAACAAGAGCTTTTGAAGATTTTTATGCTATTGCAGAAGAAAGCCAACAGTCTAGTAATCCTAGCAAAATATCACAACAACAAGCTAGTTTAGCTGGTCGTGTTATATTGTCTTTTCAAAATACTACTATGCAGTATATGAGAATGAATAAAAAAGCTATTAGAGATTTATACAATAGAAGAAAAAACCCTGGTCAAACACAAAGAGAAAGTGATCTTGGTAATGTTTCTAAAATACTTTATTATACTACAATACAAAATGTTATATTTCATAGTTTACAACAAGCCTTATTTGCAGGTTTATTTGAAGAAGAGGGAGAAGAAGATGAAGACAAGAATAAAACAGCTAGTGTAGCAAACGGAATGTTAGATTCTTTATTGTTTGGTCTTGGTTTTGGTGGAGCAGCAATATCTACTGTTAAAAATGTAGTACTAGAACTAGCTAAACAAGGTGAAAAGCAAGCGCCTAAATATGAAGAAGCTGTGTGGAGTGTGTTTGATTTTTCTCCAGTGTTAGATTCAAAAGTTAGAAAATTAAAAAGTGGATTTAAATCTTTATCATGGAACATGGACGAAATGAAAAGAAGAGGTTGGAGTTTAGATAATCCTGCTTATTTAGCTATATCACAAATCATAGCCGCAGGTACAAATGCTCCATTAGATAGAGTATTAAGAAAAATAATGAACATTAGAGCCGCGTTAGACGAAGAAACTAGAACATGGCAAAAAGTAGCATTGATGATGGGCTGGGACACTTGGAGTGTTAATTTACCTTATTGGGGATTACAAAGCACAATAAGAAAAGAAGAAGCAGAAGATGCTAAAATAAAATCAGATTTTAAAGCAGATATTAGAAAATTAAAAGCTGATGGTTATAAAAAAACAATGACACCAGAAAAATTTGATGATGTTATTGAAATGAAAAGTCCTTACGGAACAGTAATGTATTATTATAAATTAAAAAAATAAAGATGATAAAAATTAAAAAATTTTGGAACTCATTAATGTATAAATTAATGTTTAAGAATTACGAATGTGAATGTGAATCTAAAAAATAATGAAAAAAGGTAGACTAAAAGAAATTGTAGCGGAATTACAAGGTGCTTCTAAGATGCATCTAAAACAATCCAAAGAAATACAAGAACATATAGATGACATGGCTAGTCCAGCCAAAGAAAATAAAAAATAATGGCACAAGAAATTGGTGAAAAAACTCAAGTAACACTTGACCTTAAAACTATAGGTACAATAGTGGGATTTACTATAGCATTAGCTACAACTTATTTTACTTTAAAATCTGATATAGCCGTTGCTATGACAGAACCTAAGCCTGAAATATCTAGCGTAGAGTTTAAATACAAAGATGAACTAATAAGATCTAATGTAGAAAAAGTTATAGAACAGGTAGATAATATTGAAAAAGATGTTGATGAAATTAAAGAAATGATGAAAACTTTAGACGCTAGATTGTATGAAATACAAAAAAACAGATGAAACATGTAATAATAATAGTAGGGTTTTTATTCACAACGTTAAGCTTTGGACAATTTAAAGAAGACATAAGCGTAGTACAGTTTAGTGCTAAGTTTTTAATTGACAAACAAATATCGTTAAAAAAATTTAAAGAATTTAATACTCATACGTTATTTATGAGTGATCACAGTGAGTTTTTTAAAGAAGAAGAAGTAGAATACTTACCAACTATTATAGTATATAATAATGGAGATGTTGTTTTTAGAATAGATGGTGGTTTATCATTAGAGTTACCAAAAGATGCTACAGAACAAATACAAGAACAGTTAACTGAGTTACAATCAAATAAATTTTAATATGAAAAAACTAATAATACTAGTAATGCTACTATGTAGCTGTGGAAGTTATCAATATGTTAATGATACTATGCTTATAACAGAGGCAACAGATGTTTCTATGTTTAGCAACTATGATGCTGATATTATACGTTTTGTTATTAAGCCAATAAAGCCAAGGTTTTATTTTGCTAATAACTATGGATACTGGGGCATGAGACCTTTATGGTTAGACTTTAATTTTTACCAAGGTAACTATTATTCTTATTATTCTAGTTTTTACAGACCATGGAATTACTGGGATTATTATCTTAGACCTAATTGGACGCAAGGACCTTTTAATAATTCAGGTTATAATGTGGTTTATAATTCTAGTAGAAGAACCATGAAAGTTGAAGATAAAATAGCTTTAGGTAAGTTAGGTAGATCTAGACTCGTTCTAAATAACAAACCAGTTGTAAGCTATAAACCAGTTGTAAAGCCAAGAATAAATTACAATAAGCCAAAACTTATAATAAACAGTAGGCCTAGTTATAACAAACCTAGCGTTAATAATAAACCTAATTTTAATTCTAAGCCAAGTTATAATTCAAAACCAAGTATTAACAATTCACGTCCTGTTGTTACAAGAGGTGTTAAAAAAGGAAATTAATGAAAAAATTATTATTATTAATAATGCTATTTAGCTTTAATGCTGAGGCACAGTTTTTAAAAGACATATTTAAATACAGTACTTTGTATGCTAGTTATGATCAAAATAATTCCATACAACCTATTAAATCTTTTTATGTAACACAAGCAAATGAGTTACAAGAAACTACACCTAGAATACCTAACGATGCTACATATACTTTTGGATTAAGAAAACTAGCTTTTTTTGATTACGAAGACAAAGATAGATTTTATGATGGCACAGAAACCAACATAGGACAAAAAAGCAACGAAGGCAATACTAATGGCCTAGAGTATTTATTTGAAATGTCTAAGGGTAAACAGCAAGGAGATGATTTTAAGAACTCTAAGATGTTTATAAGATACTTAGCTGATCATTATATTGTAAAGCTTGAACAAACTAAAAACGAATTAGTAGATTTAGATTATAGAGCTGCAGACGTAAGGTTTAGATTACCAATAGGTAAAAAATTTAGCTTATCAATTGGTGGAATATATAGAACTTATCAAAAAGCTTATGGCGTAAATCCTATACAGTCTTACTTAGAAGAAAACCAATGGTGGAATTTAAGTAGAGATTATTACGGGCATAGTGACATACCTTATTCTTGGGAAAATCTTCAAACAGGAGAAACGGGTATTGATTACTTTTGGTATGACAATGAAGGAACATTACTTTCTAGCTCAGATCTTGATTATAGAAATAATATATTTGAGCAATTAGTTAATAGTTATAACGATGAACAATTAGAATTAATATCAGGTGGTTACGCTAATTTATCAGGTATTATAGGCTTAGACTATTATCATTATCGTAAGTCTTTTTGGTTTCACGCATATGGATCAGTGTTACCAATACATAAAACTTTTGTTGAATCAGACAAAAATAATTATTCTTATGAATCATTTATAGGCAAGAACGATTGGGTTGATTATTCTGTCGGTGGACAGTTTGGGATTAAATTAAACAAAAAATTAGGATTATTTACAGAAGTAGCAATACAAAAATATTGGGATAGAAAAATAGAAGTACTTAAAGCAGGTATTAACTTTAAATTCTAGTTATGAAAATAAGCGATCATATTACTCTAGCTGAATCGATACATTCGAATACAGCTAAAAGGTATAGTATAAAAAATATACCTAATGAAGAGCAAACCAATAACATGAAAATGTTAGCTGAAAAGATTTTTGAACCACTAAGATTATGGGTTGGTGGACCAATAAAAATCAATAGCATGTTTCGTTCTGAAGAATTAAACAAAGCCATAGGAGGATCATCTAGTTCACAGCATTGTAAAGGTACAGCAATGGACTTAGACGACGTCTATGGACATAAAACTAATGCAGAGATGTATGAATGGATATGTAGTCACTGTAATTTCGATCAAATCATATGGGAATTTGGTGATGACAAAAATCCAGCATGGATACATGTTAGTTATATAAGTGTAGATAAAAATAGAAACAGAAAATTACTCGCTGAAAAAGAGTTTGGAAAAACAGTATACAAAATAATAAAATAATGAAAACAAACAGATCACCATTAAATCAACAAGATCAAGATAGCCACGAGTTTGATCATAAACCAGCTGAATCAGATATCAGAATAGCACAAATTGCTAATGATAAAATGAAAAAGCTTAAAGATAAATCTTTTGATCATCAGTTTAATAAAAACGAAATGTTAGACGAAGTAGTTGTAAACGCACCTAAAAATTATTCACAAATAAAAGACAGAGATGGCTCTCAACTTATGACTGCTAACGAAGCTAAAATTACAGACGAAACTGGTTTTGTTCCTAGTAGCGTAAAAGATAAAGAGTTTAGAGGAGGACCTGATAGAAAATCTGCTTTAAATATGCTAGGCATGGGTGTTTCAAGATGTTGGAAAGGTTATAAGCCAAACCCAGACGGTAGACCAGCAAGTGACAAAGGTAGTTGTGTAAAAGCTTAATATATATATATGTATAAACAAGACAAACATCCTTTCCCAGTTACTTCATGTGGCAGAAGAAGAAGTCAAATGATGTCTCCTTTGAATAGCAATGAACCTAAAAAAACCACTAAAGGTAAAGGTCGTAATTTTAGAACTACTGAAGAAGGAGCAGGTATGACTGCTAAAGGTGTTGCTAGTTATAAAGCTAAAAACCCAGGTAGTAAATTGAAAACTGCAGTAACCGGTAAAGTTAAAGCTGGTAGCAAAGACGCAGGAAGAAGAAAATCATTCTGTGCTAGATCCAAGGGTTGGACCGGTGAAAGAGGTAAAGCTGCTAGAGCAAGATGGAAATGTTAGGAACAAGATAAACTGGGCGTACCATACCCAAAAGTTCCTGTAACCGAAGAAGGGGATCACTAACGTGGTCCCCTTTTTCTTTTTATCCATCACAAGCAACACAGTCTTCCATAGCGTGATTGGCAATATCGCCACGTAAGACTGATTCTGTCCGCATATAGTACAAAGTTTTAATTCCTTTACGCCAAGCATCCATATGAACTTTATTAATCCATTTTGGTGTTGCTTCACTAGGAAACGCTAAGTTTAAACTTACACTTTGATCTATATACTGCTGGCGGATACCAGCTTGCCTAACCAACTCTAATTGGTTAAGCTCTTTAAAGGTTTTAAATACTTCTTTCGTATTTTCGCTTAAACCTTCTATATCTTGAACCGAACCTCCATCGGCCAATATTTTGTCCCATACTTCTTTTGTATTTAATTTTTGTTTTTTAAGAATATCTTCCAAGGTTGGGTTTTTACGTATAAAAGTACCTTTTGCGCTTTGTTCTGTAAAAATGTTCGCAGCCCAAGGCTCAATGCCCGGTGAGACGTTTCCACTAAGTTTGCTATTGCTAACAGTAGGAGCAACAGCACGTAAATGGGTATTACGCATACCAGTGCCAACACACCAAAGAGGTTCTCCATATACATCTGCGAGAGCCATACTAGCTCTTTCAGATTCGATTTTAATTTGACTAAATATTTTTCTTGTTTCATATTGTGCTAATAGACCTTCAAATGGTAAACTTCTTTCTTGTAAGTACGTATGCCATCCAAGTACACCTAAACCTAATGCTCTACCTTTTTCGGCAGATCTTACAGAATTTTCAAATCCTTTTCTGTATTTAGCTTTTTGTATAAACTCTTCTAACACGCCGTCAAGAAACCATATCG
>Ga0208814_1000807_pt1 | contig 16739 bp, 37 predicted proteins | sample MalvirAntarct_55_FD_184253 | JGI IMG/M metagenome (GOLD analysis project Ga0208814, IMG submission 184253) | Marine viral communities from the Global Malaspina Expedition - Malaspina viral metaG Antarct_55 (SPAdes) (version 2) | ecosystem: Environmental > Aquatic > Marine > Oceanic | place...
ACAAGCATATCCCGATAACACTTATTCAGCACATTCAGATAGTGGTAACTATTATATTTGGGGCGCTCAAGCCGAAATTCTACCATATGCCACTTCAATAATCCCCACCTCTGGTTCAACAGTTACACGTAATGCCGACCAAGTAAATGGAGCGGGAGATGCAACTACGTTTAATGATTCAGAAGGTGTTTTGATGATTGAATTTGCTTTGCAAAAAGGAGATGATGAAATAAGACAGTTTAGTTTATCAAATGGAAGTGATGTTGAAAATGTAAAAATACTACAATTAAGCGGAAGTACTATAAGATTTGAAGTTAAAATGTCTTCTGGTATCAATTTTATAGAAGATGTTTTAATTGATGCTGAAACTAATAATAAATATTTAATTCAATACAAGGCAAATGATTATAAGGTTTTTGTAAATGGAGTTAAACAAAGTGTAGTTCAAAGAAGTACAACCCCTATTGGATTAGATAGAATTAGTTTTGACAGAGGAGATGGAGCAAGTGATTTCTACGGAAAAACAAAACAAGTACAATACTTCAACACCGCATTAACAGATGCAGAACTAATAAAATTAACAACTATATAAAGATATGAATATTTACAAAACAAATTTCCCAACAGAACAAGAAGGATTCGATTATTTAGTAAGTCAAAACGTATGGCAAGAAGTAACCGAAGAAGGTGTAACATCTATGCAATATATTAACGGAACTCAAGCGGTTGTTAATATAGGAAAGGTTGTTGAAATACCAGCAACTTATGACCCCGAAGGTCACGAATTAACACCAGCAGTATATTACGATGGTTGGTCTTATGATATTATGTCAACAGATGATACTTTAGACTTTGGAGAGTTTGAAGTATTTCCAGCATCTAAGGCAGTACATTCGTTTTTCGGTTATCCGATAGCGGATGAAGTAGAAGAGGAAGAGTAATATCCCCTTTTAATACAAGGGGGGGTTAAATTAGTTATACAAGAAATGATTAACTCACATTTAAACATAACAGATAACATGAGGGTAATAGGTGATCTCTTAGCTGGAGGAGTATGGAGCTTTTCTTTAGCTTCATTAATAATACAATGGGATATAGCTGGAATAACAAAATTAGTTCAATTAATTGTTGCTGTTCTTGGTGTATTGTATTTTTTATTAATAAAAATACCTCATGAGTATAAAATGAATATGCAAAATAGAAGAAATAAGCATCTTCAGAATGAAGTGTTAAAACATGAAATAGAAGATTATGAGGAAGAAAATAAACAAACTAGGGATAAATCTAATTAAAAGGTGGGAAGGATTTGAACCTAAAGCTTATCTTTGTCCAGCTGGTGTTCCAACTATTGGCTATGGAGCAACTTATTATCCAGATAGTAATAATTCAGTTAAATTAACAGACAAACCAATTAACGAATCATACGCAAATATATTATTAGAAGATATGTTGCACAGGTATGAGCTTGGTGTTACTCGTTACGTCACCTCTAACATCAATGAAAATCAATTTAGTGCATTAGTATCTTTTGCTTACAACTGTGGATTAGGAGCTTTAAAAAGCAGTACTCTATTGAAAAGAATTAATAATGATCCTAACGATCCAGATATATCAAGACAATTTAACAGGTGGAATAAAGGTGGTGGAAGAGTATTAAAAGGATTGACTAAGAGAAGGATTGAAGAGGATAAATTATACTTTCTTTAATAGAAAGGGGGGTTAGATGAATAAAAAACCTACATATAAAGAGGTAAATGGTGCTACCAGAGTTGGTGATGCCTTGAGGTGGTTAGCTAAACAAGGTAAGAACTTTGCTCCAGAGCTTCTGCAAGTTGCTGGATCAGTTACTGGAATATCTAGTTTAAATAAGCTTGGTGATGCTATTAGAAAAGATGGAGAGTTATCTGACTTAGATAAAGAGTTGTTACTACAAGAGATGGAGTATGACATGGTTGAAATGGAAGAAGTCACTAAAAGACTTTCAATGGACAACGAACATACTATAACTAGATTAGTTAGACCTGTTGTTTATGGATCTATGTTTATAATGTTTCTTTCAATGGTATTCTTAGATGGTAATATAGGTGGATTTACTGTTGACAAAGTTTATGTTCCAGTAATACAATCATTGTTTGGTACAATGACAGTCTTTTACTTTGGATCAAGAGGTATTGAGAAGGTTATGAAGACCTTTAAAGGTAAATAAGAGTTAATAACTAATAATAACTTTACGTTGTTACCTATTGACTTTGTGTTTCAGAAGTACTAACTTCGCCATGTTATCAAGTTTTAATATTTGGAAGCATCACAAATGCGTACAAATATATATAGTTATACAATACAGGATAATAGTATTCTTTTTTATTGGATCAATATTATTTAAAATAAAAGTTATTTATAGATAGATTTTTACAGCTTTGTGGCTGTAAATCTATTTAAGGTTAATAAGTATTAATAAGGTAATGTTTAATTTTGGAGTTTAATTAAATATCTTCACGTTGTGTTTTTAGTGTTACTAATATTTGTTTGATATAAAGCTCTCGCTAAAATGGGAGCTTTTTTCATTATGATTAAATCAACAACATATAACAGAAAGTATAAGGACAGTAATAATACTACTGGTCTAAAGCATTTGTATTGGGAATTATTTGATTCACCAGATACAGTTGGCTCTGGATTTAGATTTATGGAAAGAGAGCCAGTGTTAATACTGGATGATATAATGGTTGAGTTTCCTTCTTGGAGACCAACAATAGAGTTAGCTTACACTTCACATACTTACTCAAAACTACTAGGATTAGTATCACATTCACCTTATAGAGTTGGTAAAGGTGTGCGTATCAAGGCACTTAATTCAAAGAAGAGAATGTTTATTGTTAAAAACTTAATACTAAGAGGTGTGGATCGTATAGCTATTAGCGAAAAGTATATAGAGTTCGATACAGATAATTACTTATATAAACCTAATTTATATCTAAGATGAAATATAAAAGAAAGACTGGAAAAAAAACAATACAATCTAAAAAGGGATGGTATGATGGAATACAGTTTGCTAGTCAGTTAGAAGTGTATATGTGGAAGTCACTAACAGAAGCTAATATAGATGTTGGTTATGAAACAGAAAGATTTGATATTATAGATGGCTTTTATTCATATAACATATCTTTTGAACGAACAGCTAAGAAAGACTTTATTAATAGAGGTGAGAAGAAGATAAGGGGTATATTTTATACACCAGACTTTGTCTCTAAACACTTTATTATAGAAACTAAAGGTAGAGCTAATGAGAGCTTTCCTATTAGATGGAAGTTGTTTAAAAGACTATTATACTTAAAAAAAGATAATAGAGTTATATATAAACCACAGTCAAAAGCTGATTGTGATGTAGTAGTAGAGGATATCTTAAAAAGATTTTACTAACGAAAATGCACCTTTAGGGGTGCTTTTCTATTTTATATACTTTTTTATTTGGTGGAGTCATTTATTTGTTGTATATTGCGATCTCAATAGAAACACATAAATATTAAAACATGAACGATTTAATAAAAAACTTTAACTTAGACTTAGTAGATAACGTAGATATCGAAGGAGTTGATATGGCAGACTATCCAGACTTTTGTGATGCATTTATATCAGCAGCTGATTATGATGGTAAGCCGATGACTGAAGGTCAAATAATCCAGATGGAAGAAGATTATCCAGACTGGAGATACGAACAAATAGAAAATTCATTATACTAAAAAAATAAATAATAAATAATATGGAAGTAACAGTAAACTACAGAGGAGCAATATTAGATTTAGAAGGTGATTTTATATCAGCTTGCGATGGAATATGGGAAGAAGAGCCAATAGGTGATTCTTTTGAGACAGAGAAAGTAATGGCTGGAGGAATAGATATTACTGATATACTAAGCTTTAATCAAATGGATCAACTAGATTTGTTAGCTATAGAAACCATAGGTTGATATGACAAAGAAAGAAATAATTCAAAAGCTACAGCAAGATCTGGACAATTATCCAAAAGGATCTGAATTTGCAAAGAATATTATAAAAGAAATAATAAGACTTAAAAAATTGTAACATGAGAGAGGAAAAATGTCATAGATTCTGGTTAACTAACCGTAACCCAATAACAATGAAAAAGTGTCTAGATGAGAAAGGTCTACATATACACAACAGATCAAAAGAACAAGTTGTAAGCACTAATAACAGAAGGCAAAACCTTATAGATAGGAAAGAAGGATTTGAATTTAACAATCAATAAACAAATAATTATGTTAGAAGAATTTTTAATGCAACGTATTGACGCTTTAGAGATGTCAAACTCAGAATTTAGAAGAAATGAAATAGAATTAACAACTTTTATCTATACTCTACTAGAGAAAGATACACCAGAAGAGTATAAGGACGTTGTAAGATCAGCAGTTTTTGGATCACAAGAATATTAATTAAAATAAAACTTGTGTATGTCAAATATATTTTGTATGTTTGCAACTCACAATAAAACACATTAAACATGACTACAACTATCGAGTTCCTTCATCAAGTTTATAAGGACACAAAACAAGACTACCAAGACTCTGATCAAAAAGAAGATGCATTGGTACTAATAGACGAATTAATATTAACCCTAACAAATTTAAAGTAACATGGAAGTAGAGAAATTAAAAGAGATGTATTTAAGGTACGAACTAAGCAAGAGTGATGTTTACAAGCATCAGCATTATATAATCTTGACTAGATCTGGAATAGAGAAGGTAATGGCTAAGGAGCAGATTGACATTACTTATGAGGTTGTTAAATGTGAGCCTAACTTTGCGGTTATTAAGGCTACAGCAGTTAAAGGAACAAAAGTTATAGAGACTTTTGGTTCTGCATTAAAAGGATCTTCATTTAAAGATGGTTCCACAAATACATGGTATGTTGCAGAAATGGCAGAGAAGAGAGCTTTGTCAAGAGCAACACTTAAAATGGCTGGACTATACGAGCAATCTGTATTCGGTGAAGATGAATCTGAATCATTTAAACGTAAATAATAAATAATATGAAAAATTTAATTAAAAGATTACTGTCATTTATGGCTTCAGTGCCAACAGACAAATTATTACATTTCTTCTACGGAAGTATTATAGCAACACCATTGGTAATATGGGGAACAACTATGGAAGCAATAGGCTTTATGGTGTTTATATCAATAGGAAAAGAAATTGTAGACGCAAAGATGAAATTCAGTACTCCAAATGCAATGGACGTAGTATTTACATTCTTACCTACATTACTGTTATTAGCAGTTAAACTAATAAACTAATAATCAATAATTAACAAAGACCAGCTAAAACTGGCAATTTAAAAATGAGTGCAATCACTAATTTCAGTATCAATTTAGAAGCAATTCCAAAGGAATTAATTATCAAAGGTAAGAAAGGATCTTACATTAACCTTACAATGTTTCAGAATGATGACACAAAGTACGGTAACAATGCTAGTATTTCAATAGCTCAATCTCAAGAGGTTAGAGAGACTGGTGCTGATAAAGTTTACTTAGGTAACGGAAAAGTTGCTTGGGTATCAGATCAAGGAGTTTCTGTGGCAGAGCGTGAAGCAGCTACAGCTCAAGCATCATCAGTAGATGTTGGTGGTGACTTGCCTTTCTAGATATTAATATATAGGGATGGGGATTTTAATATCCCCTCCCTTTTGTTATGAAAGAGACAATCAAATTTATATTAATACTTTCTTTGATTTCTATATTATCTTTATCGATAGTATATTTTACAGAGTAAAAACACAAACACAATGATACAATCAAAACTAAGCGCAGATGATAGAGAGGTAGAGAGAATGTATTATGAGCAATTAGATTCTGAATTAAAGGTTGATTTGGATGTAGAAGTTGAACAGCCACCAATAGCGCTTTCATACGGAACACATACTTACACTAATCACAGAGGTAAATTCCAAGCTAAAACAGCAATCGGTACTTATGGTAATTTCAGTTTTATACAAGCTCCTCCAAAAAGCTATAAAAGTTTTTTCGTCAGTATGCTTGTAAGTTCATATTTAAGTTCTGGTAATAAGTTTGCTTCAGAGATGAAGTCTGAGAGATCTGGTAGAGATGTTTTACATTTTGATACAGAGCAGGGATTATGGCATTGTTTGCGTGGATTTAGACGTTCGGCTGACATGGCTGATACTGATAAAGGTTATTTAACATATAGTTTACGTACAGTTGATTACAAGATGAGGTTAGGCTTTATAGAACATAAGTTAAATAGTGCTGAAGAAGGTTCAATAGGCTTAGTAGTTATTGATGGAATTGCAGATCTTGTTTCTGATGTAAACGATATAGAGGCTTCGAACACGGTTGTACAGAAACTTATGGAATGGTCAGCTTTATATAAATGTCACATAGTAACCGTAATACACAGTAACTATGGATCAAATAAGCCAACAGGTCATTTAGGATCATTTTGTGAGAAAAAGTGTGAGACTCAAATAAGCTTAGAGAAGGATGAAAATTCTAATAGAATAATAGTATCGTGTAAAAGAAGTAGAAATAGAGGTTTTGAAGATTTTGAATTTTATATTAATGAGAGACATTTCCCAGAAGTAATAGGATCATCATCACCTAATATACCGTTTTAATAATTAAATAATAAATATAATGAAACTATCAAAAAAGAAACTAGAACAGTTGAAAGAAGCTGTCAAGAATAGAGATGAAGCTACAATGCAATTAGGCAACTTAGAGCTTCAGAAGGTCCAGCTAGTATCTAAGGTTTACAATATTTCATCTGAATATGAAGAGATACGAAAAGGACTACAGGAAAAGTATGGTGATGATGTTCAAATTGATTTAAAAAACGGAGACATTATAGAAGCCTCCAATAATCTAAAGAACAGCTAATGCTTGAGATACTTGGTAAGAGGCATGATGAGTGGGTTAGAATGGCTATATCAGCTGGAAGCCCTCCTTTATTTGCTCAAGATATAATACAGGAAGTATATCTAAGATTACACAAGTATGAAGAAACAGCCAGACACAAGCTAATAGATAAAAAAGGTGATGTAAACCTTTTCTATATGTGGGGTGTGGTGAGAAACACAACGAGAACCGAGTTAAGTAAAGAAAATAAATACTTACCTCTTGCAGAGTTTTATTATGAAAAGGCTGATGATCAAGCTGACTCTGAATTTGAATTGCGCTATCAGCAATTAATGCACAACATCCAAGATGAAGTAGATAACTGGGGAGATTACAACCAAAGGTTATTTAATTTATACTTCAAATCGGATTTATCTATGCGAAAGATCGCAAAAGGAATGGGAATAGGTTTGACTCACATTTTCTGTTCTGTTACTAAGTATAGATCTTATATAAAAGGGAAGTTTAGCGATGACTTCTATAACTTAAAAGAGTAAATTATGAGAGAAGACGCTTATTATGAGAACCAAGCTGACAAACGTACTAAGGAGTACAAAGATTGGAAAGCTTTAAAAGAAGCTCAGATCCTCGCATCAGAATCCAGTCTTAACGGACTGGGTGATGTTGTAGAGAAAATCACAGAAGTTACAGGCATAAAGTCTGTGACTAAAGCAATTTTTGGTGAAGATTGTGGTTGTGATGGTAGAAAAGAATCGCTTAACGCTGCGCTTCCATTTGGAATAGTTGCTGTTAATTGTGTAAATCAAGATGATTTTACATATTTAAAGTCATTCTTTAGTAAAACAAGGACAAGGGTAGATGTGTACAATCAGAACAGGTTGACAGATATATTCAATTATGTATTTGATAAGAAAATGGTTGCTCCTTCTGGATGTGCAACTTGCTCGCAAAAAGGATTTATAAAAGCTGTGAATGCTTTACATAAATATTATGATGCAGCAGTTGATCAAATAAAACCAGTTGAAGATGAGGAAAGCGAATAAGAACCCAGTAGGTGATAGAGCTAGACTTTCACTTTCAGAGCAAAACATTATTAATAATGTTAGATTAGACACAAGTAACAGGGTTTTAGTTATTGGTGATATTCATGCTCCATTTGAACGTAAAGACTACTTGAAATTTTGTATTGATACTTATAATAAGTATCGGTGTAATAAAGTGGTTTTTATTGGTGATTGTATAGATAATCACTTTTCAAGTTATCATGAGACTGATGCTGATGGTAGAGGTGGTGGTGATGAGCTTGATTTAGCTATAAAAAGAATAGCTGGTTGGTACAAAGCATTTCCAGATGCTTATGTAACAATAGGTAATCATGACGCTATTATAATGCGTAAAGCTCAGTCAAGTTCTATTCCAGCTAATTGGATTAAGAATTATAATGAAGTTCTTAATACTCCTAACTGGAAGTGGGTTACTGATATCATTATAGATGATGTTAGGTATGTTCATGGTCATAAGTCATCAAAAGCTCGTACAGCTGCTAAGAGAGATATGCAGAGTACTGTTACTGGACATTTTCATACTGATATGTATGTTGACTGGATGTTTGGCTCTAACAAAGCAGTGTTTGCTATGGGTGTAGGATGTGGTATAGATAGTAAGAGTTATGCTATGGCTTATATGCAAGGAGGAAAGAAAGAAGCTTTAGGGTGTGGTGTTGTACTTGATAATGGTAAAACTCCAATCACTGTTAAGATGGATCTTTCTTAATATATCAAATATTATTTTAAATAAAAGTCTCATATATTAGTTTATGTGAGATTTTTATTGTATATTGCGCTCATGGAACGATTAGTATTATTTATAATATCAGTAGTAATATCATTTTTAACATTAGTAGCATTACAAACTTTATGAGTCAAATAACTGAAAGAGTAAAAGCACACACTGATTTCCTAGAGGCTTTAGGTATAATCCAAAAATGGCAAGAGAAATGTCCAAGAGAAAACAAAGAGCTAACTAGATTAGCTGAATTGATCTTATCTATGTTAGGAAGGCATCAAGATTTGATGTTAGAAGTAAGTGACGCTAATTTAGCGAACACATTGATAAGAAACGAAAAGAATAAAATCATACAAGAGTTACAAGGGCTGTAACCACTAACGTAAACCCAATTCGTCACTGGTTATACGCTGGAGCAGTCCTTGAAAGTTATTATTAATCAATTAAATTTAAACACTATGCCACAATTAGAAGAAAAAAGTTGCTGTTATGTACATGAAACACATTCAATAGGATGCTCAGATGGTGAGTTATACCTTAGTCATGAAGGGGGAACAATAGTATTCAATGTTACTACATTGTTTGCCGATCTACCAACAATAGTTAAGATGGTAGTTGAAGAGCAAAAGAAAGAGCAAGAAAGAACGTTAAACAGCTTAAAAGAAGAGACAAATGAAATTATTTAGATTAATTTTGATTATTGCAATATCAATAAACATTACAGGTTGTTATGATGATTGTGATGAAACGGTTTATGTAGAAAATCCAGATGGAACTACTTCAATAGAATGTGTAATTTATAATAATTAATATATGAACAGTTTAGATAAATATAGTGAAAAGGAGTGGAATAAATACATTAGCCATAACTCTGGGGTGAGTATAAAAGATATGGAAGAAGTATTATATGACAAAAGTCATCAAGATTGTGAAGATGATGAAGCTTGTAGTTTTGGTACTTGCAGTAAGTGTAATCAAGATATTGATGCTGTCGAAAATAAAATTTACGAGGCTCAGAAGCGTAAAGATACACCAGTATTTAGTGGAGTATTAAAATACTTTCCTAATGCAATTAAAGAAGTCTCTAAGTGTTCTAAGGCTGGTAATGATCAGCACCACCCAGACAAACCATTACATTGGGATATGAGTAAGAGTAAAGATGAGTACGATGCTTTAGCAAGGCACTTAATAGATCATACTATAGAACCAGTAGATAAAGATGGTATATTGCACTTAACTAAGGTTGCTTGGAGAGCTTTAGCTGGATTAGAACGTCACTTAACAAACAATCACTAATGAAGGTTAGTAAAAGACGATTAGACCAGTGTAAAAAAGATGGTGATTATTTTGAAAGATTATTTAAGACCAGAGTTCAATCTCTTGGGTTGACTTTTAAAGAGTCAAGCCAACAAGACGATTGGTATAGGCATATTGATTGCTATGTTGATGGTTATGGTGTTGATGTTAAAGGTAACAGACATTTAGAAACTATATGGCTAGAGATAACAAATGTAAATGGAAATAAAGGTTGGCTTAGGGGAGAAGCTTACTATGTTGCTATGCATATAGCAGAGTTAGATAAGTTTAGTGTGTATTTAAGGGAGGATTTGCTTAACCACATAAAAAACAATACTACTGAATATACTGATGACAAGAGAGATTATAACAAGTTCTATACTAGAAGTAAGTGGGGTAAAAAGGATATTTTAGTCAAGTATAGCTACGAAGATATTAAATACTTAGAAGTTAAAAAGATATGATAGGAATATTTGACATAGATAGCTTAGTTTATGAAGCGTGTTACTCAGCTAATGATCTTGAAGAGGCTGAGGAATCGTTTTGGGGACGTTACAACGACGTTCAGTTCCATATGGATAAAAGGTATGGTAAAAGTATGATAATACCTGTAGGCTTCTGTATAAACAACTACAGGAAGAAGTTGGACTTGAGTTATAAAGCTCAAAGGACATCACCTAAGCCAGAGTTCTTTGAAGAGTTAATAGAACACATCAAAGATAACTTAAACGTTCAGATAAGGTCTGGAATAGAGACAGATGATCTTGTAGCTAAGTTTTTAGATTACTATGGTAAAGATAAATGTGTAATAATCAGTATTGATAAAGATTATAGGCAGTTTGAATGTACTATATTTAATTATAGGAATAGAGAGTTTATAAAGATCAGTAAGGATGAGGCTTTATATAATTTATATGAGCAAATGGTAGTTGGAGACAGAGCTGACAATATTTTAGTTTGTAAAGGGTATGGGTCCAAGTGGTGTGAGAAGAATTTAACTGGCAAGAATGAGTTTGCTATGCTAAGGACTGTATTCACTTTATATAAAAAGCTTTATAAAGGTAAAGCAAGGGAAAAGATAATCAAAACGTTTATGTTACTTAAATTAAATATATTTTAGTATGCAGTTTGAAAGAGGAGAGACAACTGAAGAGATTATAAATAATGCTTATGCTCTTTTTTATTTTAATTTAATGACTGGAGATTTTTCTATGGATTATTGCAAGAAGGAACTTAAAAGACAAGAGGATTTAGAAGAGTATGAGATTTGTGAAGGAATAAGAAAAGCAATGCATTTTAAAAAAAATGGTAATATAGACTATTAATCGAATTATTTGTTGTATATTGCGAATCAATTAATTATTAAACATAAAAACATGGGAATGACAAAAAAACAATACAGCAGAGAAGATTTATTAACTATTTACAGCTTTGTAAATTCAGCTTTAGATATAGATATAGCTGACAAAACAAGGAAGGCTCCTTATGTTCTTGGAAGGACATTATATTACATGATAGCATTAAAAACCACTAATGCTCCATACGAAAGCATATCTTACATTGTTGATAGAGATCATAGTACAGTTAGTCACGCTAGAAAGAATCTTTTTGATCAATTAAAGATGTATAAAGATGTATACAGATTTTATCAAATATATACAGATGAGTATATTAAAGAGTCTATAGATGATCAAGGTAAGTTGTCTAATTTCATTGTAGCTAAAGAAGAGTTGGATAGGTTGTCTATAATAGAAAAGAAGTATGAAGCTTTAAGTGCCATTTCTTTAGGTATGACTAGATTAACGATCAATGAAAGAGCTTACAGAGATCTTTCAGCTGAAGATCGTTTAGATTATGATTATAGAGCGTCTAATGTGTTAAAGTCTTTTGAATGGAAGAGGAAAGAATTAAATAGAAAAGAAGTGTTTGAAACTATTAATTGTAGTGCTTAATGGCAAAGTATAAGGATGAATTTTTGTATTCTGATCCTAATACAATTAGAGATATGGTTTATTGTTGGAATCGTGGTTTTTATTATTATCCAGTAATAATACCTATTTACAAGTTTGAACGTCTTAAAAACGCACCCAAAGTTTCTAAAGTTAAGATTGAATGGAGGGCTGGCAGAGATAGTGGGCAAGGTAAAATTATTTATGATCAGAACCAAGAACTATATGATGTTATTTATAGGTTGTATATTCATAAAGCTGAACAACTAAGAGGTAAATAGGTTTAATAGTATGGACAATAATAACAACAAGCGTAAAAACGATGGTCGTAAAGGTAATAAGAGGCAAGATCGTGTTAAGATTATCAAGAATAATACTGGCACTGTTCCTATGGTCAACAAGGCTAAAAAGAACAGAGCTAAGGCACTATCTAAAAAAGCAATTAATAATATATTCAGTAGCGAAGATGGTGTCTGGGAGTCACTCGCAACAATGGCAGCAGAAGGAAATATGAAAGCTATGGAAATGCTCTTAACTTATCAATACGGTAAAGCTGGTGAAGCTAAAGAGCAAAGAGCTGTAGCCAATAAAGCACCTATAATTCAGTTTAACGTTCAGAATCCAGAGAAAACAGAAAAGATAATAGATATAACAGAAGAAGAATGAGTAACATAACTTTAAACCCTAAATATGTACCCTTATTTCAAGGTGATACTAGATATTATATTATTACTGGAGGAAGGGGTTCTGGGAAGTCTTATGGAGTAACACTATTCCTTAATAACTTAACGTATGAGAGGGACCACAAGGTCCTTTTTACTCGTTATACAATGTCATCAGCTCATTCATCTATTATACCAGAGTTTGTTGAGAAGATTGACGTAATGGGTGCGCAAGATGATTTTAGGGTTACTAGGGATGAAATAATTAACCAAACAACTGAAAGTGGTATAATGTTTAAAGGTATTAAGACTGCATCTGGTAACCAAACTGCTGCACTAAAAAGTTTAGCTGGTGTAAGTACGTTTGTAGTTGATGAAGCTGAGGAGTTAGTAGATGAAGATGTATTTGATAAGATAGATTTATCCGTTAGAACGCAAAAAGTTCAGAACAGAGTGATCTTAATACTTAATCCAACAACTAAAGAACATTGGATATATAAAAGGTTCTTTGAATCAAGAGGCATAGAGGGCGGTTTTAACGGTGTTTATGGCGATACTACTTATATACATACAGACTACAAAGATAATAAAGAGAACCTACCTCAATCTTTCTTACAGAGCATATATGAGATGAAGCTTAAACGACCAGATAAGTATGAGCATCAAATATTAGGCGGTTGGTTAGAAAAAATGTCTGGTACTGTATATACAAATTGGGGTAAGGGTAATTATGTAGAGCTAAATAAAACCTGTTTTGGTCAAGATTTTGGTTGGTCAGAGGATTTAACTACATTGGTAAAAGTAAGCGTAGATGACTTCAAAAAGGAAATCTACGTTAAGGAAATGTTTGGTAAAGCTGGTATGCAGACCTCAGCTATTGCTCGCAAGAATCGTATGCACGCTGGATCTGGACTAATTGTGGCTGATAATCATGAGCCTCGTTTAATAAAAGAGCTTAAAGAAAGTGGCTGTAATATCGTAGGAGCGAAGCAGCCTAGAGGATCGATCCTTTCGGGGATCGCCCTCTTACAAGATTATAGAATATTAGTTGACCCACAGTCTCATGGGATCATAAGAGAACTTAATCATTACACATGGAAACAAAAAGGATCAGTACCTATAGATAAGTATAATCACTTCTTAGATGCTTTAAGGTATGCTGCAATGTTCTTAGTTCAAAATAGAAATAAAGGCACTTACACAATTCGTTAGATCTTTAATAGAGAGGGGGGTAAGACGTTTAACAAGAGGGGGGTCTTTAATAGAGAGGGGGGTATGACATATTACTTTCGATTTGCAACCAATTTACATATTGCTTGCAATTTGCAACTAATAATAAATATGTTAAATTTATGTTAAAAGCTTGCATATTAAAATTTAATTATATTCAAAATAATTTGCATATGTCAAATATATTTTGTAGGGCTTTGCCGATTGCAAACATAAAAAAATAAAAATAAAATAGGTGTAAAATAATTATAGGATATTAATTACTTTTCGTTACGTGTATCACTTTTTTTTGATATACACAAGTTTTTAACAAAACTTTAACATTTCATTCTAGGGCACCATCACAAATTACGGAAAAAAATATGACATAAAAAAATCTTTTATGTTAAATTGTGTTAAATTAATCAAAATAAATCCATGTGTCTTAATTCGCATTTTAAAGGTGTTTTAAGGGCTTCAATTTACCTCTTGCATATGGTAACATTACTTTTTTGAGTACGTTCATTACCGTGAAATTCGCCTTTTTTCTTGTTTTAAATTAGGTTTATTCAATTTAATTTTGTAGTGAGCAAATCTAAATTATATATAATTCGTTTACTTTTCTTTTGCAAGTAATATAAGCTAAAATTACTTTTATACAACAATTTTTTAAACTGACCACCAATTTTGAACTTTTTTTTCTGTTAAAGTTTTAGGTATTTCAACCCGTTTTTATGTATTTAATCGATAAAATAATTTATCAAATGTTAAAAATGTTAAAGTTTTGTGCATTTAATCTAAATATGGTTTTTGTATGTATTAAAAATATATATTTATACCATAGTTATGAGTTTTTAACTAACGTTCTTTAAAGTTTTGAGATTATTTGAGTGCAACATAACGTTTTGCCGATTTGGTTCGGCTAATTGATTGATTGCTAGTAAAATAACAAAATAAACACCAAAAAACCCTTTGACATCTTGAGAAAAGCGATTGAAAAACTAGTGAAAGCTAGTAAAAACGTCGATTGCAACTATTTTGGAATGTTTTACCTTATGTATAGGTAAAATAATTCGGTTCGTTTCCGAATATAGTTACTAAAATAAATAATTAATAAATAAATAATAGAAATTATGGTAAACGAATGGACTTATATTCAATACAATGATACAACAGAAATGTACGACGTGCTAAAACAAGTAAGATACGTAAAAAACGATGTAGTATTAAGGTCATTTAAACGAGAGCGAAACGCTGAAAACCATCAGTTACATTACGAATTAAATATAAATAATAATTAATTAAAAATAATAGAAATTATGACAAATAGAGAAATTAAGAATAAATTAGAAATGGGAAATGTACAATTTACAGTTTCAGGACTATATGACTACAAAAAGGATTTGATGAAATATGAAATCCGTGATGAGTATGTGAACGAATTATCTTTGCGTTTTGGTGGTGGTTACAATATAAGAAAGTTTACTAAAAATCAATTGCACTTATATTCGTTTTGCATCTTTGGAAAATTAATGAAGTTTCGAATAAAATACGAGGATATTAACATATTAAATTAATAAATAATAGAAACAATGAAAAACAAAATTAGTAAATTAGGAACTACCAATAAAATAGGGTTAACAATAGCAATATTTTTTATACTACCTTTAATCGTAGCTATTACGATAAAGTTAATTAACATTCAAAATATAATATTTTAAATCATGAAAGATCAAAAAACACAATTCGAAATTGACTGGGAAAAACCAATGAGTATAAACGGAATGCAAAGTAATAAAGGTTATTACAATTTATGCGTAACAATTAGGGACCTACAGTTATGGCAAAAAGGAATTAAGCCAAACAGGGCTTTTAGGCTGAAGGATGTTAAATCTTATTTTGGTTTAACTGGATCCGCAAAAACGATATGCGAAAGAATGATCTCTTTTAAAGATGGCGAATTATAAAATAAATAATCATGACAAACAAAGAAATAGTTTTTACAGCATTAACAAATTATTTTGTGGATCTTAGTACAAAAAACGAGGTCCACAATTTAGAAACGATCGAAAAAATAGACAAATTAATTAACTACTTAAAAGAATAAACCATGAAGGAAATTAGTCCATATATGTTAAAAAAAATATCTTATAATCTGGATCACTTTTTTAACCTAGCAACAAACAAACAAATTAGAGACGGTCAAGGATGGTATAAAAACGCAAATCTAGAAGCGAATAAAATAGCTAAAAAATATAATTTAGATGTCTTAAAAGTTTCTGGAGTGATCAGCGCCTTATCACCTAGAAACAAATGGGAACGAAATTTAATAGATGCAGATGCTGTTTGCAATTCCTATAAAAATAATATAGGTCCGAGCTTTATAAAAGTTTGCACCTTTAATAATAATAAACTAAAAGCTTTCGGAATTTTGGCTGGATCTGTTAAGATAACAGACAAGAGCTTAAAAACATACAATTTTGTAAATAACATTGCTTATCTGGATAATGATTTTTTAACGGTCGATATCTGGCACCTAAGGGCTTGCTTTAATAATATGATCAATATAAATAGCGCTTCAATAGGCAAAAAAGCTTATAAGCAAATTAAGGATCTTACAATAAAAAAAGCTAAAAAAATCGGTTTATCTGGTTTCGAGTTTCAAGCAATTATCTGGCTATCTGCACAAAAAAATATTAACAACTAATAAATAATAATATGGACTATAGAGACAAATTAGACGATATATACAGCGATTTAGTAAGTAATAAATTAGACTGCGAAGAACGACAAAATACACTTTATTTAATTGACGAACTACAGAATTTAATAGAGGATTTAAACTAATAATAAAAATAAATAATATGAATAATTTATATATCAATGCAATTAACAATATAGAAGACAGTTATAATAATTTAGATTATGATGAACTAAACATAAATTTTGA